>Ga0209323_10000181_pt1 | contig 38577 bp, 34 predicted proteins | sample Rifsed19ft2_FD_184014 | JGI IMG/M metagenome (GOLD analysis project Ga0209323, IMG submission 184014) | Soil microbial communities from Rifle, Colorado, USA - sediment 19ft 2 (version 2) | ecosystem: Environmental > Terrestrial > Deep subsurface > Rock core/Sediment | place: Rifle, Colorado...
GTGATTTTTTATTCGCCCTTGTCAATATAGCCCGTTTTATTGAAGTAAATCCCGAAGATGCCCTGAGAAAGACAATAAGCAGGTTTATAAAGAGGTTTCACTATATTGAAGAGGAGATTGCAAAACAGGGGAGAGAGCTTAAAAATGTCTCGCTTGAGGAGATGGATAAGTTGTGGGATGAGGCAAAGGAAAAAGAAAATATTTAGCCACAGACTTACACAGACAAAAAAACAAAAAGATTAAGGACAAATGGGGAAATTTGGGAAAGGGAGAAAAAAGAAAATATTGGACACAGATGAACACAGAAAAGTCATGATAAAGATTTTAATAATCTGTGTTTATCAGTGTAAATCTGTGTCCTAATTCTTTTTTGTCCTTTATCCCCTGTTCTCCCTTTCTCCTTATAATTTTATTATGTATTTAAGTCCGTGAATGTCTGTGGCAAAAAGAAGTATGAATAACAAAAAAATCATCATAAAAGGTGCGAAGGAGCACAATTTAAAGAATATTGATTTAGAGATACCGAGGGATAAGCTTGTGGTAATTACAGGGCTTTCTGGGTCAGGAAAGTCATCACTTGCATTTGATACAATCTATGCAGAGGGGCAGAGGAGGTATGTAGAATCACTCTCTGCCTATGCCCGCCAGTTCCTTGAGCAGATGGAGAAGCCTGATGTTGAGTATATTGAAGGGCTATCCCCCGCCATATCCATTGAACAGAAAACAACAAGTAAAAATCCCCGTTCAACCGTCGGCACAGTAACAGAGATTTATGATTACCTGAGACTACTTTATGCTCGTATAGGGAAGGTCTATTGTTACAAATGTGGAAGGGCGATTGCATCTCAAACAGTCCAGCAGATTGTTGACAGGGTGAAATCTCTCCCTGAGAAGTCAAAGATTCAGATACTCTCTCCGATTGTCCGGGACAGAAAGGGCGAATACAGAAAAGAATTTGAAAACCTGCAAAGACAGGGGTTTGTAAGGGTCAGGGTGGATGGAAAGATGAGGGAGATTACAGAGAAGATTGAGCTTGATAAGAATAAGAAGCATACAATTGAGGCAGTCGTTGACAGGATTGTTATAAAAGAGGGAATAGAGAGGAGGCTTGCAGATTCAATAGAGCTTGCCTTAAAGATGGCGGATGGAATCGTCATCGTAACCGTAGATGATAAAGATGAGCTTCTCTTTAGCGAAAAGTTTGCCTGCCTTTATTGCAATATAAGCTATCCTGACCTTGTGCCTCGTATGTTCTCGTTTAACAGCCCTCATGGTGCCTGTCCTGAATGTGACGGGCTTGGGACTGATATGCACATTGATGCAGACCTCATTATCCCTGATAAAAGCATATCTTTAAGGGATGGTGCAATTAAACCATGGGAAAAGAGGACATCGGTATATTTCTATCAGATGCTCCAGTGCCTTTCCGACCATTATGGATTCAGCCTTGATACTCCATTCATGGATTTAGATGAAAAACTGCATAATATAATCCTCTACGGCTCAGGGGATGAACAGATAAAGTTCTTCTATGAGAGGGACAACCGCAGGCACTTCTATCATAGGGAGTTTGAGGGTGTAATACCTGATTTGGAGAGGAGATATAAGGAGACTGAATCCGAATATATAAGGGAGGAGATTCAGGAGTATATGAGCATGACTCCATGCCCTGCTTGTAAGGGGGCAAGGCTCAAGCCTGAGAGTCTTTCAGTGAAGGTAGGGGGAAAATCCATAATGGAGCTTACAGCCCTCTCCGTCCGAGAGGCAATAGATTTTTTTAATTCCCTCTCCCTTACAGAACAGGAGTGGACAATTGCAAGAAGGATATTGAAGGAGATAAAGGAGAGGCTCGGATTTATGAAGGATGTAGGGCTTGATTACCTCACCCTTGACAGGACATCTGCAACGCTTTCAGGCGGTGAAGGGCAGAGGATAAGGCTTGCAACCCAAATCGGCTCAAGCCTCATGGGGGTCTTATATATTTTAGATGAGCCGAGTATAGGTCTTCATCAGAGGGACAATAAGAGACTCCTTGATACACTTATAAGACTGCGGGATATAGGGAATACGGTTATTGTTGTAGAGCATGACAGGGATACAATCTTACTTGCAGATTATATAATTGACCTTGGGCCCGGTGCAGGGATTCACGGCGGTAGTGTAGTTGCCTGCGGCTCTCCAGAGGAGATTTTATCAGATAAGGCTTCACTGACAGGACGCTATCTCTCTGAAGATTTATCAATACCCGTCCCGAGGAAGAGGAGAAATGGCAATAGCGACCATCTAAAAATTCTCGGTGCATCTCAGAACAATCTTAAAAATATAGATGTATCAATTCCACTCGGACTATTTACATGCATTACAGGTGTGTCAGGCTCAGGCAAGAGCACCCTCATTATTGACATACTCTATAAGGCACTTGCACAGGTCTTCTGGAAGTCCACAGAAAAACCAGGTAGATTTTCAGGGATTAAAGGGATTGAATTTATAGACAAGGTAATAGACATAGACCAATCCCCGATAGGACGGACACCACGTTCCAATCCTGCCACCTATACCGGTGTATTTAATCTCATAAGAGACCTCTTCGCACAGCTTCCTGAATCAAGAAAGAGGGGCTACAAGGCAGGGAGATTCAGCTTCAATGTCAAGGGGGGCAGGTGTGAGGCGTGTGCAGGCGACGGAATCATAAAGATAGAGATGCACTTCCTGCCTGATATATATGTCACATGCGAGGTCTGTAAGGGGAAGAGGTTTAACAGGGAGACACTTGATATACAATATAAAGGGAAGAATATAGCAGATGTTCTTGATATGACAGTCAGCGAGGCATTAATATTTTTCGAAAATATCCCTTCAATAAAATCCAAACTCCAGACTATTTCTGATGTAGGGCTGGATTACATAAAGCTCGGTCAGGCTGCCACAACCCTTTCAGGCGGTGAGGCACAGAGGGTGAAGCTTTCTAAAGAGCTTTCAAAGAGAAGCACAGGGAGGACATTGTATATACTGGACGAGCCGACGACAGGGCTTCACTTTGCAGACATACAGAAACTCCTTGATGTATTAAACAGCCTGACAGATGCAGGAAATACTGTAGTGGTAATTGAGCATAATCTTGATGTAATAAAAACGGCAGACTATATTATAGACCTTGGTCCGGAGGGTGGTGATTCTGGCGGTGAGATTGTAGCCTATGGAACCCCTGAGGAAGTAGCAAAAAATCCAAGGTCGTATACAGGGCAGTTTTTAAAAACAGTAATCAGTAAGCCGTAAAAATATAAAAAAACATTCGGTTTTTAAATGCTGGCCACTGAACACCAACTAGCACGAAAAGCCTTGTTTTTTTTAAAATCTCTGGCGATACTTGACTTTGGTAGCGGGGGCAGGATTTGAACCTGCGACCTTCGGGTTATGAGCCCGACGAGCTACCAGACTGCTCCACCCCGCGGTATACTATAACTTTATTTTATCTACGGCACTTTGTCAAGTGTTTAAATATATTAACTCTCAGTTATGAATATAATTTTTGACTCCAGATGAATATATTACCAAGCCATCCGAATCTATTATAATCCCTTCAACATCCTTTAACTTCTCTATTAATTCCATCCCCCTTTTCTTCCCAAGGACGAATACTGCTGTTGCAAGGGCATCAGAGTCAACTGCAAGGGGTGCAATGATAGTCACACTCTGAACACCTTCTGTAGGCAGTCCTGTATTTGGATTTAAAATGTGATGATACCTCTTTCCGCCTGATACAAAGTATTTTCTATAATCCCCCGATGTTGCCACGGAAAGGTCTTTCAGTATCAGAGTATCTTTAAGCTTACCATTTTCCCGTGGATGCAATACACCTATCTTCCATTGACCATTCTCCCCCTCATCAATCGCTCTTATATCACCGCCTGCATTAACAAGTGCATTTGCTACTCCGTTTTTCTTAATTGCCTCAATCCCCTTATCTATTGCATATCCTTTGGCAATCCCGCCGAGGTCTAATTTCACCCCTTTTTTCAGGAGACGCACCATATTCCCATTTATCCTGATATTTTTATACCCGATAAGACTGACAGAGTTATTAAATTTATTTTTCTCAGGAATCCTCCCCTCGTCTTCAAAATTGTATAGTTCTTCCACCCCACCAATAGTTATGTCAAATGCACCATCGGATATTTCACTATAATATATAGATTTCTTTATAACCTCTATCACATCTCCATCCACCACTACATCCTCCATCCCTGCACCTCTGTTTATTCTCGATATATCACTATCCTCTTTGAAATTGCTCATAAGTCTGTCAATCCGCTCCATTGCAGAAAAGGCATCATTTATAGATTTTCTGGCAACCTTTTCATTATCACCAACTACAATAACCTCAACCACTGTCCCCATCAGCAGCCTTGTCTCACTAAACCTCTTTTTTGGATTCTCAGCCACTGATTTTAATACAAACACCAGAGATAGAAGACCGACAATTGACAATAGGATAAAGATTTTTAAAATTCTAAATTCTGAATTCTGGATTCTGGATTCTGGGTTCTCTTTATACATATTCTTAAATTAAACCAAACAAATATCCCCGTCAATAATAATCAAGAATTGTGGATTATATAGTATAATTGCATTCACATAATCTGTAATCCATGATTCATCATGAAATACCTCTCCAGAGAATCTAATATTTTATATATTGGGATATATCTTACCTCTCTTTCAACACTCCTGTTTGAAATATCCTTAACAAGGATTTTTTCTATTGCACAGTGGTATCACTTTGCATTTATGGTGGTAAGCATGGCATTACTCGGATACGGTATTAGCGGGACATTCCTTATGCTCTTTCCATCTATCTTAAAGAGAGATACTTACACCCTTTTATCAAATTATGCCCTCCTTTTTGCCATATCTTCGCCATTGTCATACATCATTTCAAACCAGATAGCTTTTGACCCCATTAAGGTTGCATGGGACTCTATGCAGATAATCTATATCTTATTTTATTACATCCTCTTTTCCATACCATTCTTTTTTTCAGGAATGACAATCTCTATTGCCATATCTAAATTCACTGAAAGGGTGCATCGGATATATTTTTCTGACCTTTTGGGGGCAGGGAGCGGGTGTCTGATTTCACTATTTATATTTTTACTGTTTGGTGCATCAAATGCTGTTGCAGTGGCGTCAATTTCAGGGATACTTGCATCAACCTTTTTCTATCTAAAAAAAGAAAAGGGGGTTCCATATCGTTTCTTTCTCATTGCCATCCCACTATCAATTATAATTTTCTCCCCAACATTTATGGAGATTGCCATATCACCATATAAAGGACTCTCCTCTGCACTCCGCTATCCTGATGCAAAAACTATAAAAACAAAATGGGACTCCATATCAAGGGTAGATGTAATAAAGAGCGGGGCTGTGAGATTTGCCCCGGGTCTCAGCCTCAAATTTCAAGGGGAGCTGCCTGAACAGATTGGGCTTACTGTAGATGGTGGAGACCTAAACGCAATTACGAGATTCAGTGGCAATAAAGATGAAATAGATTTCACAAACTACCTCCCCTCTTCTATACCGTATTATCTGACTAAGCCCGATAACATCCTCATATTTGACCCAAAAGGGGGGCTGGATATACTCTCTGCAATTTACTACGGGGCAAGATATATTGAATCTACAGAATCCTATCCACTCCTCACAGATATTGTAAAGCATGATTATGGGGAGTTCTCTGGATGGATATACGATAAAAGGAGAGTCAATATTAAATTTGGAAACGGGCGGACATTTATACGACAGTCAAAAAAGAGATATGACACCATTCAGATTTCACCCTCTGATGCACTTGCATCAGCATCTACCGGGATTCACGGTTTGACAGAGGACTACAGATTTACAGTTGAGGCATTCAAGGACTATATTGAACACCTGAATGAAAACGGCGTCCTCGCAATTACCCTATATCTCCTCCCACCGCCGAGGCACGAGCTGAGGATTGTGGGAATGGCAATAAATGCAATGGAAGATATGGGGGTTGGTTCACCCGAGAAACATATATCTGTCATAAGGACATGGGGGACAATCACAATTATAATTAAAAAAGGTGAAATAAACAGTGATGATATTAATAAGATTAAGGATTTTTGTAAAGAGAGACATTTTGATATTGAATATTATCCCGGCATAAAGAAGGAAGAGACGAATATTTACAATAGATTTCAGGAGCCTTTATATTTTAATTTGCTATCAAAAATAACTAATTCTGATGAAAGGGATAATTTTTCCAAAAATTATATATTTGATGTAACACCTTCTACTGATGACAGACCCTTCTTCCACCACTTTTTTAAGTGGAACACAATAGCTGAGACATATAATACATTTGGAAGAAAGTGGCAGCCATTTCTTGAGGGAGGGTATCTTATTCCTGTTGTTTTTATTCAGGCATTGGTTGTAAGCATTGTTTTTATAATTCTTCCTTTATTATTTCTAAGAAAAATAAACTTAGAAATATTTAAGATGAGGGATATTTCTTTCCTCCTCTATTTTCTTCTAATAGGAATAGGCTTTATGTTTGCCGAAATAAGTATGATACAAAAGTTTATACTATTTTTAGGTCATCCGGTTTATTCAATAACAACTGTCCTGTTTACTATCTTAATTTCCTCAGGCACGGGGAGTTATCTATCAGGCAAGTATTTCAGGTATAAGGAATATGAAATTATAATCCATAAATTCAAATTTTCCCTCATAATCTTATGCGGCTTGATTATCATATACTCTATTTTTCTCCCCTATCTATTTAATAGAATATTATTTGAATCTATTATCTGTCGGCAGACTCTCTCATTTATCCTTCTCTTTCCCCTTGGATTTTTTATGGGAATACCATTTCCGACAGGCATAAAACTCTTAGAGAGATATAATGCCAGAATAATACCGTGGGCTTGGTGTATTAACGGATGCTCCTCTGTGGTAAGTTCTGTCCTTGTGATACTAATAGCCCTGACTTTTGGATTTAAGATTGCACTTTTCTTATCAGCAGCAGCATACACAGGAGGATTTCTTGTTTTTGCATCTAAAAGAAATAAAGAATTTTAAGGAAGGATTCTGGTGCCGAAGGGGGGACTCGAACCCCCATGGGTTACCCCACATGCCCCTCAAACATGCGTGTCTGCCAGTTCCACCACTTCGGCGTATTACTATTAATAATACTACAAAATTTCTTTTAAAACAATTTTAGCCACTGACAGACACAGACTTAAAAGATGAGGTAAAGGCATAGGTAAAGGTAAAGATTTTTGCTTTGCCTCTACCTTCATATACCTGTCTTATAAAGTCAGTGAGAGTCCTGTGGCTAATTAGTTTTTTGTTCTGGTATTTTAACTACAATAGAATTTATACCCTTATCTGCAAGTGTACTACTGGTATCTTTTGCTCCCTTGTAATCATCAAAATCGCCCATCCTAAGTATATATACCTTCCTCTTTTTCTTCTCTTCAACCGCCTTTGCAGGATAGCCTTTTTCAACTAATGCATTCTTGAACTCTTCAGCCCTTTGCTTATCATGAAATACACCGGCTGAGAGTGTATACAACCCGGGTGAGATAATCTTGAACTTCACCTCTATATCATTGGTTACAAGCTTTTTGACTATATTCCTTACTTCTTCTGCATTCTGAAATTCGCCCACATCAACCTGATATGTAGGAATTAGTGATACCCCCATTTTCTCGGAAGGGGAAAAACCCTTTTCTCTTATATCCTTTGATACAGCATCCATACTACTTTTGTATATATAAGTTCCAACCTGAACAGTATATTTCTTTTCTGAAGGAGGAGGGGCTTCAACAATAGGAGTCTCTTTTACTTCAGGAAGCGGCGGTGATGGAGCCTCTTCTATCGGCGGTAATACCTCCTTTATAAGAGCAGACGGCTGAACAATCTCTACTTTTTCAGCAGGTTTCTTTAATAAAGAGAGGTATTTAATTCCAACAAATACACCTCCCAATATAATTACAACTACAAGAAACATTACAGCTTTCTTCTTTGAGCCCCCGGGTGCCTCTGCCTTATTGAGTAATTCCTTTTCAAAATCCTCCAACTCATCATCCTTTTCCTCTGGCATAAACCCTCCCTCTTTAGTGTCAGTGATCGGTGTCAGTGTCAGTAAAAGATTTTTTTGCTGACACTAAACACTGACACTGACCACTGGTTTTATGTTCCCATCTCCCATGACTCCAGATACTTCTTTTGCTCATCTGTTAACTCATCAATCTTTATACCCATGGATTTAAGCTTAAGTGATGCAACCCATTCATCAGTTTCTCTTGGGACATTGTAAACTTTGGCTTTTAAATTACCCTTCTGTTTTACAGCATATTCGGATGCAAGTGCCTGAACCGCAAAACTCATATCCATAACTGAGGCAGGATGTCCCTCAGCAGCAGCAAGATTTATAAGCCTCCCCTCTCCCAATAAGTATATCCTCCTGCCGTCTTTCAATATATATTCATCAACAAAATCCCTCACATTTTTATTAACCTTCACTGATAACTCTTTTAATCCCTTTATATCAATCTCTATATCAAAGTGGCCTGAATTGGAGAGCATGGCACCATCTTTCATAACCTCTATATGCTCTTTCCTTATTACATGCATGTCTCCTGTAAGGGTGCAGAAGAGGTCCCCCTCTTTTGCAGCCTGCATCATCGGCATAACCCTGAATCCGTCCATTGCAGCCTCAATAGCCTTGACAGGGTTTATCTCTGTAACTATAACATTTGCACCCATCCCCTTTGCCCTCATGGCAAATCCCTTGCCGCACCATCCGTAACCCGCAGTCACAACACTCTTTCCTGCGAGGAGTATATCCGTCGCCCTTACTATACCATCAATTGTTGACTGTCCTGTCCCGTATCTGTTGTCAAAAAAATGTTTTGTCTCTGCATCATTCACTGCAATTACAGGGAATTTTAATGCCCCATCCCTCTCCATAGCCCTGAGCCTTATTACGCCTGTAGTTGTCTCCTCCATGCTGGCAATTATTTGTTTGTTCATTTGAGGATATTTGGAGTGAATGGCAGATACCAAGTCAGCACCGTCATCCATAGTTATTACAGGATTATGCTTAATTGCTGCCTCTATATGGCTGTAATATGTCTCATTATCTTCACCCTTTATTGCATATACAGGAATCTGATAATGTTTCACAAGTGCCGCCGCAACATCATCCTGTGTTGACAGGGGATTTGATGCACATAAAAGCATATCAGCCCCGCCAGCCTTAAGTGTCCTGACAAGATTTGCAGTCTCCGCTGTAACATGGAGGCATGCTGACATCTTAAGCCCTGCGAAAGGCTTCTCTTTTTCAAATCTATCTCTGACCAATTTGAGAACCGGCATGTCATTATTTGCCCATTCAATCCTCTTCTTTCCCTTATCAGCAAGTGTAATATCCTTCACATCATAATTCATTTCTTTCTCAACTACCTTTAAATTCGGTTTCATTAATCCCCCTAATTAATTTTAGATTTTAGATTTAGGATTTTTGATTTTTTAAATCTTAAATCAGAAATCGTAAATCATAAATTCATAGTCCTGCTGCCTTTCTTATTGCATCAGCCTTGTCAGTTTTTTCCCATGTGAACTCGGGCAGTTCTCTCCCGAAATGGCCATAGGCGGCAGTCTTCCTGTATATTGGCCTTCTCAAATTCAGATGCTTTATAATCTTTGCAGGCCTCATGTCAAAAAATTCCCTCACAAGCTCATTTATCTTCTTTAGCGGAATTTTTTCTGTCTTAAATGTATCAATCATAATTGATACAGGCTCAGCAACACCAATGGCATAGGCTATCTGAACTTCGCACTTATCTGCTATCCCTGATGCTACCAAGTTCTTTGCTACATATCTTGCCATATAAGATGCCGACCTGTCCACCTTTGAAGGGTCTTTTCCTGAAAATGCACCTCCTCCATGACTCCCTACCCCTCCGTATGTATCAACTATAATCTTTCTACCTGTGAGCCCACAGTCCCCCATTGGACCCCCAACAACAAATCTCCCTGTAGGATTTATGTGATATTTAATCTTTTCTTCATTTAAGAGTTTATGCGGAATAACAGGCTTTATAACCTTCTCTATCATATCCTCCTTAATCTCTTTCAGGGTTACATCAGGGCTATGCTGGGTAGATATAACCACTGTATCTACTCTCACAGGCTTTCCATCAGCATATTCTACTGTAACCTGAGACTTTCCGTCAGGCCTCAAATATGGGACAACATCCTTCTTTCTAACCTCTGAAAGCTTCATTGTAAGCTTATGTGCCAGCGATATCGGCATGGGCATCAATTCCGGAGTCTCATTTGTTGCATATCCAAACATCAGCCCCTGGTCGCCTGCCCCCTGTTCCTCTTCCTTGCCCCTGTCAACCCCCATAGCAATATCAGGGGACTGCTCCTTTATAGATGTGATTACCGAGCATGTCTCATAATCAAATCCGTATTTTGCCCTTGTATAGCCGATATCCTTTATGACATCCCTTGCTATCTTTGGAATATCCACATAAGCCTTTGTGGTAATCTCGCCTGCAACAAATATCAGCCCTGTGGTTACCAGTGTCTCACATGCCACCCTCCCGTGAGGGTCTTCTGTATAGATTGCGTCAAGAACTGAATCAGAAATCTGGTCTGCGATTTTATCAGGATGACCTTCGGTCACCGATTCAGAAGTAAAAAAATAATTTGTCCTGCCCATTAACTAATCCTCCTTAACCTAAATTGAATTTTAAAGTTTGAATTATATTTTTTATTTTTTAAATTTTCAACCTGCAATTTGTAATTCTGAGGCATCCTCCTTTCTACTTAACATTGATTTATTAGAAAAGTTATACTCTTCCATATCCTCTGGATATATCCGTGGTATCTCTTCGCTTAAATATTTCTTTACATCATCCGTTGATTTTAATTTTAATATCTCATGTGCCACCCTCACCGCATCTTCATACTTTATCTGCCGTATAAATTTCTTAACCTTCGGGATAGAGTGGGGATCCATGCTTATAGACTCTATCCTCCCCATCCCCAAAAGGATCAGTGTATGTATATTATCACCGCCCATCATACCACAAATACTTACAGGAATTCCTGTCTTTTCTGCGGATGATATGATATTTTTAAGCATCCTCAAGACTGCAGGGTGGAGCGGCTGATACAGATATGCAACATGCTCATTTATTCTGTCCATTGCCAAAGTATACTGAATCAAGTCATTTGTCCCTATACTAAAGAAATCAACCTCTTCGGAGAGAAGGTCTGTAATAACAGATGCCGATGGTGTTTCTATCATAGCCCCAACTTCAATCTCTGAATCAAACGGGATTCCTTTTGATTTAAGCTCGCCTTTTACATCTTCCAGTATCTGGTTTGCATCCCTCAATTCATCAACACTTGAAATCATAGGATACATGAGTTTCAGCCTCCCATAATGGCTTGCCCTCAAAATGCCCCTGAGCTGTGTTTTAAAAATATCTATTCTATTGAGACATAGCCTTATGCCCCTTAAACCGAGGGCAGGGTTATTCTCCTTATCAGTCTTTGATTCAGAGATAAACTTATCTCCGCCGAGGTCTAATGTTCGTATGATTGAGTAACTGTTTTTTACCCGCATTGCAACTTTCTTATAATCAAGGAAATGCTCCTCCTCTGTCGGAAGTCCATCCTTATTTATATAGAGATATTCTGTCCTGTAAAGCCCTACCCCCTCTGCCCCGTATCTTATTGCAAGATCAACCTCGTCAGAATACTCAATGTTTGACATGAGCTTAACCCTCTGGCCATCCTTTGTTATTGCTGGCAGGTCCTTTGATTTTAATAGCTCCTTTTCATAATACCTGAACCTCTGCTGTTTTTTTAAGAACAAATGAAATGTATCGGCGTCCGGGGCAAGGATAACCGAGCCGTCAATCCCATCCACAATAATTGAATCACCGTTCTTTGCCTTCTCAGTTATATTCTTAAGCCCAACCACGGCAGGAATTTCAAATGCAGATGCCATAATGCCTGTATGAGATGTCTTCCCCCCGGCATCAGTAGCAAAACCGAGCACCTTCTCCCTCTTCATCTGGATAGTATCAGACGGTGTCAGATCATGCGCTACAATTATTACAGGCTCCTCCAAATCTGCAAGGCTCTCCAGATGATGCCCTATCATATTCCTCAATATCCTGTATACAACCTGCTCAATGTCCTTTTTCCTTCCACTGATGTATTCATCACTTATATTCTCAAACTTTTTCAAAAAACCTTCCAGTGATTCTTTCAATGCCCACTCTGCGTTAACCTTCTGCCCTCCTATGAAGTTTATGGTATTTTCCACAAGGGTGTCATCTTTCAGCATCATTATATGGGCATCAAGCATATAGAGATGATTTGAGCCAATGTCCTTTTTTGCCTTTTCCCTTATCTCCATTAACTGTGTCTTTGATTTTTCCAAAGCCTGATTAAACCTCTGTATCTCATTCTCAATATGAGAATCCGCAATGGCATGCCTCAATATGCACGGTTTTGCCCTGTCAAGAATATACACCCTTCCTATTGCTATACCAGGTGATGCCGCTATACCTTTATAATCTTGAGCAGTCGTCTTGTTTTTATTATTTTCCATTACCTTCACCAAGGCTGTCATTTAGAAGCTTCTTCAATCCGTCTGCTGCATTCTTTTCATCTTCGCCTGTAATTACCAATTTAATCTCACTCCCTTTATTGGCTGATAAAGTCAGTATCTCTAAAACACTCTTACCGTTCACCTTTCTCTCATTATTTTCTATTAAAAGCTCTGATTTAAAACTATTTGCAAGCTGTGCCAGACGAAACGCCGGTTTCGCATGCAACCCGAGCTCATCTTTAATAATAACTGCAATAGTCTCCATTAATTTAATTTTTGATAATCTGATTTTTATGCAGTAAATCCGTAGCCACAGATATATTTTTCTGCCCGTATTCCTTTATAAAATTTGCTGCATCTATCAGACTCCTCTTCTCCTTAATAAAAGGGACTTTAAGTATCATCGGAAGATTAACGCCGGATACCACTTCCGCCATAAACTCATCCAAAAACGATATGCAGATATTAGAGGGTGTCCCTCCAAACATATCTGTTAAGATAAGCACACCATCTCCCTTATCGGCTGATTTTATAGCAGCCTTTACCATCTGCCTGACAGCCTCCGGACTTTCATTGTTGTCTATGGAAACAGACACAATGTCAATTTTATCTCCTGCTATCGCCTCTGCTGTCTTTAAAAGTTCAGCAGCCAGATTTCCATGAGTTACTATAACTGTGCCTATCATTTTAAAAAGGGTTCAAGGGTTCAAGGATTCGAGGGTTTGTTTCGCTTGACCTCTCGACCCCTTAATCACTTTTTTTATATCAATTTTGAATCTTCTCTTGAAATAGCCTCGTAAATCTCCTTTTCATTCTTTGCCTTCATCAAATCCTGACGGAATAAAGGATTTTTCAGAAGCTTGGAAATTCGTGCCAATGTCTTTAAATGTATACCTGCCGACTTCTCAGGTGCTATAAGCAAAAATATAAAGTAAACAGGTTTCTGATCAAGGGAGTCAAAATTGATGCCACTGTTTGACCGCCCGAATGTCGCCACAATTGTCTCTATCTCATTTGATTTGGCATGAGGAATTGCTACATTTTCACCTATACCTGTGCTGCCGAGTCTCTCCCTCTCCATAAGGGCATCAAGCAGTTTATTTTTATCCCTCACCTTTCCGCTTTTAACCAGCGGTTCTGCCAGTTCAGAGATTACATCCCTTTTTCCCTCTGCCTTCAGGTCAGCGATGATAGAATCTGCATCTAAAATTTCTGTTATCTTCATTATTCGGGTTCAATCAGTCCGTAATTGTCATCTTTTCTCTTATACAGGACATTTATCCTTCCATTATTTGAATTCCTGAACACAAGAAATTCATATCCAAGGAGGTCCATCTGCATAGCTGCCTCATCAACAGACATGGGTTTATAGGCAAAACTCTTTGTCTTTATAATATGATGCGGCGTATCGCCCACCTCTTCTATACTCTCCTTTGCGATTATATCCATCTTTATATTTACATCTTTTTCATGCTGCTTATTTTTTAATGCCCATATCCTTTCTTTGTGTTTCCTCACCTGCCTGTCTATTTTGTCCATAACCTTATCTATAGAGGAATACATATCCTCCGTTACTTCTTCCCCGTGAATCTTTACACCGTTGGCATTGATTGTTACCTCTGCCTTCTGGCGAAACTTTTCCACAGCGAGTATTACATGGGCATCAATGGTAGTATTAAGAAACTTCTTCACCTTCTGAACCTTTTCCTCCGCATACTTCTTTAATGCATCTGTCATCTCAATATTCCTGCCTGTTACACTAACCTGCATTTTTCCCCTCCCTAAAATAAAGTATCAAGTTTATCAAGTTCAACAACTTTATAACTTTATAAACTTTATCACTTTTAACTTTATTATGCTTTAATATTCAAATCTCCTCTTCCTCTTGCTTGTAGAAGAAATTTTTAACTCTTTTCTATATTTTGTTACAGTTCTTCTTGCTATATTTATCCCCTTATTTTTCAGAACTTCCACAAGCTGCTGGTCTGTGAAGGGCTTTACTGCCAATTCCCCTCCCACAGCTTCCTTTATCATATCTTTCACCCTTACAGAGGACATTATATCGCCATTCGATAAATTTATTCCACTATGAAAGAAAAATTTTAACTCAAACATCCCCTGCGGTGTATATATATATTTATTTGTAGTAACCCTGCTTACTGTTGACTCATGCATGCCTATATCCTCAGCAACATCCCTTAAAACAAGGGGCTTGAGATGGGTAAGCCCCTTATCAAGAAACTCCCTCTGAAACCTGACAATGCTCTTTGCCACCTTATAAATAGTTTGTCTCCTCTGTTCAATGCTCTTTATAAACCATACCGCTGACCTGAATTTTTCCTCAACATATTCTTTTGCTTCATTCTTATTTTTATTTTTTAATATCTCCTGATAATAGGGGCTTACCTTGAGTCTTGGTATCCCCTCATCATTAAGCATTACCTGATAATCATCTGCTGCCTTTACTACAACAACATCCGGAGTTACATACTGAATCTCTGTAGGGCTGTATTTATTGCCAGGATTTGGGTTCAATTCCTTTATAATCTTCACCGCCTCAACAATATCTTTTAGTGGCGCATTTACCTCTTTGGATATCCTTTGAAAGTTTTTCTCCTCCAATACATCTAAAAATCTATCAATAAGGAGTGCTGCCAAAGAACTAGTAGGTCCCTTATTTTTTATCTGAAGGCTAAGACACTCTTTAATGTCCCTTGCACCCACCCCAGAGGGGTCAAAAGACTGGATAAACCCAAGCACTTTTTCCACATCATCTGCCGTCACATTCACACTTTGGGCAATCTCCTCGGTGCTGCTTCTCATGTATCCATCATCGTCAATATTTCCAATGATTATTGTGCCGATATACCTGTCCCTATCATCCTCCGCTGAAAGATTAAGCTGCCATACAAGATACTCCCTCAAAGAGGTCTTCTGTCTAATAGTATTTTCAATCGGCGGCCTTTCAGGTGTATACCCCCCTGAAGGGAACTGCGGATAAAAATTATCCTGAAAATATGTCTCCCAGTCAATATCCGTTTTATTCTCTTCTCCTTTATCCTTTGTGTATTCTATATCGGTAGTAGATTCAGCAGAACCATTGCTTTCAGAACTCTCCTCCTTTACCTGAACAATCTCTTCTTCAAGCAGGGGATTTTCAGTTAGTTCCTGATTAATCTGGTTGATTAAATCAAGCCTTGCAAGAGGCAGAAGCTTTATCGCCTGCTGGAGCATCGGGGTCATCACCAGCTTATGCGTCTGTCTTAATGTTAATTTAATTTCATTTGCCATAAAAAAGTTAAGGAGTTCAAGAGTTAAGGAGTGAGGGAGTTAACTCTATAACTCCTTAACTCCTAAACTCACCAACTCATCATAGGGTAAAATTCTCTCCCAGATAAAATTTCCTTGCTTTTTCGCTCCTTGCTATCTCAGATGGGCTGCCGCTGTCAATAATCTCGCCTTCATTTATTATATATGCCCTGTCCGTAATTTCCAATGTTTCTCTTACATTGTGGTCAGTTATCAATATCCCCATCCCCATCTTTTTTTTCAACTGCAATATAATATTCTGAATATCCACTACTGCAATAGGGTCTATCCCTGCAAAAGGTTCATCCAGCAGTATAAAAGAGGGGGATGTTGCAAGTGTCCTGCATATCTCAACCCTCCTCCTCTCGCCGCCTGAAAGTGCATATGCCTTTGTGTCCTTCACATGGAGTATATTCAGTTCTTCCATGAGCATATCTGCCTTTTCCTGTCTTTCTCTCTTCGCCAGCCTCGTCGTCTCAAGAATTGCCAGGATATTCTCTTCTACAGTCAGCTTACGGAATACTGATGCCTCCTGGGGGAGATAGCCGATTCCCAGCCTCGCCCTCTGATACATGGGGAGATAGGTAATCTCTTTTTCGCCCAGGAATACATTTCCGCTTTCAGGCCTTGTCAGCCCTACAACCAGATAGAATGTAGTTGTCTTTCCGGCACCATTTGGACCCAAAAGCCCTACAACTTCACCCTTTTTAATCTCAACATTTACACTGTTTACAACCTTCCTGCCCTTGAATGCCTTTACCAGTTCTACCGCTTTTAATACCTGCATTGTTTGAATACTAATATACAAGGAAATTATAAACCACAGAGGCACAGAGACACAGAGAAAAAAACAATCTTTTTTGACACAGATTTACACTGATTATTCCTGATTTTATATCTTTTTCTGTGTTAATCATAATTCATCCGTGTCTTTCAGTGTCCTCATTTTTTGGTTCTTCTCTATGCCTCAGTGTCTCAGTGGATAAAATTAGATTTTTGTCCTTAATCTTTGATTTTTGTTGGTGTAATTCGCCCATTCGTGCTATTCGTGTTCCTGTACCCCTGTTTTTTTCTCTTCAGGGAAAAGGGTTACCTCCACCTTCTTTTTCTCATCACCATGAACAGTCACATTCTCTTCTTTTATATAATAGATAATTTCACTCCCCTCAATCAAATTATCCTTTTCCTTTAACTTTGGATTGCCTCTTAAAATAAGCTTCTGTTCTTCATCATAATATTCAGCCGTCGCCCCTGTGGCTGTCTTCAGCCCTTTTTCTATTCTAACATCCCCTTCTGCAATTATCTTTATTAATTTTTTTTTGTCCTTATCGCTATATACATCAAGCCTGTTTGCATATATGGTCATATCCCCTTTTTTTGCAACCACATTCTCCATAAAGGATACAACATTTTTCCCGTTCTGAGTCTCCATCCTGCCGGATGTAATCTTGATAGGGGCATTCTCCTCTTTAACGCCCTCTTCCTCAGCATATGACTTAAGAGGCAGAAGACAGTAAACAGTAAGCAGTAAGCAGATGGCAGTAGGCAGTAGGCAGTAAGGAGTAGGCAGTAAACAATAGATGGTTTTTCTGCTTACTGCATACTGCCTACTGCTTACTATCTTTTCCTGACTTCTGACTCCCGTTTTCATTAATTATACACTGCCTCTACCTTATTCTTTATCTTTATATCATGTGAATCTATATTTGAAACAAACCCGTTGCCGGTAATTTTGAACCTATCTCCTGTTATCTCTACAAAATCGTCAGTCATTAGTATCCTCTCCGATGCAACCCATGTGAGATTATCTGTATTCAGTTTAAATCCGTCATCAGATTTTATAAAGACATCACCATTCAATTCTATATTTTTATTTTCATTATTCACTATCCCTTTTTTTGAGCTTATAGTAACCGGTTTCCTGTCTTTAGGATAGAAGGTCGCCCTTATATCCTCCATATTTATTTTATTTTCCGATTTGCTAAACTCTGCCCTCTTCGCAACCAGCTCCCATTCCTTCTGCCCGCCTTTCTTTTCAACCAACCGAACCCTCCTCATGATGAGGTCTATCCCTTTCTTTGCTATCTCTACAGGCATATAGCTTACATTTCTGGAACTGTTTGTAACCAGATAAAACGCTGTAAGAGAGGCTACCGATAGTATTATAATAATTAAAAACCATCTTAAGCTAATGACCTTTTTCACATTCACTCAAAAGAATTTTTGTTATACGCAAATATTGTGCCACAGCAAATAATAGTTGTAAAGGGAAAAGAGTTACGAGTTAAGGAGTTAAGGAGTTGAGGAGTTAGGGAGTTCACCATATTATCTGGACATGAAATTATAAATTTCCTTGTATTGATACCACCGGAAGAAATATGTATATCAATCTTCTTTTCAGGCAGAAGTTTCTCCATCCGTTCCGCCCATTCTATTATTACAACCTCATCTCCGCACATATGCTCCTCAATACCTATATCCTCAACCTCGTTAATATTATCCAACCGATATAGGTCTAAGTGGCATACAGGCATCCTTCCCTTATATTGATTTATGAGTGTAAAGGTGGGGCTTCTTAGATATTTATCCTCTGCCACATCTAACCCCTTTATTATCCCCTGTGCGAGACAGGTCTTGCCGGAACCAAGGTCGCCGTAGAGACATACAACATCGCCTGCTGTCAGCAATTTTCCAATAGCCTTTCCGATTTTTTGAGTCTCCTCATGACTTGATGAAATTAATTCCATATATAGATTAGCCACGAGTAGATACCCACTGGCTTACGCCAGTGGCACTTATGTTAAGGAGTATTTATCATATTGAGGGCTACATACCCTCAAACTCCCTGTAAGGATGACATTCATCCACGCCTTTACAGGCGTGGTCTTCTGTCATATTTTGATAAGAGACCATCTAAAAACGACATGATTGTGATTTTTAGAGGAGTGGTTCATAAACATCCATTAGATTATCCTTCTTCCTCATTACCTCTCTCCCTTTCCATTCTGTATTTGAGGTCGTAATTGACGATGAAATCCAGCTCCTCACCCTTAAACGCATTCCTCAGTTCAGTAAAATTCTTCAGAGAATATTTCTCAAATTTTTCCTGCTTTATATAAAGCCACGCATAATGCACTTCAGATTGAACCGAGTTAATATCATCGCACCATTGGCTCAATCTTTTAATTTTAAGCAGGTCATCCAAGTCCTCACGCCCCTTTGTTTCAATAATATAAATCTCCTTTTCAGCAGTCTTTACAACAAAATCAGGATAGTAGTCAGATATTGCCCCTTCGGCATTGCGATAATCTATTTTAAAATGCACGGCAAAAAAGTTTTTTGTATAGGAAATAATATCATTGCATCCATCAAGAAAACTGGCGAATTGAAGCTCAAAATGGCTGTCCCCAATGATTTTATTAAAGATGCTCTTTTTAGGAATCAAATAGCCTTGTTCTTTAACAACAAAAGGCCGGCATTTGCTGATTTTTATATAATCCCTTATCTCCGCCTCACCCTTATCAAGAACGGTCAATTCGTTAATCTGTTTCTTAAAAATTTCTATAATAGTTTTCGTTGCCTCAATCTCGGATAAGTTTCTAATAATATTTAAATCGTCAAGATCAACCCTTTCCGAAAATAGATGCGCTTGTATGAACTCCTTGACCTTTCCATATAATATATCATATCCGCTTACGAGCCTTAATTCCTTCATTATAACCTGCGCAAAATACCCTATAACGCTCTGATAATTCGCCGCAAAATCAGTATCCATCTCTGTTGCATGAGTAATCTCTCCGGTGGTAATATCCTTAAAGACTATTTGTCGTTTTTCTTCCTCGCTGAATTGTTTAATGGGCAGCCTCTTATGATTGAAGCTTGCCACATCTAATTCTGAAAGATTTTTGTATTCCCTGTAAATTCTTGGACTTAACACAGGTATCTGAATATCAAGTTTCTCAATATCTTTCTGCCCATTTTCATTGTCAACCTCTACCACTATGGGAGCTTTTGGCCCCGTCCCTTCTCCCATCTTCCTAAGTTCAAGTTCTACACCCTCGCTCTTTATAGATTCCACAAAGTCCATAAAAGCATCAGTGCCTACTACAGTGACAAGTTCAGGGACATTTTCATCCCCATACATACGGCGCAGTCCTCTCCCAAGTGTCTGTTCCGGCAAGATATTGCTTTTTGCCTTATATGGCCGCAAACCGACAATTGTTGTAACATTCCTGACATCCCAGCCTTCCTTGAGCATCAACACAGACACTATTGCCTTATATGGATTATCGCTTTTATCAATATCGTTTGCTGCCTTTCGCAGTATTTCCAATTCCTCTTTGCTCTTGCCTGATGATGTCTCTGCAATCTCTCCATTATTTTTTGTATGGATTACCAGAATAGAATCCTTAAACTCCTGGTATCTGTCTTCCAGATATTCGGCAACCTCATCGCAATTCTTTGTATCATCTGTCATAATAAAAAGCACAGCCTTTTTGCCTATCTTGATATGCTCCTCGTATACCTTTTTCCATTCAAGATAGCCGAGGTGTATATAGTCCTCATACTTTTCGCAATAGTTTGAACTCTTTTTTTCAACTAATTTTGCGCGGCTGGCAGAATCAGGCAGCACAGGATGCTTGACAACATCCTGATAAATCGCCTCAACCAAAGGATAGTCTGAGATCGTCTGCACAAAAATAGCCCCATTGTTATGCTTTGGGGTTGCTGTTACATCAACCTGCAATGCCAATTCACCGCCTTTTTGCAAAAGCCGATTATGTATGTCTTCAATAGATTTGAACCATGCCAGTTTTTCATCGTGTATATGGTGGGCTTCATCATTCAGCACAACCAGTTCATCTATCTCCCGCACGATATCGCTTAAATTGATCTTTGACTCATTTGTAGCCCCAACCGGCTTTTTGCCAAGAAAATAATCCGATGTATCCTCATCCTCAAAAGTCGGGTCTTTGCTGTTATCTTCATACACGCGGTGGATATTTGTAAGAAAGATATTCCCTGTTTTTCTGACGATTCCTATATCATCCTTAATATGCAGGGTCAGTTGAAAATCATCCCGCCAATTCTGCCCCTCGTAGCCATTGTCAGGCAGGACAGGGTCTTGAAAGAATATTTTAAGCCCGTCAAAATCGCTTCTGATGCGGTCAAGCACTATTAAATTTGGGGTTATTAACAGAAAATTCCTTGCAAGGGTTGAATCAGGCTCATATATTTTGTGAAAGTAACTCCACGCCAAGAGCAGGCTCATAACTTTAGTCTTGCCGCTTCCTGTTGCCATCTTGATAACAAACCTTTTCCAATTCTCGGCAAACATTCCGGCAGATACAGCGCCAGAGCCGTCAAATCTAATTAAATCGTATTTATCTTTAACCCCGGCAACTTCATATAAATACACAACTGTTTCTACCGCCTCCTGCTGCCCGAAATAGTATTGGAATTTCACCTCTGTGCCATCTGCCTGCGGCAATAGATGTTCAGTCTCAAACCACCACTTTAGAAGGGCGATGCTTGTGGGACTTGCGCCCTTATAGTCAGCATCACGCCATTCTTTAACTTTTTTTCTAATGGAGGCAACGAGAGGCGGCAAGAGTTTTTCATATCCCTGCTCACGCAAGGCCTCATCAGCCGGAAACCAGCGGTAATCGGGTTCAAGTATTTCGTATGGAGATTTTGGGAATTTAGGGTGAAGAGCCATATATTCAAATTTCCTTTTTGGGCCAAAATACCCCAATTATTACAAATGTCCCTCTATGGTGGTCTTTTCTTGTTGTTCCCATAAAGAAATAAAGGTCTTTCTCTTTTGGAAACTTATGAAAATATTGTTCCTTCACTTTTTCAATAGCTTTTTCTTCAGAGCTATATTTCTTGAGCATATTGCGATATAGCGCATAAATTTCCCAATCCTCAATCATTATCTTATGGCCAGCACAATTTTCTCCGCGGCAAGTAAACCTATAGCTGAATTTATAAGGTATCTTTTCCAATGGTTTTTGCTGTTCTCCAAATAATTTTAATTGTTTAAAAAGAGCTTGCCATTTATCTTTCCATTCGCCGGACACAGGTTCAACAATAAAATCTAAAATCTCTTTTGGCTTGATAACGCCAAGAGATACCCCGCTTTTGCTCTTTTCTTTCAGCGTTTCCAACGATGGCTCAATATGTTTTAAGACATATCTTTTTCTTTCTTCCCAATTATTTTTAGTGTCTATCTTACTGATAATTTTTATTTTCCCATAAGGTCTATAGCTTTCACTCCTTGGATCCTTATCGTGCTTAATAACCTCAAGTTCAATCCAGTGATACTTTTTATACCATTGATCATATGGCAAATGCCGAAAAGGCACTGGATACAGCCTAATCCAAGTTCCGTCTTCTCTGACTCCTGCCGTGCAGACAACTTCTTGATATTCTTTTGACGGCAAAGGATAGGTTTTAACTGTAATCAAAACCTTAACCTTCTCTATGAGCAATCTTTCGCCTGTTTTAGAGATGAGATACTCCATATTTGTTACCGCACCAATTCTGAAAGTAACGGCTCGCTATGCCACGATGGCACATTCGCTCATCTTTTTCAAAGCACATCAAGGCTATCCGCTTTTCCTGCGTAATCAAATTTTTTAGCAAAGCCATCTTATCATTTCTCTGCGGCAGAATTTCGCTTTCATAAATTTTAAACAAATTCGTATAATCCCCTTGCTCATCCAGATTTTTTCTATATCGGCTTTCTATGCCAAGTTCAGGTATAGAGATATATTTTATTCCTGTCTCTTCCACATAATGTTTCAGCAGACTGCCGGTAAATCCATATTTCATGCTCACAGGATTATTCCTGATATCAACAAGCAGCTTAACATTATTTGCAATAAGGGTATTTAGAAAAGCGTCTAAACTTCTGCCTTCGTAGCCTATCGTAAAAATGCGCGCTTCCTGAAGCAATGGACTATTGGCAGGGTCATGCGGCGCATACGCTCTTGGGTTATTATCATTATGAATGGCAAAATACGGATAGCGGCTATAAACATAATCTTTAATTTTTCCCACACTCATTTTGCCGTATGTTTTATGTATTCTCTCTAAAGCGGAAGACATTGCATCGTCTAAACCGTCAATTATTTTGTCAGCGCGCCTCTTGTCAATTACACGATAATGAAAATCAGAGATAATGCCTTCGTTAATCAATCTTTGAATATCAAGTTTCATTAAACCAAATGAAAAAGGTCCGTATTTATACGGAAAAAAATCGTATAGCGAACAGCCGCGCGGCTTCAATTCTTCCTCGCAAAGCAGAAACAACGCCTTTACAAGCAAAGTCTTGCTTTTAATTTCTCCAGCAATAGAGATGTAGTTTAATAAAGCCTTTTGACGATTGAGGAGCATAGGGTTTTTGATATAATAAATTTTTTAACTTGTCTTAACATAAATTGAGGGAATTTAGAGTTAATCGCCATAGTTATTATTTAGAATTTATATTTAGAATATATTTAGTATTACTTAGTATTACCATTGTAACTATATGATTTTTTTATCAATCCTTAAAAAAAGAGGCAAAACTAAATATAATTATATTTAGTTCTTAAGTTTCCAATAGCCTTTTCTTTTTGACCCAATATGCTCAATTTTGTTATCATTTTTCAATTCTTGCAATAAATTAGAAATATCCATTCGCTTCAACTCTGGAAAGGTAACACATAAATCAAGTAAGTATCCTTTATTCTTATTTAGATGTTCAAGTATAAGCGTTTTGCATTTTTCGCGAGAAATTCCTCTTAATCTAGTATGTTCTCCTATCTTGCCTGCATGTGTATAATATTTATGGGATAAAATATATTTTGCGCCTCTGGTTTTGCCAACTCTTTCAATAATGCCTATATCAAGAAATTTTTTCTTATATTCTACATTAGTAACAGGTTGATTTTCTCGAATTTTCTCTAATTCGTAAATTTCATCAAAGGATAGTGTTATTTGCCTTTCTCTTGTTATTTTCTCAATAAAAAGAATGAAATTTTTATCTTTAACTTGTGCTGGAATTTTAAGCCTGACAGAAAAGTCATTGCTTCCTAATAAGTCAGGTAATCCCTTGCCTTCTTTAATTGTGCTTTCAAAAATATCGTCCATGCCTTGCCCTGAACGCTCTACCAACCCTGCTTTCTCAAGAGTTTCTGCAATGCGCCGATTTCTCCAATTGGTTTCATGCAGAATATTTTCTATGGTTATTCCATGAGGAAATCCTCCCGGGCTTTCAATAAGAAATTCCTCTGGCGACACTTTTATAAAAATAGAACGATTATGTATGGTATAGTCTCTATGTGCTACTGCATTAAGCGTCGCTTCCCGTATAGGTTTTTCGCTAAAGGCATATATTTCCCGTTGAAAGAGACCTTCTTGAAAAGGGAATCTTATATTACGCGCATTTATTGTTTCCCATATATCGTTATAAATCTTAAAAAACGGTTCTCGCCAGTTCTTTCGATAATCATACGGTATTTTCTTTGAATCTTGTCTCCACTCATAGATAATTTCGCTGCCGGGAGCCAACTCATCTATCTTTTCCTTCTTACCAAACAGTATTAGGCTTGCATAATTCAATCCATTTTCAGACAATAGCCCTATCGCGCGTAAGGTTTTCTCATTTGAATAAGAAAGATAATCGTCTCTTTGCGCTTTTTTAGCCCAGAGTTTTTTAAAGTTATCTATTGCCTGATCATCTATATCAGTTAAAGATAAATCCGTTACGATTTGGCTGGAAAAATCTGTCTCTGTTTCGTTGAGAAGTTTCTTTAATGTGGTATTATCCATTTCGGACAACGATTCTCCAGCCCGCATTTTATATTTACCTTTATACTTGACTGGCTGTCCCAGCGGATGGGATGGTATGTGAAAAATAAGAATGCGTCCTTCGGGATGTTTTAACTCCTCAACATCAACCCTTATTTTGATCTTTTGAAGCAATTCGTTAGATAACGTGTTGTGGGTGCCTGAAAAAGATTTCGTTCCAACCACTTTTCTTCATTAGTAACGCCAAGAATTAATTTGCCACCTCCTTCATTTGAAATAGCCGCGCAATAATCAGGAAGATCTGTATCTTTACCAAAACTATTTTCAGCAGTTTTGAATTCAAGGCTGCGGTCTTCAGGGTGTTCCAGCCACTTGTTAAATTCATCAATGGTTGTCACTTATATCTTCACCTCCACCACCTTCATTGTATCATTGCCAAAAATATCAACCACCTTAACCGCTATCTTGCGCCGCCCTTTTGTGCATTCGTGGGATATGCTTTTTAATTCGAGTGTGCGGTCTTTTTTGGTGCGGAATGACTGCCACTCGTTTTCAAAGATATAATCTCCTGTCCATCTTTCTTCAAATCCCCCCTTTGAAAAAGGGGGCTGGGGAGGATTTACCGGTATTCGGACAACTTCTTTCTTGCTCTCAAAATCAAAATCCACTGCCCAGTAATCAATCCAGTCAGTCCATTTCTTTGTCAAAATATCCCTGCGGACAATGCCGTCCTTATCTTTTGACACCTTTATAATCTTTCCGTTTTCCACCACAAGTTTACTCTTTCCATTTTTTAATGTTGCCTCTGCATTGGCAATAGAATCCTGATTATAATAAACCGAAAAGTCTGTAAGTTCTACGGCAACAGAATTGCTTTTTATATGAGGCTTTACTTCAATGTAGGAGACATCATGGAAAACTACCTGATTCTTCTCCACAGCCCGTTTATCAAATACATCTCTTGGAATATATTTGAGGGCTAAATCAATGCCCTTTTTCTTTGCCTCTTCCTGAATATTCGGGAAAAGCCCCATTTCAAATTCAAAGGCAAGGACATCTACCTTTGTAATCTTATTTGAAAGACACTCTTTAATTACCTCATCCACAAAAACACGGGTTACAGGAAGATTAATCGGTCCCACAGCCACAAGCCGCGCTGCTTTTTTGCCGTGAAAGGTTTTAAACCCCTCAACCCCTTCAGCGCGGTAGGCGCGCAGGATAAGTTCTAAAAATGCCTTTTCCTTTTTTGCAATCTGTTTCTGTTTTTCCTTTTCCCGAAGGCTTGGATTGACGCCGATGTAATGCTGTCTTTCATATTTGCCGAGGTTCAAAATCTCAAAAGCCCTGTAGTTTTTGCCTTCTTTCTTTAACTCCCTTTGAACGCCAATCATCCGCTTGCGGGTAGTATGAATGGCAAACTTACCGAGGTCTGAGCCGAGCCACTTGCGCCCAAGTTTTTCAGCAACGGATAATGTAGTGCCGGAGCCGCAGAAGAAATCGGCTACAATGTTGTTTTCGCTTGAGGAGGCTTTAATGACGCGTTCAAGAAGGGTTTCTGGTTTTTGGGTTTCATATCCCAACCGCTCGCTACCCATCGCATTGATCATGTTTATGTCATCCCAAACATTTTCTATTGGACGGCCTTTTAATTCCCATATGTATTGTTTAAACTCTGGATATTTTGCGTCATTTGAAAACCTAACACGGTCTTCTTTTTTTAGATTTTCTAATCGTTCTTGTGAATAAGTTGCCATTACCTGCCATCTATATTTTCCCCTTGCGTCCTCATATTTAAACCTCTCTAAATATTCTGGAGGATACTCTCCATATTGAATGTTGAATATGTAGTTATCCTTCGTCTTTGTATAGATAAAAACGCTGTCAGTATTAATTGAAAATTTCTTGGATATTGCCTTTACCGTGTTGGTGCGCCTCGTCCATATAATTTCATTAAGAAAATTATCTTTGCCAAATATCTCATCTAAAATAAGTCGCATATAGCTATTAAGACGCCAATCACAATGCACATAAATACTTCCATCATCCGCCAGCAAATCCCGCATCAATGAAAGCCGCTCGTAAATCATAGCAATAAAACTATCAGCGCCTTTTCCCCATGTATCCCTATATGCAAGTTCCTCCAAAACCCCCGGCTGTTTTGTGAACTGCTCATCGCCTATTTCAATGTCCATAGAAAAATCCGCGCCTACATCAAACGGCGGGTCAATGTAAATCAGTTTGAGCCCGCCCTGCGCCTCTATCTCTTCACGGAGCGGCCCGTTCTTCAAACTTGAAAGTATGAGTTTGTTGTCGCCCCAGATAAGTTTATTTGTCCAGCCTTTAACCTGCCGTCCACGATTGTCAAAATCAAAAAGAGAGGTCTGTATCCTTGTATCCTTCTCAGCCCTCGGCTCATCCACATGCTCAATAACCTGAAAAGGCAGAACAACATTTGTAACCTCATTTGTCTTGCCATTCCAGACAAGCTCCACCTCCCTCTTATCGCCGAACAGTAGAAAGCGATACATATCAGGAAGCGGCTTGCCTTCCTCCAAGTATTTGGTTATGTCCCGTATTTCATTGTCAGTTAGCTTCATGGTTTTACTGCTTCATTCAAGATTTCCGAATTAATTCTATCAATCGCTTTTTTAGGTTTTCAGAGCTCGAATCAACCCGCTTCCAGCCTCTAATATTAAAATATCCAACACAAAAATCTGAACGCTCTAAAAGTTCAAGGTCTATGTTGTCAAAAATTCTCGGCATAGAGATTTTTATTTATAATTTTGCCAGTGCCCTTACCACATCCACCTTCCCAACAATACCAACCAGCTCGTTCCCTTTAAGCACAGGCAATAAATGAACCTTTTTTTCAGACATTATTGTAGCAATATCTTCAAGAGAGGTATCTTCAGTAATAGTAATTACCTTTTTCGTATATATATCCTTCACGGTAGCCCCAAGCATCTTCTCTATTTCCCTTTTCATCTTCTGGGGCCTCTCAAGAAATAACACCCCTTCAAAGAGTGTGACCACAGTCGGCAGATGAAGATTCTTTTTCTGCTCAATAAGGTCGCTCTCAGTAACTACCCCGATTACCCTGTCATGCTCATCAAGTACAGGTGCACCACTTATCTCATAATCTGCCAGCAGTTCCGCCACTTTTTTAACAGGCGTATCCAGAGATACAGTCAAAACATCTTTAGTCATAATATCCTTTGCTTTCATAATCCTCCTTTTGTAATTAAACTGTTCAGTATAGCCCCTGACCTTTCATACATTGTCTTATGCAGACTATTTCCATGAGAATCCATTGTAACAGTTACAGGAAAATCCCTCACATCTAAAATCCACATAGCCTCTGGACTCCCAAATTCTTTCAGCATGAAAACATCCTTTACATCTACGACACATTCTGCCAGAACCTGTGCAAGCCCGCCTATTGCATGAAAATATACAGCCTTATATTTTTTCAAAGCATTTAGAGTCCTGTCACCCATTCCGCCCTTCCCTATAATCCCGGATACTCCATATTCTTTTATCACCTCTGCAGTATATGGCTCCTGCCTTATACTTGTTGTAGGGCCTGCCGCTGCTATAATCCATTTCTTACCAACCCTGTCAACAACAGGGCCACAGTGATAGAGGACACCATTTTTAAGGAGTCTCTTATATTCTTTAGGTCTATTTTCAATTAAATACTTGTGAGCAACATCCCTTGCAGTAACTATAATACCATTGAGATGAACAGTATCTCCTGTTTTTAATTTCACAACATCCTTTTTTGATATTGGAGAATTTAGTATAACCATCTCTTCACCTTCTCATTTTCATATTCAAATCCCCGCCTTCTGTATGCCCAGCACATATATGTCACAGATACAAAGTATGATGGAGGTATCCTGCATAAAGAACCGATCTTTACTCCAAGAAGAGTTGTCCTCCCGCCGAATCCCATTGGACCTATACCTAATTTATTTGCATCCCTCATGATAGACTGCTCTAACTTACCAAGAACAGGATTCTTATTCCTGTCATCAAGACTTCTAAGTAACTGCCTCTTTGACTCCTCGTATGATGAAACTCTGTCACCGCCGATACATACACCTAAAATTCCCGGCGAACATCCCCTCCCCTGTGCCTTATGAACTGCATCAAGAATACACCTCCTTACACCCTCTAAGTCTCTAACTGCATTGACTCTGCTGTCAGGAAGGGCATATTGTGTCCCCACATTCTCACACCCTCCACCCTTCAACATAAGTATCACCTTTATATAATCCTTTTTCCACTCTTCAAAATTTATTACAGGATAGCCCGGACCTGTTCTGTCACCGAGATTCTTTCCTGTAAGGGTATCAACTATATTTGGCCTTAAATATAATTTATAGACAGATTCCTTTATCGCCTGATTTATTTTCTTCTTAATATCAATCTGGGAAACCTTAGCAGGGTAGTTTACATAAAATACAGGTGTCCCTGTATCCTGACACATGGGGAGGGATTTCTCTCGTGCAATATCTATATTCTTAAGAATCATCTGGAGGGTTTTATGTGCAATAGAATCTCTCTTTTCAGTTAAAAGTCCTTTCTCTATTGCACTGACAACATCAACAGGCAAATCACTTGATGTCCTTCTTATGAGTTCAACAAAGGTATTAAGCAAATTTTTACTATTCATATTGAACAAAGACATGCCACAAAGACTCTAAGACCCAAAGAAAAAAATTATTCTTTACTTCTTTGTGTCTTGGTGGCTAAAGATTTTATAATTTCCTTTATATTTCAAAAAAAAGACTATCAAAAAAGACAATTAAAGTCATTAAGAAAATAAATTAGAACAGGGTAATTCACTTCAAAAATTGTCAGGTTTATAGAAAGTTATAAGGGAGAGCAGGAAAGGGATAGGACAGATTTTCGCTAAAAATATCCCCTTTTTCTTATTACCATCGCTTTAAATCATTCCCTTTAATTAAGAGGCAAAGTCATTAAGAAGGTGAATTACCCATCACTAAGGACTGCTGTTCACCAAATTTTTTTCTTAAGGTTTTATAAATTTTTCAAATCGCTTATCGGTATACTGATTTCAAAAATGAAAGGAGGTGATTATATGCCTATAATTCACGAACATTCTTTATCAGTTCGGCTGGGTCAAGAAAGTGGTAACCCAGAAATATACTGTCTTGATCCACAGTGCTATTTTAGGGCAAATTATGACCCTGAAAGTGTAACTCATCGGGAAACATTTGAAAGAGATGTTACAAAACTCTCATCCAAAGAAAATTAAAATTACATTAAAGAGGGGAGAGGCATCTCCCCTCTTTATCTTACTTTATGACCATTTAATTCTCATTTTCTATTAAAATATATCCTTCATCATTTAACCTTTTTTTGCAATACCTTTAATAGAACCTCCTCTAAAAGGTTTCTTAAATTTAATGTATGCAACTTCATTGTTTCTGAAATTGCCATTCTGACTGGGATAATAAAAGACCTTGGCATAAAGGAACATAAAATAATCATTTCAGTATTAAGAGGAATGATAACGGCTATAAAAAAAATTTAAAATCTGCCTCTGCAATATCCTCATAGCCATTCATCCAATAATATAATGTTCACATCCTTAACCTTTTTCAGCCCTTCGTCATTGGTTATAAAACTCTGAGACCCACCGACAATAGCCGAGGCAATCTGTATTGCATCAGGCACCCTTATCCTGTATTTTGCCCTCATATCTGAGGCAATATCCGATACTCTCAAATTAACATCCATAACCATAAGATTGGGGAAGGTTAATATCATGTCTCTGTAATCACCAACAGCTATAAGGTTGCCTTCTCTCTTTGGTTTTATCAGCAGTTCTATAAGTGTCAGAATGGAGGTTACTGCCTTGCAACTGCCATGTTCAATAGTGTCAAATAATCTTTCCGTTATCGCTGCTTATTTAGGATTATCTTCTATGTGGTAGATGAATAGCATGGTATCCAGCCCGACTATTTTACCGATGAGATCTTTCATCGCCATGAGTCTCTCTCTTCTTTTATATATTTTTTGGGGGCAACGCCTTTCCATATCTCTTTGTGAAGACCTTTAAGCTTTTTTGTATAGCTTCTGGGCTTTACCCTTAAGATAATCCTGTCACCCTCCACATCCACCATAAGCTCATCCCCATCGAAGAGATGAACCAGCCTTCTTATCTCCTTTGGAATGACAATCTGAGATTTTTTACTTACTTTAGTTACAATAGACATTTTTTATTTCTCCTTACTTTGTAAATATATATAAGATTATAATTTATTTGTAACAATCCGCAACAAGTTTTTACTCAATCCACGGTCTGTCTTTTTCATCACCTGCATAGTCATCTCTCCAGCGGTAGTCTGTTACTTCAATCATAGCCTGAAGGTCTTTATATTCCTTGAGCAGCTTCTCCACCTCTTTTAAATGTTCCTGCTCATCCAGTCTTATCTTCCCGATGAAATACTGAAACTCCGGGTCTGAGAATTTTTTCATGCCCCTCTCCAAGAGTTCAATAGCTTCAATCTCACCCTTTTTATGCTCTTCCAACATTTCCTTAACAGAGAGCTTCTTTTTTCTTCTATACTCGGGGGGATTAAATTGAGGTGTCCCTCCCAATTTTTTTACCATATTAGCCACGAGAAGGGCGTGCATGCCTTCAGAGGCACCGAATTTCTTTAAATCGCCGGCAAGGACAGGGTCTTTTATAGAAGAGGCATACATATTATAATCCCATATACCATTGTATTCTAATTTAAGCACCTCATTTAAAAACTGGACTATTGTGTATTTCTCCTCATCAAACTGAATAAGTTTATCTATCTTGCTTGCGTAATTACCCAGCCCCTTCTCAATATCTTCAAGTAATTCCTTTATCTCATAATTCTTTATTCCCTCTTTTTTAAAAAGCCCTGAGCACTCCTTCACCTTTTCCAAAGACTTCTGTAACTCATCTTTTAAAAACCTTGCCGATTGATTGAATTTCATATCGCCTCCCAAATTGTCATTCCGAGTTCAACGAGGAATCTCTCCTTTAGAGATTGCTTCGTCCTCTTTGCTCCGCTCAGATCCCTCGCAATGACATTTTTATTATGTAATGAGTTTCAAATCAAACTTACTATCCACCAGTTTATCTTCATGCTTTGATACATCAACATTATTTTTAATTAGCTTACCAACTGCCCTGACATCCTTTGTATCACCGAGGAGAATTGCACCGACTATCTTGCCGTCTTTGATGACAAGTTTTTTGTATATATCATCAGAGCCATCCTCTCTGATGAGTTCTCTATACCCCTCACCCTTACCCTCTCCCTCAAGGGGAGAGGTAGGAGAAGGGGGATTCACAACTCCGATAGATGTCAGGTCAATACCAACGATTTTTAATGTAGTGGATGGGGTGGTTCCACTGTAAACTGTATCAACACCTGCAATATTATTCCCTGCAACTGTCCCCTGCTCTGTTGAGGCAGTCCACAGTCCATATATCCTCCCCTGAAACTCTGCACAATCTCCTGCGGCATAGATACCTTTTACATTTGTCTCAAACCTCTCATTTACAATAATTCCTTTGTTGACACTTATACCAGCCTCTTTTGCAATCTCTATCCTTGGAGTAATCCCTGCTGAAATAATGATGAGGTTACAGTCAACATTTCTTCCATCTTTCAATTTTAATCCTGCTACTTTATCTTCTCCCAAAACTTCATCAGATTGGGCATTTAATACAATATTAATCCCCATCTTTTCTATCAGCCTCTGTAAAACCTTTGCACCTTTTTCATCAAGCTGTCTTGGAAGAAGTCTTGGAAAAAACTCCACTACTGTAACATCAAGCCCCCTCACCCTTAAACCCCTTGCCGCCTCAAGTCCGAGGAGTCCTCCACCAATGAGAACGGCTTTTTTATTATTCAAGGAATATTCTTTAATTGAAAGGACATCTCCTATTGTGCGGAGTGTAAAAAATCCATTTTTCTCTCTACCCTTTATTGGGGGGATAAAATTTGTACTCCCTGTTGCCAAGAGAAGTTTGTCATAACTAACCTTTTCGTCTCTTTCTGTAACTATACTTTTCTTATCAGGCTCTATCTTTTTTATCTTTGTCCCCGAATAAAGCTCTATCCTCTTCTCTTTATACCAATCAGTATTGTATATATATGTATTTTCCTGTTTAATCTCATCTCCAAGAAAATGAGGAAGTTTTATCCTTGAGTAAAATGGATAGGGCTCATCTGAATAGACTGAAATACTTATATCTTTATTTTTCTTTCTTATGACCTCAGCCGCTGTAGCCCCTGCAACACCGTTACCGATTATTATTACCTTTTCCATAAATAAATCCTGAAAGTTATTTATCCAGAGAATTCCTTACAGTAAATATTTTTTGTCGACACATAGGTATAAATCATCGTAATTTAAAGATTCTCTAATTAATATAACACTATTATGTTGTATTCCATCTCCATTTTCAACGATTTTATAAGGTTTTTCCTTGACTGTCTCACCTTTAATTTTTATAATCCATCATAATATTGAATAAACTTAAAAGAGAATATTATGCGTGAAAAATGAAATATACACAATACTTCATCCATACTCGAAAAAGGCCGGATAGGGCGTATATTAAAGATGAATGGATTGAACGGGTCATAAACAACCCTGTTCGCAGTGAAATCCAATCAGACGGAAGAATCAAAAAATGGGCAAAAATCGAAGACTCAGGTAAATATCTTCGTGTCATATTACTTGAAGATGGCGAAACTGTTCATAACGCATTTTTTGACAGAAAATTCAGGGAGGAGGTAACATGAATATAAAGTATTTTTCTGATACGGACACTGCTCTGCTAGAGTTTTCGGGCAATAAAATCGAAGAAACGCGGGAACTTTCTGAAAATATCTACATTGATTTGGACTTACAGGGGAATATTGTTAGTATGACTATTGAGCATGCCAAAAAGGTAGCGCACCTGCCCGATATTTCATATCAACAATTTGAGAAACAAAAAATTACCGCATAACCAGTCACTGCACCCGCCAAAAAGCTGGTGCTTTTTGGCGGGTGAGTTTAAGCGTTTTCGGTGTGCTGCGCCCATCCCATCAGGGGAATCCCGGCCTCTTGCGTTCCGATTCAATGTTGAAGGGCATCGGCAAGAGTATAAACAGCTATTGTTCTAAAGTTGATAATTGAGGTGTGAAGATGAAATACTATCCACATTAGAAGACTGGAAAGACTGCAATGAGGTAAAGCCAATCATTAATGAAGAAAGGACATGGCAAAGCATATAAATAAAACCCAAATGCATAACAAGTCGCTCCAGCGGATAGCAGAATAACGCCGCCGCACAGCTTTCAAAGATACCTTATCATTTTGAAATTATCTTATTCTATCAAAAAACTCCTTCATATCTTCAATAGAATCCGTTCTGACACAATCAGGCAGGGCTGATAGAAATCTCTCCCCATAAAACCTCGTCCTCACTCTCGGATCAAGAATCGCCACTATCCCTTTATCACTTTGTGTCCTTATCAATCTCCCGAAACCTTGTTTGAACATGAGGATGGCATTTGGTATCTGATAATGAATAAAGGGGGTTTTGCCGTTCTCCTTTAATTTCTCAAGCCTCGCCTCTGTTACAGGGTCATCTGGAACCTGAAATGGCAGTCTCACAATAATTACACATTGAAGTGCATCACCCGGAATATCTATACCCTGCCAGAATGTATGTGTGCCAAGAAGAACTAAGTTATCACCATTTTTAAATTCTTCAATCAGCTTATAGCTGTCCATTTCCCCCTGTCTTAAAAAATTTAAACTGTTTAAGCGGTTTGAACTGTTTAAACGGTTCAGTGCATCATATGCCTTATTCAGCATCTCATAACTGGTGAACAAGATTAAAGTTCTGCCATGTGTAATATTCAGAATGGATTTTATGCAATCTATAACATCCCTTTTAAATTCCTCTGTATCCTTTGGGTCAGAGATGCCATTCGGTGTATAAATCATGACATTCTCTCTGTAGTTAAAAGGGGAATCAAGCGCCAATTCATTTCCACTATTCAATCCCACCCTCTCTCTTAAAAAACTGAAATCTCCTTTAACGGAAAGTGTAGCTGATGTGAGTATTACAGGTTTTATATTCTCAAATATCTGCTCTCTTAAAATTGATGATATATCAATTGGTGTGGCGGCTATCCTTATTCTCTTGCCGTCTATCTCGCCCCAATATACATGGTCAGTTAATGTCTGAGATATTATACTGTCTATATCGGATGAGAGGGTAATACATCGGTCAATCAGAGACAGTATCTCCTTTTCATCCTCATAATTCTCTGCTGATTTCATTAATGGCTTAAGCCCCTCTGATAGATTTATTAAAGGCTCTTTTAGTAAATTTGGGATAAAATTTTCCACCCTTATCCTTTTTGTTGTTCCATCTAATTTTTCTGACAGGACACCAAAGAACCCATCTCCTGCCCGCCGCACCTTATTTGTAAGTAGGTTTATCTCAGATATAGTATGGGGTGTCAGCCATTCCAGTCTCGAAATCAGCCCCTTTTTCGTAAACGGGTTTGATATGGTATTAATTAGATTTTTAATCCTGTAGTTTGATACCTCTATTCCAAGATAGCCTGACGCTATATCCTCCAATTGATGAGCCTCGTCAAAGACTATGCTGTCAAACTTTGGAAGGACATTCCAGCCCAATGCAATATGGGCAAAAAAGAGGTGATGATTTGTTATAAGGATATGTGCCTTCCTCTCAACAGCCTTTGCCCTCTGGTAGAAGCACTTCTCATAGTAACTGCATTTTTTGCCAAAACAGATGTCCCCCTCTCTGCACACCTTCTGCCACAGTTTCGGCATAGGCTCAAAATCCATATCTGACTTAAGACCTGTTTTAGTTTTATCCTTCCATTCAAATAATCTCTTTAAATCCTCTGTCTCGTCCAATTCAAAGAGTCCGTGAGAGCCTGCCTGATTCAGCCTCCTCATGCAGAGGTAATTTTCACCTCCGACACAGAGGGCAAAACTGAAATTTAAACGGAGGGCATCCTTTAAGAATGGTATATCTTTATTTACCAATTGATATTGCAGCGCCTTGGTAAAGGTAGAGATAACAACCTTTTTATTTTCCTCCATTGCCCAGAGTATAAATGGGATAAGATAGGCAAGACTCTTTCCAACACCAGTCCCTGCCTCTACTATAAGATGGCTGTTATTGTTTATATTATCTGCTATAGCCTCAGCCATTATTACCTGCTGAGGACGGTATTCATAATCTTTAAGGCTTTTTGCGAGGATGCCATCTTTGCAAAATATGTTTGATATATTCATAAAAATATTTTCTCATAAAATTATCTTGACATGAATATAAAAGAGATATAGAGTTGTGGAAACTAAAAAAACTGATTTAGTTTCCTTAGAATATATGAAAAATAGAATCATAGATACTGCCGAGAAAAGGTTCTCTCAATACGGTTTTAAAAGGGTTACAATGGATGATATTGCCTCCGACCTCGGAATAAGCAAGAAGACTCTCTATAAGCATTTCAAGAGTAAGGAAGATATAGCATGGGCTGTTAAGGAAAGGATGCACAGGGATATTGACAAATTATTGCAAAGGGCAAAGAGGGAAATCCCCGACCCCATACTGAGATTCAAGAAAATAATTGCAGAAGTTACCAGCCGTGTCTCAATAATTGGGAGCGCCTTTATGACTGACATCAAAAAAGAGATACCCGATTTATGGAGACAATGCGAAGAGTTTAGGGAGAGGGAGATTTATGAGTATATAGGAGGTATATTAGAGGAAGGGGTAAAAAAGGGTAAGATAAGAAAAGACATAGATACTAAGATTGCTGTGATGGCGTATCTTGGAGCTATTAGAATGATAATCCAGCCCGAGATATTAATGAAAAATCAATTCTCCATTGAGGATGCCTTTAATAATATACTTAAAATCTTTTTGGAAGGCATACAAAAATGAGGATATTCATATCCCTTTGGATATTGATAGTTCTGTTTCTCTATTTTCCCCTTAAATCAGCAGAGGGTGAACTAACTATGTCAATTGAAGAAATAGCCCGAAAGAAAGCTCATCACGGCAGTGACGGAAGATTTTTGAATCCATGGTGTGTAGATTGCAGGAGGAAATTTGCCGATTTTCTTAATTGGGTGCTATTTTCAAAAAATATCTATAAGGAAGAAAAAAAGAATGATGTAAAGTTTAATGTTGTAAAAACTGAATTTGATAGTCTTAATCATGCAGGCAATGACTACATAGTATGGCTGGGACACTCAACAGTCTTAATGAAAATTGGTAGTAAATTTATAATAACAGACCCCGTCCTCTGGGATATAAATTTTCTCTTAAAAAGAAAGACACCATTCCCGATTGAGCCTGAAAAACTCCCTCATGTAGATTATGTCTTAATCTCACACGGACATTATGACCATCTTGACACAAAGAGTATAGAGTTTTTAAAGGATAAATTTAACCCAACTTTTATCTCAGGACCAGGCTATGAGGATTACTTTGCCTCTATCGGGGTCGTAAAACATATTACCCTTGATTGGTGGGATGAATATAAAATTGGAGATATTAAAATCACATCCCTCCCTGTCCAGCATTGGTCAAAGAGGAGCTTGTTTGATACCGACAAGATGCTCTGGTGCAGTTTTTTAATTGAGCATGGCGGTATTAAATACTACTGGGTTGGGGATTCGGGCTATTATGAGGGTTATAAAGAAATCGGCGAGAAGTTTGGACCAATAGATGTTTTATTTGTTCCGGTTGGCGCTTATGAGCCGAGATGGTTTATGAAGTCATACCATGTCAATCCAGAAGAGGCTTTACAGGTTGCAAAAGATGTCAGGGCAAAAAATTTCATTCCAATACATTGGGGGACATTTGATTTAACAGATGAGCCATTGTGGTTACCAATAAAACATCTGAAGGAAATCTATAGGGATGAATCAAATCCTAAGCTTAGAGTTTTGGAGCATGGAGGACATTTAATCCTAAGATAACTAAAAGGTTGAGGTTAAGGTTTAGGTTGAGAAAAACTTAACCTTGCCTTTTTAATGGAGGATTTATGATGCGAAGATATGTTGAAAATATTGTTAGATTTAGAATTGCAGTTATCATTTTAATAGCGATTGTTACAGTTCTTATTGGTTCCCGCATAAAGGAATTAAAGGTTGAAGTTGACCCTGATAAAAACCTCCCCCAGAGCCACCCTTATGTCGTCGCACAAAATCAGATAGATAAGATATTCGGCGGAAGGAATATAGTTGTCATAGGTGTTATTCCGAAGGAGGGGGATATATTTCAGCCAAAGATTCTTGAGAAAATCATGCGGATTACCCAGAAGATAAACGAGATACCAGGGGCAATCAAGACAAATATATTCAGCATTGCTGCAAAAAAGGCTAAGGATATAAAAGGGACTGAAGAGGGAATGGTTGTAAGGCGGTTGATGGAGAGTATCCCGCAGACAAAGGAGGGGCTTGATGAGTTAAGAAATAAAATCTACCGCAACCCGCTCTTCATAAATTCAATTATCTCAAAGGATGGCAGTGCTGCACAGATTATTGCAGATTTTAGATTCAATAAGGAACTGAAGGGTTATCCTGATATAGAAAAGAGGATTAAGGAGATTGTCTCAAAGGAAGAAGATTCGTCAGTCAGTGTCCATCTGAATGGTCCCTCTATAGCCCTTTCATGGCTTGCTGCATATTCCCAGAAGATGGGGAAGCTCTTCCTCCTTGAGACAATCTCC
>Ga0209323_10000184_pt1 | contig 38208 bp, 48 predicted proteins | sample Rifsed19ft2_FD_184014 | JGI IMG/M metagenome (GOLD analysis project Ga0209323, IMG submission 184014) | Soil microbial communities from Rifle, Colorado, USA - sediment 19ft 2 (version 2) | ecosystem: Environmental > Terrestrial > Deep subsurface > Rock core/Sediment | place: Rifle, Colorado...
TCCACGAAGGGCGTGGCCGGCGTCTCGGCAAAGGCCGTCTCCGATCTGGCGAACAGCCTGTCGCGTGTCATCCCGGTGGACGACGAGGTGATCCAGTCCGCCGAGAACATGCTGTTGACCTTCACAAAGGTTGGTAAGGACGTATTCCCGCAGGCGACTGAAGCGGCGCTCGATATGGCGACTGCGCTGGGCGGCGATCCAGTAGAGGCTGCTATGCGGCTGGGCAAGGCGCTGAACGATCCTATCGGCGGCGTCACGGCGCTGCGGCGCGTCGGCGTCCAGCTCACGGATGCGCAGGAGAAACAGATCAAGGCGTTCGTGGCGTCTGGCGACATCATGTCTGCCCAGAAGGTGATCCTGCAGGAGCTGCAGACGGAGTTCGGGAACAGCGCGCGCGCCGCCGGCGAAACCTTCGCTGGGAAGATGAAGATTCTTGGCACCCAGATCGGCAACGTGAAGGAGGCGATCGGGACGGCGCTGCTGCCCATCCTAACTGTGGCGGCCACCGCGCTGGCCAACTTCTTAGCCGGCCACCAGGACGACATCGAGCGCTTCGCCCAGCTCTTCAGCGAGAAGGTCGTCGGCGCCATCCGCGGCTTCACCGACTTCCTGCAGGCGCACCGGGGGACGATCAGCACATTTTTCGATTTGTTCAAGAGCGGGCTGGAAACGCTGAAGCCGCTCTTCGAATTCATTCTGACGAACAAGATCGCGATGGTAGCCGCTATCGTGGCCATCGGCGCAGCGGTCGCTCTGGCCCTGGGGCCGGCCTCACTGGCCGTGGCGGCCATCGCCGGGATCATCCTGGCCATCGGCTTCCTGCGCAAGAACTGGGATCAGATCAAGGCGAAGACTGAGGAGGTCTTCAACCGCGTCGCCGCCGTGGTCGATGAGAAGCTGGGCTTCGTAGACGAGGTGATCGTCGCGGTCATCGGCGGCATCGTGCAGTTCATCCGTGAGAACTGGGATACGATCAGAGCCATCATCGAGAACCGGCTGGAGGTGATCCGGCTGGTGGTGGAGAACGCGCTCGACACGGTGCGCGACGTGTTCCGCATCTTTGGCGCGCTGCTGCAGGGCGACTGGAGCGGCGTCTGGGATGGGATAAAGAACCTGGTTGCCGATCGGCTGACGTTCATCAAGGACCTGGTCGGCACACAGCTTGAGGGCATCGGCCTGGTCATCAAGCTGGCGGGAGCGGCGATCAAGGACGCGCTGGCCACGCCGTTCATTGCGGCGAAAAACCTAATCATCGATGCGCTGAATGCCGTGATCGGCGGGATCAACACGATGCTGGAGGGGCTGCGCAAAGCGCAGGACGTGGCGGGCTTCCTGAATCCGTTCGGCGGCGGCGGCCCCGAGATACCAAACATCCCGCTCATCGGAAGCGGCGGGCCGGGTACCGTCCCCGGCGGGCCGGAGCGGACGGAGGACGGCCATCGCATCGGCGGCGCCTTCAGGCACGGCGGTACCGTGCCTGGGGCGCTGGGCGCGCCCATGCTCGCCCTCGTCCATGGCGGCGAGCGGATCACGCCGCCATCCCAACGGCCCAGCGTGGTCAACCAGATTGAGATCCACGTGACGGCCGATTCGGAGATCGGCGAGCAGCAGATGCGCAAGCTGGCGCGCCAGATCAGAGATGAGCTGGACGGCTCGCTGCGGCTGACCGGGCTGCAAGGCAGCTTCGCCGGAGGAGGCGTGTTCTCGCCATGAGCTGGACCGTGAACGGCACAGTGCTGCCCAGCGGCGACGAGCCGCTAACGGATAGCGCCTGGCCGGAAGTGCAGGAGGGCCGGTACATCGAGCACAACCCGATAGCGCTGGCGACGGCGGCGACGACGATCAACACCCGGCTCGGCAAATACTCGCTGGGCGCAGATGGCGCGGAGCCGATGATGCTCCACTTCTGGTGCACGAAGACCACGCGCGACCAGCTCGTGGCGCTGGACAATCTGGAGTTCGACGTCATCGACGCCTGGGCACGGACCGTCAGCGTCTACTGCAAGAAGGTGCGGGCCGCGCGGATCAGCTCCGCGCCACCGGCGTGGTCGCAGCACCCGGCCGGGGGCGCGGGCGAGCGCTTCCACGTCTGGCTGCACCTGTTGGGACGCTAGCTGTTGGGCCGCTGAGATAGATGGTCGACACACTCGCGGACCGCATCCTCGCCCCGAACCGCACCGCCTACCACCGCGTCCGTATCGCCAACATCCCGATCATCCCGTTGAACCCGACGACGGCGCTGGGCATCCCCGGCATCGGCGACATCCGCTACCAGGAATCGTTGGATCAGCCGTGCCCGGTCTGCACGCTCGAGATGAACCGGGGCGTGGACTGGATCAAGGACGGCTACCCGGTTCACGTCGATCTGGGCTACGACGGCCTCTCGCGGCGCGTCTTCACCGGCACGGTGCAGCAGCGCGGCCGGCCGGGCGTGGCGAAGGGGCAGCTCGACTGCGCGGGCGAGCTGTGGAAGCTGGTGCGCGCGACCTTCGACGTGGAGCGCGATGTCGGCGGGCTGACGGTCGCGCAGGCGATCGCGGCGATCTTCGCCGACGTGAACATCCTCAACTACGACCTGTCGGGCGTGCCCGCGTACACGCTGGCGGTCGATGCGATCCTCATGGCCGGCACCGGCATGGCGCAGCTCACCGAGCTGATGAAGATCGACGGCCTGCGCGTGCGCGAGACGGGCAGCGGCCAGGTGGTGGTCGGGCGCTATGAGGGCCAGCCGTCGGCGTCCTACTTCCGCAAGTACAGCACCACCGACACGCCGACCATGCGCATCCTCGAAGGCGGCGTGACCGAAGACCCCGGCTGGTATCGCACGCAGATCACCGTCCTGGGCGCCCGGCTGGCCGACGGCACGGACATCAGCGCGACGGTCACGCTCTCCGACACCTCGCTGGCGCAGCCGCCGCTGGCCGCCGGCAAACAGATCCCTGATACGTTCAGCATCCCGCTGATCTGGGACACCGCGAAGGCGCTGGCGGCGGCGATCCGCATCGCCGGTGAGCACGGCCGGATACCGCAATCGTTCCGCGTCACCATCCCGATGGACATGGAGCTGGAGATCGGGATGACGCTCAACATCGATGCGCCGGAGTGGGGCGTGTCGGGGAACTGGCTAATCTGGGGCATCACGCACAACGCGGCTTCGGATACCACGGTCTGTGACCTGCGCGGCGGCCCGCAGTTCGGCGGCACGATCAACGTCAACCCGATCGCGCAGTTCACCTTCACGGCGGAGAACCAGCCTCTCGGCGCCCAGCGCTACACGTTCGTCACGCTCGATGCCTCGGGCAGCTACCAGCCGGACAATGCCAATGAGGTGCTGACCTTCGATTGGTCGGGCGATCAGGACGCAGCCGACTCGCCCGACATCGATGCTCAGACAGCCGAGAAGTTTACCGTGCGGATCAACCCGACCGCCATGTCGGGCGACGTGCTGACGGTGACGCTGGTCGTGATGAACGAAGCGGGGCTGACGGCGACGGTGATACAGGAGATCAACGTCACGCCGGAAGGGACGGACGCGATCGTCGTGGCGCTCTTCGCGGCGCTGGGCACGCGCTTCGCGGCCTCGATGGACGGGGGCGAGAACTGGAACTTCCAGACGGGCACGGACATTACGACGGTCGCCGCTGCGCCGCCCGACGGCGTCCACACCGGCTACGCCGTGTTCGGCCGGCTGAACGGCCAGATCTACCGCACCACCGACGGCTGCGTGACGGCGCCCACCTCGGTGAAGGCGGCGAACAGTATTGCCATCGCCGATGTGCAGTGGGACTGGCGCGACCCGTCGAAGGTCTGGGTGCTGGACGTGCAGGCCAATCTGTACGTCTCGACCGACTACGGCGCGAGTTTCGTGCTCATCGCCGACTTCCGCACATCGCTTTCGCTCTCGACCATCATCGGCAAGAAGCTGGGCCTGCCGGGGGCCGGCGGGACCTGGGTTTTCGGCGGCACCGGCGTCGTCGGCAACGGGCGGCCGTTCATCGGGTGGTTCGATACCAGCGTGCATGGCCTGGCCTCCGTCTTCGGCGGCGAGCTGCAGACCGACCTCGGCAGCGGCAGCACGAACCTCGCCATCGTCGATGCCGTCGACCGTGGCGATGGCGGCGGGCTCATCATCATCCTGGAGAACTACACTGCGTCCGACTCCGGCGTTCGCCCGATCTACCTGACGAATTCGCCCTTCGAGCCGGTCAACTGGAAGCGCGCGACGGGCCTCACGGCGGGGCTGACGACGCCGGGGCGCGTCGTGCTGCCTGGGAACACAGGGCCAGGCCGCTTCCACGCCCTCTTCAACAACCGCGACGTATGGCACATCGACGGCACGACCGGCGTGCCGGTCTGCACCCTCCAGGCGAACGTGCTGGACGTTGGCTTCACGCCGAATGAAGGGCTGTGGATGCGTGAGGAGGCTGAGGGGCTGACGACCGTCGAATGCCACCTGCTCGCGATCGAGGACGCGGCGGGTAACGGCGCCATCGTCAAGAGCTTCGATGACCTGGTGACGGTCGCCGCCGTGCTGCCGGGCATGACGGCGTGGCCGGTGGTGGGCGCGCAGGGGAAGGATGTAGCGATCGGGCCGGTGGCGCAGATGAGCACGGCGGCGAAGGTGATCATCGGGGGCCTCCTCAGCTCGCCAACGGAGCGGTTCATCGCATGGCGCGAGGGCGTGGGCAATTTCGAGAGTCACGTCTTCCCAACGAACCTCGACACCAAGAACGATTTCTTCATACGCGCAATTACAACCGATCTCTGGTTCGCCTTCTGGTATCCGCTGGATGGCGTGGACAACCAGGACGACGCTGTCGCCGTTCGCACCAAAGACGGCGGGGCGGCCTGGGACGATCTCTATGGGGCACCGACCACGGGCGGTCTGACGCGTGCCTGGCAGGACATCCGTCGAGCCGCAGATGGCCGGCTCTGGGGCGTGACGTGTGAGGTGGGCGGGACCACGCCGCGCAGCCACATGGAGATCTGGTATTCGGATGACAGCGGCGACACCTGGACGGAGAGCAAAGACGACACGGATACCGTGAACCAGCAGCGCATCATGCACGTCGTCCCGCATCCGACGAACCCGAACCGCATCGCCATCATGGGCAAAAGCGGCGGCACATCGAAGAACTGCGTGACGTGGTTCACGACGGACCGCGGCGCCAACTGGACGAAGAATGTCGTGAACAATCTCTTCGTCAACGGCGGCGCCTTCAAGAAGTTCGATCGGATGATGCTGGCGAGCAACCGGATCGTCCAGATCGGATGGCAGGAAAGCAACGGGGACTTCAACGTCTGGACGAGCGACGACAACGGAGCCTCCTGGGTGCCGCGACTAACGAAGGCGAAGCAAGGCGCGGGCGTTGACTTCGGCTACGGGCCGGTCGGCGACCCCGTCGGCGGCAGGCTCTTCATCATGTGGGAAAATCGGGACGTTGTTCCTTGCGACATTCAAATCTACGAGAGCACCGATCAGGGACAAACGTGGACACAGACTGTCAGCGACGCACTCGGCAATAAGCCGCCACAGCCAGCGACGACGGACAACTACTTCGGCGGACTGGACTTCAATCCCACCGAGGGCGCGCTCTATCTCTTCGGCGCTGGCGTGAACAACGCGAACAACATCAGCCAGGTGGTAAAGAGTGTCGGTCTCGGCTGGCAGGACGTGAGCGATGCGCTCCTACCACTCTCGGGTCACACGAGCTATGACTTCGGTGTGGTTCCGCAAACGACCCACGGCATCGCGGTGATCCCGTCATGAGATGGCCCGGCGGCGAAGTCCCCAGCACCATCGGCTACATCCTGGAATGGATGAAGAAGTACGGGCCGCTGATCGAACGCGCCTTCAGCAGCGGCAGGCTGCGCCAGGACGCCGGCGGCGGCGGTGTCGTCGGGCCCCTGCAGACGCACACGCACGACGGCACGACGCAGGGCGGGGATCTCTGGACGAAGGGCGCGGACCTGCCATCGGCGGCGACGCTCGCCGTCGGCGTGGCCGGGCACTACTTCCACGTCACGGGGACGATGACGATCACGGCCATCGCGTCGCGGCCTGCCGGTGTCGAGCTCATCCTCGAGTTCGATGGCGCGCTGACGATCACGCACGGCGCATCGCTCGTCCTGGCCAACGCGACCAACATCGTCACCGTCGCGGGCGACGTCCTCCGCTTCACGAGCGAGGGCGGCGGCACGTGGCGCCAGTCGACGGCGAAGCAGACAGCCAGCAGCCCGAGCCCGCCGGGGCTGGGGCCAGTTGCGGGACAGATCGATATCGGGGACGCCGCCAGCGATGGCGTCTCGGCGAGCGCGTCCCACGCGGACCACCAACACCCATTTCCAGCACCTGCAGTTGGTTATCCCGTCGATGTCGGCACCAGCGAGGCGGATGGGACCGCAACGACGCCAGCCCGCAGCGATCACGCTCACGCACACGGGGCCATCGCCAGCGGCGATCTGCACGCGGAGTACCAGACGCCAGCCGAGCACACGGCCGTGGGCGACAGCGCGCCGCACCATGCCCAGGCCCACAACATTCTCTCCGTGGATCACGCCGACAGCCTCGCGGCAGCCGTATCGCGCGGCCTCATCATCGTTGGCAACGCGACGCCGAAGTGGGCTGGGCTAGCCATCCCGTCGCTCGCGGGCGCGCTCTTCCACTTTGACGGGCTCGACCCGAAGTGGGCAGACTTCGCCACGCACCTCGCTTCATACGTTTCGGGGATACTCACCGTTGAAAAAGACGGCGGCCCGATTGTGCGCGCTCGTGGTTATGGCGCGGCTGCTAACGCAGGCCTCCATATTGGCCGTGCGCGAGGCACCATCGCCGCCCCAAGCGATGTACTTGCCGAGGATATAATCGGCGAGTTCGCTTGGTATGGCTATCAGTCGGGTTTCAAGCGTGGCCCTTACATAGACGCCATTACGACGGAGGCGTGGACTGCCACGGCACGTGGTAGCAGGCTGGAGTTCTTCACCGTCCCGAACGGCAGCGCGCTCTCGCAGCTTGCGTTCACCATCGAGCAGAACCAAGATCTGACATTGGTGCAGAACATCGTCATGGCGGCGGGCAAGACCGTGGATGGCGTGGACGTGAGTGGCCATGCCTCGCGCCACACCCACGGTGGCGCCGACGAAGTAGCGACGGCAACGCCGGGAGCCAATGCAATCCCGAAGGCGGGCGCGGGCGGCAAGCTGGCGGCTGGCTGGGTCCAGGAGGTGCTCGCCTACGCCGACCTCACGGACGATCCGGTCGGCGATCACCTCGGGGATGCCGTCGACGCCCACGACGCGAGCGCGATCAGTAACGTCCCAGCGGGCAGCGTCGCCGCTACCACCGTTCAGGCCGCTATCGATGAGCTGGCAACCGATTACGCGGCAGCCGATAGCGCCCACACCGGAGCTGCCGACCCGCATACGGGCTACACGCTCAGCACAGAGCTTGTGACGCACGAAGGGAGCGCTACCGCACACCCTGATCACACGGACGCTGCGCACACCGGCAAGATCGGCGAGGTGCCCTGGGGGCCGTTGCGTCTCGTCCTCAAGAAAGCCCTGCCTGCCGCGACCAACAACGCTACGTTGGACGACGACTGGGTGTACAAGAGTCCTTGGACAAATGAAGCTGTCCGAATCAACAACTGGTATATCCGCTTCGAGAGCAACCTGGCCGCCAACGCGACCTTCGAACTGCGAAAGAACGGCACGGCCATCACCGGCTCCAGCATCACCGTGAACTCTGGGAGCCGCGATGCCGCCGTTGACGCCTTCACGGAGACAACGCTGGCGGACGGCGACTCGCTGGAGGCCTGGCAGACGGCGGGTAACGCTGAAAACATCGGCGGGTCGGCATACGTCTACGGGGATCAGGATGTCGTAGCGGCAGTGGCGTACTAACGGATGGCACTCGCGCAGGTTTTCATAGGCGACACCGGCATACCGGCTGTCTGCCGCCTCGCGCACTACGAGGTGCCTACGGGCTACCCATACCCGATGGGGGCTGGCCTGATGACCCACGTGGCCGACCTCATGCCGCTCCCTATTGCCGAGCCTGGCGGGCCTGCGTTCATCGCTGCGACGATGGTGCCGATGCTCGCCGAAGCACTGCGGCTGATGGCGCTGCGCTTCCCAGCCACGGCGGCGCTCCCCGTCTGGGCGACGATCCCGGAGGCACTGGTGCTGGCGATGCGCCCCCGGTTCCGCCAGACAGGGCCACGACGGGTCAGGACGAGTGGGCGCTACATCTGGATGGCGCGGCTTGCGGACGCCCGCGACGATCTGGCGGCTGAGGCCCGGCCGTTCCCCGACCTGGTACGCGCTGACGCTGCCGTCATCCTGCCTCTCTATCAGGACGCATACAGCCCGCAGATTCCGATTGAGAACGTCCAGGAGTTTCTACGTGGCGACACGTAAGGCATATGCCTCGTTGGCCTGGCTAAGCTCGCATCTGCCCTATTACGGTTGGTTCACTGGTGAAATCTATGGTACTCCAACGCTCAGTGTGGGTGCCTGCTCATTCGATTTCGGTGTAGATGCGATCTACGCCGGCGCGATCTGGACCAACCGTCCTACGTCGGCAGGGATGAGCTATTCGCTCCTGGGAGTCAACAGCCTGACCGTTACCGACCATGCGAGCTGGGCGGATGGCACGAGGCGCAAGATGTTCCACTATGCTGGATTGGAAATCTTTGCCAAGAAGTCGGGTTCCAACTATGTCATTGAGGTGGAGTCTGGAGCGATTGTCACCGGCACAACCCTGCTTTCCTTTGGCACGGCCTACAATATCAGTGTCAGCCGCCAAATCGCTTCACCTACCCGTGGGCGAGTCTGGATCGGCAGTACGCTAGAGATCGATTCCTCCAGCTTTACCGTAGGTGCAACTCCTAATACCGTGATCCTGTCCAGAGAGCATACCGATCCCACTAACGGGAGCTTCTCTGTCCGCGAAGTGCTGGCCGTTTTCAGCGACACTGACGAACGTATCGACGCCTCGACGCTGAACGGGCAGGAACTTGTCGTCTCCGGCAACGGCACATCGTACAACGAATATTATGCAGACGAGGCAGGGGCACCGCCTACTGCCCCGCGTCACGACTCTGTAGACGAAGACCCGCCCGACGGCGACACAACATTCCTGGACTCGCGTACTGATGCGAACACTACAGACCGCCAGACCTTCACGACCACGAATATCACGATGGCAAACCCCGAAGTCGTGGTGCTCTTCGATTGGGCCAGGACAACTATTGCTGCGAAAACCCTCAGTCCCTACGGCATGTCCACCGACGGCGGGACAACCAACAAAGAGGAAGTACAGACCAACTACGGCCCTGTGGATGACTATACTCCTCAGCGCGCCGTGTTCTGGCGGGCTCCTGATGGAAGCCCCTGGTCACAGGCCGGGCTGAACAGTTGGGAACCTGGGACGCGGGCTACCCGTGGCGCAAATGCTGTAGCCTGGCGCAACACTGCCATCCATGCCGAGGCGATGGGGGTGGACTATATCGCGCTGCCTGCCGCAGAAGACCGGCGGCGGTTGTTGGCGCAGGTGATCTGATGGAGACTGCCCATGCTGCGCCGCCTGTTTCCCTGCCGGCACGAGGGCCGCTGGTACTGGCTCAGGGGCAAGGACGGCGCCTATCGCATCGTCGTTCGTCCGCGTTGCACGAAGTGCGGCGCGTGGCTCAGTAAAGCGGAGGGAACGTGATTGGAAGGACTTGTATTGCAATCTGCCAGCTTAGAGGCGATCAAGATGCTCGCCGACCTAGGCATGATGGGGGCCGTCCTCATCGGCGGCGGCGGCGTCTGGTGGGTGCTCCGGCGCAATGGCAAGACGAACGGCGAGGTGGGCAAGCTGCTTGACGTGATGAAAGGGCGGGAGCAGCGCATCGACCGGATGCTGGACGAGCTGGCAGGCCAGGGGCGGCACCTGGAGCAGATGGTGGCGGAGGAGCAGCGGACAGCGCGCGCGATGGAGAACTTGGTCGACAGGATCGATAGGTTCATGTTCGGGAAGTTTGGGAGGTTAGACCAATGAACGCACTGCTATCGAGGAAGCTGATCGGCTCCGTCGCCGCCATGAGCCACGCCGTCGGGCTCGTGCTCGGCCTGGCCGCCATCCGGCCGGAGACGTTCACCCAGAGCCCGGAGCTGGTCGGCGTCGCGCTGGCTGGCATCCTGGGGCTGGGCGGCTGGCAGGTGCTCAAGCAAGCGGCGGTGGACGCGGCCGCTGCGAACGGAAGCGGCAACGGCGGCAACGGAGCTGGGAGCGGGGGCGGTGGAAGCTAACGAGCTGGCCAGGGGACTCCGCGTGCTGGGCACGCTGCAACGGCTCATCGGCTTCTCGCGGAGTGCGGGACTGCAACTGCTGGCGCTGACCGTGGCGCGGCGGGCCGCGTGGGTGGAGGACGGGTGCCGGCTGTCGGACGCGGTGAAGGCGCTGTGAGCGTCCAGACCGAGGCTGAGGCGGTCGCGGAAGCCGCCTGGCGCGCCGGGATGCCGCCAGACGCCCCTGCGCTGCTCTGGCTCGTGTGCTGGCCCGGGCTTGTGCCCCTGGGCTGGCTGCTGGCGTTCTGGGCGGGCGTCGCGCACCAGTGCGGAAGGAGCGAAAGGAGCGGAAGGAGAGAGACATGAAAGGCGCTGGCTTCTGGACTTGGTGGAACGCGTACGGCGCGCTGCCCTTCGCGGCCTGCGTAGACCGCGCCAAGAAGTGCGGCGGCGTGATCGTGAAGGCCCGCTACTGGGACCAGCTACAGGCGTTCAGGGCCGCCGGCGCGCCGGTCGCCGTGGAGCGGTATGTCTACCCGGCACAGCCGCTTCAGGAGGCGCGCTACCTGGCGGAGGGCATCCAGCGCGGCGCCCGCTTCGCCGTCGTCAACGCTGAGGTGGAATGGGAGAGCCAACCTGCGCTCCCGATGCGCCAGCTCCTGGACGAGCTGGAACGGCTCGCGCCCGGAGTGGAGGTCTACGCTTCGGTCGATACGCGGGGCAACCGCACGACCCTACCCTACCAGCGGGAGCTGATCGGCCGCTGCGCGGGTGTGATGCCTATGATCTACCCGGCTGCGTTCAGGCCAGCACAACCGCCAGGGTTCGTCGTCGCCGCCTTCCGCGACTGCCTCGACAGCGGCCAGGACTTCCAGGGCAAGGCCGTGCTGCCGACGATCCAGGCCTACGATCAGATCGGCGCCGAGGACGTGCGGGCGCAGTTCGAGGAGAGCGACCGACGGGGTTTCCTGGGATGCAACCTCTACACCGTCGGTCACGCAGCGCTGGACGAGTGGGCGGTGTTCGCCCGGCTTGTGTCGGAGGAGAAGGCTGAGATGGGACTGCTGGAAGAGATCGCCGCGCTGAAGGCGCGCCACAACTTTGCTGCGATGATCGCGGAGCTGGCTGAGGCGAACGCGCGGGGCCAGCGGCTGCCGAAGGGGCGCATCGACCAGATCATGTACGTGCTGGCGCTGGCAAAAGCGCAGGGCTAAACGGCTCGCCGCCGGCTGCCTTAGGGCCACCACTAGATCTCCGGGAAGAGTACGTCGCTCGCCACAACGCGCCCGCCGCTGATCGTGACGAGTCCTCTCGCCGTCAGCCGCGAGCGGTACGTGCGGTAGGTACTGGTCTCCCGGTCGTACCCTGAGCTCGGCCATCTCGTCTTCAGTCAGGCCGTCCGGTAGCGTTCTTCGATCTCGATGCCGATGGGCGCGACGGCCTTCGAGCTTCGCCGCTAGGCACGTTGAGCCGCTCCTTACGAATGGGTCGAGCACCGTCTCGCCCATGCGCGAGGATGATTCAATCAGTTCGCGCAATAGCGCTACAGGCTTTTCGGCTAGATGATTGCGCGGGCGTGCTGCGTTCGGCCGATCGAAGCGCAACACGGATGCCCTCCGCATCCTCACTGCACCCTTACCGTACCCCTCGGCGATATTGACCTTTGACCTACACCTCGTGCCAAACGTGATCCGCTCGTGCGCCGGACCCCAGGGCAAAGCAGTGTTACCGCCAGACATCATCCCTTTGTCCCAGATTAATTCGCATGAAGGGCCGCATTGATGGAGCCGCTTCACATCGAACGGGCCGAACACGTAAAAATGGCGGTTGTTGCGCAGGGCCTTGAGCGCTAGCGTAAGATGGTCGAACGGATCGAACCCCTCATGATCATTCGTGATCATGTCCATCGGCAGGGGCTGCTTCCGTCTGCCGTGCGGCGACAGCGCCATACCATACGGCGGATCAGCGATCACAAGATCGATGCTCTCTGCGGGCAAGCGTGGCAGCACGTCCAGTGCGTCCCCGTGGTAGATTGTCACCGCCTCGTCCTGGTAGTACGGCTTCACAGTGCGGCCTTCGCCTCCTGCCAGCTCGCAAACTGACGATCCGCCAGCGCATGAAAGACATGCTCCCGGGGCCCGACTATCCAGCAGACCATGTGCAGGCCCAGCGCCAGACCGAACTCGGCGTGGCGGGCGCCGTGGCGGTGCTGTTGGCCATCCGTGAAGGCGATCAGCAGCTCGGCCCGCTCCAGGTCGTCCCAGTCCTCGGAGGCGAGGCGGATGGCCGTGGTCTGGTCCGCGCCCAGCAGCTCCTCCTCGCTCGCCTGGTGGCGCTCGCCTTCGTGCCAGCGGGAGGTGACTTCGTGTCCCAGGGTGCGAAGTTCGGCGGCGTAGGCCGACAGCTCGGCGCGGCGGGAGAACGCGGCCGCGAGGTAGATTCTCATCCCGTCATCTTCCTCTTGCACGCACAGTACACAATGGCACTGCTGCCCCGCCCTGCGGAGTTACGTTTCGTCATCCGACTAGCTCCTCGCCACTGGCCCGGTACGCACTCCCGCGCACAGGGCCAGTTCGCCAGAGGCTACTCCGCTGGCTGCTCTGCGGGCGGCTCTTCCGCCGGCTGGTCGCCGGACTCTGCCGGCTCTTCGGTCGCTGGCGTCGGTGCGCTCTGCTGCGCCTCTTCCTCTGCCGGATCACCGTTGGGGGTCGTTCCCATGTGCATCACCTCCTTTCTCGTCGGACTATCGGCAAGCCCAAGGGAGCCAGCCCTGATCCAGCCAAATCTCATAGGCTACGGCCACGTTGTTCTCCGGCACTAATAGGTACTCGGCGCTATAGCCGTGGATGAGATTGATCTGCATCAAACCGATGTTCTCCCCATCTGGACTGATAGCGTTCGGGTTGCCTCCGCTCTCGCACATCATCACTCGCTCGGCTTGGTCGGTGGGCCAGGGATAGGCGGCGAGGAGGGAGTGCCAAGCCCCGTCGCCGTCTCTTGATGCGGCAGGTTGAGGGCTAGGGCCGCGTCCGCCTCCGTCACGGTCTGCATCTTCTGGTGAACGCGGCGCAACTCTCTCCTTGTCACCTTCTCTGGTGTGGTATCCGGCGGGCCAGTTATCCAGCACTCCTCTAGATGATGGTGATAGCCCTTCACTAACTGACAGCCCGAACAATCCCACATCTTCCCGCCGATTCGTGGGCGTATGTCGAAGCGCTGCTACCGCCTCACGGTACGCAGCAGCTTGTCGAGCAAGGACATCTACACGATCCTCGTACTCAGAACGAAATAGGATAGCCATAGTCGAGACGCAGGCGGAACCCACGGAGGCTTCACGCAAGCGGCGCTGCCATGTTCCTGCTGGCCGCAACTCGTACAGTTCTGAGTAGGTCGATCGGCAGTGTTCGTATGAGTACAATGGGTTGTTATCATCAGCCACATCTCCTTCCATACCCCACGGCATCACAGCAAGGGCGAGGACACCGAGCGCCAGCGCCCACGAGCGGAGCCGAGAGGGTACTGGACATGCTATCTCGTTACCTTTTCGTCCGCGCCCGCCAGGGCGGTTTGGCTGGGATGATTGACGAACCTATCCCACAGAAACTCTAGGTTTGCCCGCAACATCCTAGGAGACGATGAGTACGAGAGGGCGCGGATAGCGCCGCGCAATGCCTTGATGTCTGGGTCAAATGGCTTCATCGCTACACCTTCCTTTCCTCTACGCTGCGCCAGTAGGCTGCGACTCGTCGTGCCGCTGGCGTCGACCTGTCGCGGCGATCCCACGTCGCCTCCGAGTGGCGATCCGGGTCCGTCAGCACTGCTCGCTTGCAGTCGTTGCACAGCGCCCACCCAACCCAGACCGTCAGGTTGTCGTAGTAGTGCGTCAGATCGCAACGGTCGCAGATGTCCTTGAGCCGCCTGGGTTGGGTTGCCGCAGCGCCGCTTCGCTCCCGTCGCTCTCCCCACCGCTCCCGCAGCATCGTCTCGGCGTAGGCGTTGGGACTCCTGGCTCCCTGCTCTGCCGCCACCCGGTAGGCCTCCTCAACCTCATCGGCGCCATAGTCGCGCGCCAGCTCCTGCGCGCTGCGCCGCGCGCGCGGACTGATCGACTGACTGACTGACTGATCAAGCATGTTTGTGTCTCCGTCCGTCTGTCACGGTAGGTTGGTTGGTTGGTTGGTAGGTTGGTAGGTTGGTAGGTTGGTAGGCGTGACATTTTTGTGACTGTCACGCGTGACATTTAGCTTCGTTTTCGACCGTTCTGTCACGCGTCGTTTTGTGACATTTCGCGCGTCGTTTTGTGACGTGTCACGCGTGTTTTTCGACCGTTCGCGGCGCTTCCTTTCGCGCGCCAACACTCTGCTTTGGTGCAGCTTTCCGGCGTACTTCGACCAGTCGTGGAGGTAGTAACGGCCGCCCTGCCTGCGCTGATCGAGGTAGCCAGCGGAGGCCAGCGCCTGGAAGAGCCGATCTGGATCGCCGGACCAGTCCGCGCCGAGAGCGATATCATGGGCATCGACGGGGCCGCCTGCGAGGGGAAGGGCATCGATGGCCCAGCACCACAAGCTCGCTAGGTAGCCCACCATCGCAATGCGCGAGATGCGGAGCAGCCCGGCGGCCCGGCGGGTCTTCCCGTGCCGGAAGACAGACTGGTGCAGTTCGATCCAGGCCACGCACTACTCCTGGAACAGGCCGAAGCTGACCTTCGTCTCGCGCTTCGCTGATCGCGTAAAGCTGATCTCCTTCTCCACCCGCACGATCACCGCCACCGTGATCTTGTGCTGACCGCAGCGGTGCACACCCGGCGGCAGCTCGCGGCTGGCCACCGCGTCCCGCGCCTTCTCGTCCAACTTATCGAACGCGGCCTGAGCTTTGGCCCATGCCTGCTTGGCCTGCAAGCGCTTCTCCAGCGCTCTCTCGAGCGCAGCGTCGGCGATGACCGATTCGTCAAAGCCCATCTGGGGGTTGGAGCTGAGGTTCGTTGCCATCTATACGTCCTTCCATCCTGCGGTGATCAGCGCTCCGGGGGGGGCGCCGTCATCGGCGTAACGTTTCCGAAGGATAAGGTCGGTGACTTGGGCGTCGTCGCGGTAGAGCACGTGGATCAACGGATCGAGCAGGCCGCGGGCGAGCTTGTCCAGATCCGGCGAAACGCTGGGCAGCGGACGGGTCACGGACTTGCCACGGGAAAGCAAGAACGTCACTTCGAGCTCTACAGGGGTCTGCTTCGGCGCCGGCGGCAAGGTGTTGAGTGCCGTCAGCGCCGCCCAGTGCACCCGGCTCTGCCAGCGCTTCGATGGGCTGGCTTTCTTCTCGGTCACGAAGGGCGCCTTCTGTTCGCGCCGGCCGCAGGTGGGGCATGGCGCGCCGTACTTCGGGGCGAACGCCAGCAGCGATCCCTTGGGCGCAGGCTCGCCGACAACGACGATCTCGATCGGCCCACTCATGCCGGAAACTCCTTGGCTGCGTCCAGTGAGGCGTCTCCCGACGGCATCCGTGGCTGCGGCCCCGACGCTTGCTTGAAGAACACGGGCACACCAGCCTCGCGGCATTGCGCCACGAGCGAGCGCGCCCAGTCGAGGTCCATCGGTCGCGCGCGGGGACCGCTCTCGCCGCCGACGATCACCCAGTGCAACAGCGGGACGACCTTGGCAGGTTCATCGATGCTCAGCCCTTCGTAGTCCCATTTTTCGGCATCCCAGAAATGCTTGCTCAGGTACGGGCTTCGGCGCGGGCTTTGGCGCTGGCTTCACGTCGGGGCAGTTCGGCTCCGGCTCCTGGTTCGGCTTCTTCGTCCAGCAGGGCATGATCAGCCCCCCAACTCTTCGCAGAGCTCGCTCGCCCGCTCTTCCGGGATGGCGGCGTAATTGATGCGTCCCTGGGGCCCGACTGCCTCCGGCACGCGCTGCGCTACCCATTCACTGCGCTGGGCCTCGGCCTTGAAGGCGGCGCTGAGCGCGACGTTGAGCAGGAAGCGCGGCGACTGCCCGGCGCCATCGGCTTGCCCTTCTGCCGCCGCCGGCTTCACGACCTCGCCTTCGATCGGGGCCGCAGGCGCACGCGCCGGCGCGCTGGACTGCCGCGCTCCCGGTTTGGGTCTCGACCGCCCTGCGGGAAGAGTGCCGCCCGAGGCGATGGCGATGATGCGCTGGCGAACGCCGTCGGAGATGAGCGCGCCCTTCGCGTTGCGCAGCGCCTTGCTGACGCCCTTCTCGAACCAGTGTTCGTCGAACTTCTCGCCGCCAGCTGTGAGCTTGATGAACTTGGGCTGGCGCTTGGCGCGGATGGCGCTGTCGAGGATCACTTCGCGCCCGTCGCCGTTGACCGCGTACCGGACGACGCGGGCGACGAAGCGCGCCTCGCGCTCGTCCTCGTAGACGAGGTTCACGGTCTCCTCACGCAGCGCTTCGCCGAGCGTGGCCATCTCGCGCGCTGCCTGCTCTACGCCGATGATGCTCAGTCCGGTGATTGTCTTCCCGCCCTGGACAAAGGAGTAGGCCCACTTCTCGGAGACTGAGCCCTCCAGGGCGCTGATGATGGCCTGGTCGTCCAGCTCCTCGATCTTGGCCAGCGGGTCGCCGGCGACCGGCAGCACCATGAGCTTGCCGCCCTTCGCCTCTTCGTTCAGTTCGTCCACGTGTCTACACCTCCCTACGTTCATCCAGGCTCCGCAACCTTCGTCGGTATGCTGCCAGCCGCCGCGCGTCCGGGCCATCTGGTAGCTCTTGCCCGGCCCGCTCCGCGATCGCACCGTGCGCGCGTCGACCGTCCCCGGCGGCAGCGTCACGAATAGCTCCTCCTCGCGGCGGCGTGGCGCGCCTGAAGCAGGCCGAGCACTTCGCAACTGCCTTGTTTGCAGCGCTCGATGTGATGCAGCGCGCAGCGGACACACCAGATGACGTTGGCCAAGTCGCCGGCGCCGCACAGCGGGCAGAGCGTCACGATGCGTCCATCGAGACGGCGGCGGATGAGGCCGCCGTCAGTCCCCGGCGCCATGACCCGCCTCCTTCTCTTTCCGAGGCCGGTAGACGAACAGCTTTTCGCCTCGCCGGAGCGTAAAGCGCAGTCCGAGGGTTTTGGCCTGTCTGTTCGAGTTGAGCGTGCGCAAGATGCGCCGCACGGGGCGGCCATTGCGAAGACTGTCCGGGACTGGCAGCGCCTTGCCGGGCGGGATGCGCTTCCACAAGGGCCACGGCCAGGCGGTCATGGTGTGGCTCGGCGGCGGCAGTTCATCGAGGTCGAGGTAGCGCTGTTGCATTGGTGGGTCGAGGTAGGGCTGTCGCATTGGTGGCTATCGCCTTCGTGGTGAATCGGACAGGAGAAGCAGGACGACGAATACCGTCGCCAGCGCGCAGATGGCAACGATGGCGAGCGTGATAGCCTGCGGCCAGGATGCGATCCACTGTTCGAGCGGGTTGAGACGTGGGTAGGTCTCTTCGAGGAGAAGCAACGGCAGCAGCCCGAAGGCCTGCATGGCCTTCCCCAGCCGGTGAGTGCTCTCCGGGCTGCTGCCGCGCTGGCGGGGCGGAAGTCGGCCGGCCGGAGGCTGTGTGCTCAGAGAAGACCCGCAGGGATATTCCTCCGGCTGGCCGCCTGGGCCGTGGTGAGAGTCGCTTCCGGCCCAAGGCCGGGCGCACCCGCTGTTGTCCAGACCCGAAATGTCTTGGTGGCAAGTGGGGGATCGGGCCTGGGCCGGTGCGCCCGGCGCTAGATCGGAAGCGTGCGTTTTCCTGGCGATGTAGTCGCGCGCGCCCTGCTCTTCGAAGAAGAAGCGCACGGCGCGCCAGCCGTAATAGGCGCGCTCCCATAGCGTGTACGGCTGGGCGCGACCGCACTGATGGCGGACGATGCGCCATTCGGCGTCCTGGTAGACGATGAGGCAACTGTTCATTCCGGCTTGCCTCTCGGGCGGGGCCGCTTCGGCCATCCGTTCCAGCGCCGCCAGTCGCCGTACGATGCCCCGAGGCCGAAGCCGGCGAACAGGGCGAGCGCGATGAGGACGAGCGTATAGGCGTCCATCATGGCTGGCTCCTGGCGAGTGCGGCGCGGGCGCGGTGCAGAGAACAGGGGCATGGGTCAACTGGTGCATCCCAGGTGAAGCAATCATGTTTGATAAGACGCTTACCGATGTTACGCAGTCCTTCCACCATGTTTGATAAGACGCTTACCGATGTTACGCAGTCCTTCCACGCAATGTTTCAGCGCTCCCCTGGGATGCACCAGTTGACCCATGAGCTCTGCGTTCTGCTGGCGCAGGCGGTCGATGACCGCGCCAGCCGCTTGCATGGCTTCGGTCGCCTCGTCTATCGTGCGGAACGTTCTCTCCATGAGCGGCCCTGCGTCCCTGCTCCCTCCGTCCGGGTGTACCTGTGTGTCGGTCATCGTGCCTCCTCTATTTCCGCCGTCCCTTCGCGCGCCGCTGCCCACTGCGGACAGAAGGGCGCTGCGTAACAGAACCGCTGGCAGCGTACATCGGCGCCAGCGCGGATCTCGAGCCTGCCGCCGGCCTTCCCCTTGGCGTCGAGCTCCTGCAAGAGAGCCTTGGCCTCATCCTCGCCGCCGCCGCGCTTGGTGCCCTCGCCGAACACGGCAAGCGCCTTCTTCCGCTTCCCGGCGTAGACCGCGAACGCCGTGGGCCGCTGCCAGCGTTCCTCCGGGGAGCACGGCGGCCACTCCTTGTTGAGCCGGGCGCGCTGGTGGAGCGCCACGCGCCGCTGAAGGAAACGCTGCGCCACGGCCTCCGGCCAGAGCTCGATCGCGTAGGGCACGCCGGCGGCCTGCGGGTAATCCTCGTCTTTCGCCGCGCGGTTCTCATCCCAATCGAAGGGAAGGAATGCGACGACGCGCACCGCGCGCACGGCGAAGCCGCTGAGCCGGTAGAGCTGGCCGTAGCCGTTCAGTTGCTGCGACCATTCGCGGTCGCGCGAACCGTGGAGGAGCGCCCAGGCGGACGTTACCTTGTAGTCGGTCACGACGCCCTCGTCGTCGAGGGCGGTCAGCTCGTACAGGTCGGGCTTCCCGGTGACCGTCCAGCCCTCGATCTGCGCGCTCAGGCGCTCCTCGGCGATCACGTCCGCTGTCCGCGCGAAGCGCATCAGGTATTCGTGGACGGCGGTGCCGACGAGCCGGCGGATGGCTGAGTGGTCCGAGGCATCGACGATCATCCCGTGGTCGTGGCGCCGTTCGAGTTCGAGCATCTGCGGTGGCTTCAGCAGCTCCGTGATGGTGATGTCGCCGACGCGGCGGTATGCGTCGTAGGCGAGCGCCCGCAGGACGGGCTCAGGCAGGCCGCGCTTGTTCGTGACGATCATTACGCTGCCTCCGGTGCCCCTGGCGGCTCGTCCTCGTAGGGCCGCACGAACACGGTGATTGCGCCGAACTCTTCGACAAGTCGCAGGACGATCTTGTCGGCGTCCTTCTTCTTCAGCCGCTCGATGGTCAGCGTGACGTACCGGATTCTAGGCACGGTTCAGTCACCTTTGATGAGGCGGGCTACCATCGGTACACCTCCGCGAGCGTCATGCGGCTCTCGGCGAACGCCATCATGTCCGGCTCGGCCTTGCGGATGAGGACGCCGAGGTCGGGCACGTCCTCTCTGGCGAGAAGCAGCAAGGCGAGTATCGACAGAGCCCTGCCGCAGTCGTCAGTGCTGTGACCAAGGCCGTGCTGCTTATAGCACCAGCGCCGCGCCACCGTCTCGGCGCAGAAGCGCCACAGGTCGCGCTCGTACTCGTCCTCGCGGTCACTCACGCCCCCACCTCCACGGCGAGCGTCAGATGCTGCTGGCCGTACTTCCGCCGGGCGCTCTCGCCGGATGCGACCTAGGTTAGAGACGCTGTACAGCCCGTCGTAGCCAGCGACGGGCCGCCATTCCTCTCCCGCCAGCGGCTCCACGGGAGCGAACGGTGTGGCGGTGCCGTGCATCCGCCATCGCTCGTAGTGCGCCCGGCAGTAACCCCGCATCCGCCGCCCGGCTGCCTCGCAGCCCTCGACGGAGCACGAAGAGGCCGTTGCCGGGGTGCTTTGTCGGACTGCGCGTCCCTGCGCTGTGGGGGCTTCCGTGCTCATGCCAACCATTATTAGACACCGCGTCCAGAATGTCAAGGGGGTTCAGCGGGAAATCGGGAGGAATTTTTGGACAGACTGTTGACAAGCCGGCGCGGACGCCCTAGTATTGTCCCTAGAACCATGCTGGGCCAGTTCGTCAAGAACCGCCGCAAGAAGCTGGGGCTGAGCGTCGCAGAACTCGCCGAGCGGGCTCGGCTGACTGAAGCTGCCATTTACAAGATCGAATGCGGCGAACGCACGAACCTACAGCCCAGCACGCTCATCGGGCTCTCTGAAGCGCTCGAAGTCCCGATGGAGCGTCTGCTGAAAGCGATCGCGGACACGTACCGCGCCACCCCGCAGGAGGTCCCGGCGTGAACTGGGAAGAGACTGCTGCCGCGATCGGGTCGGCCCTGGCGGAATTACTGAGGAGCCTTGCACCCACCCTCGAAGGCGTGCTGGTCGCATTCGGAAGGATGCTGTACGAATCGCGTCGAGCTGCGGGCGTTACGCAGTTCGATGCGGCGCGTGCCTTTCGCGCACGGTACGGCTGGTCGCTCCGGGCCTACGTTCGCTTAGAGCGCAATCGTCATCGTTCGATGTCCCCGCAAGAGGTAAGGGCGTGACGGGCGAGACGCCATCACAGACCATCGCTGCTGAAGGCCGACCACGCTGCGCGGCGAGAACGACCGATTGCCACTGGGGACTGCCGGCACTCTCGTCCCTCTTCCAAGCGCTGCGGATTGCGCAGCCCTGTCGTTGCATTAAGCCTGAAACTCACAAGATCGCAGCGCATATCTGCGCTCATGGAGTCAAGTGGCAGGAGGTTCCGGCCTAGACGGACACCGGCTCTCGCGAGCCCTGGCGGGACGCCTTCCGGCTCTACCTCATCAGCCAAGGACTGGCGCCGAGCACCGTTCGCGGCTACGTGCTGGACGCGGCCCTCTTTCGTCACACCTGCGACGGCGCTGTCAGCGACGACGGTGCGGTCGCCCTCTGGCTCCACAGCCGGGGCTGGGCGCCGAGCTCCATGATCCGCCGGCTGGCGGCGGTCAAGTGGTACTGCCGCTGGCTGGGCTGTCCGGCGCCGGCCGTGCGCATCCGCGAGCCCGCGCTGCCGCCGAAGCAGCCGTTCTCCATCGACGAGCTGCGCCGCATCCTCGCCGCCTGCCGCCGGCCGCAGGACCGCGCGATGGTGCTCCTGGTCCTGGACACCGGCCTGCGGCGCTCGGAGCTGACGGGGCTCAGGCGGCAGGACCTAGACCTGGGCAACGGCGTGGCGCGCATCCGGGGCAAGGGGGGAAAGCAGCGCGTGGTGGCGCTCGGCCGGCGGTCGCTTGCGGCGCTCGGCCTCTGCCTGGACGGGCGCGGCTATCCCTGGCGGTCGCAGCGCACAGGCGGGCCGATGACGGCCGATGGCTTCTATCGCCTCTGCCGCCTCGCCGGGTGGATCCAGCAGCGCCGGGCCCTCGAACAGATGCGCCGGCACTCGCTGAGCGATAGAATCTCGCAGGGCTAGGAAAGGAGCTTCCGTGATGGCGACGAAGGTTAAGGTCTACGGGTCGCGTGGGGCGTTCGAGCGCGACGCCGAGCGGATGGCGAGAAGCAGGGTTGGTCAGTGATCAGCGCGAGCGACAAGCAGCAGAGCGCTGGTTGCCTGCGTCTCCTGATGATCGGCCCCCTCGCCCTCTTCGTGAAGCCGAAGTCGAAGGTCATGGTCACCTACCAACGGTAGGTTAGACTTACATCGAGCTGCCGTGTTATCCTCGTGGCGAGAGTCGCGCGGAGTCACCTTGGCGCGCATCCGTATCGGCGCTCTGCCCCGAATGCGGCACCGCCTGGTCGAGCCGGAAGCACCGCGAGCACAAGGCGCGGATGATGGCGGAATAGCAGCCGAGCTGAGCTTCTTCGTACCGCACTCCGACCGCCGTTCATTCGCCACCGCTGGCCAGCCCTGCCCACGCTGCGGCGGGAGCATGTTCCCTGAGGCGGCGCCGGACTCCGGCGCCGACCCCGAGCCGGACCTAGCCTGCGCCATGTGTGGGAATCGCTCGTACGCGGTTGCTCCGCCCCCCTACTCCGAAGAGGTCAACGGCCACGCACGCCAGCGAAGACGCCAGCCCAGCCGGGCAGGTATTGCCCTCTGATGAATCGCCACGGCGCTCCATCTCGGCCCTGCTCGCAACCACAGTGCCCGCGCACGGTCTCAGGGCGGGCGAGCAGATGCCCCGAGCACGACTTGAAGCGCGAACATTACCGCGGGCACCCGCGCGGTTCCTCGACGCAGCAGGGTTATGGTGCAGCGTGGCGCCGCGCACGATCGCAATTCCTGGCAGCGAATCCGTTCTGCGTCGACTGCAACGAGCGGTCAAACGTAGTGGACCATGTCCGACCCCACCGGGGCGATCCGGATCTCTTCTGGGACATGTCGAATTGGGCTTCGCTCTGCAAGCGCTGCCATGATCGCAAGACAGCGCGCGAGGGTCGTTGGGGTGGGGCGGATCAAAAACTTCGGAACGCCAAGCCCAGGGAGCGGCCAGCCCTGTGACGCGGTTCTGTACGGGTTTTCGGCAATCGTGTTAGAGGTAGTCCGTGTCTGATGCGAAATGGCGTTCCCGCATCGTAGGGCAGGGCCAGGAAGCGCCCGACCAGCTCCTAGCCAACCCGCGCAACTGGCGTATGCACCCGAAGACACAGCTGGACGCACTCGCGGGCGTCCTCTCAGAAGTCGGCTGGGTGCAGAATATCATCGTCAACCAGCGGACCGGGTACGTCATCGACGGTCATGCCAGGATCGCGCTCGCCATCTCTCGCGGCGAGCCTTCCGTCCCGGTCGTGTATGTTGATCTGGACGAGAACGAAGAGGGCATCATCCTCGCGGCGCTCGACCCGCTGGCGGGGATGGCGATAACAGACAAGGCGAAGCTCGCGGAACTGCTGGCTGACATTACGGTGACGGACGAGGCGCTCCTGGCGATGCTCAAGCTGCCCGCTGCGCCTGGCTTGACCGACCCAGACGCTGTACCGGAGCCGCCGAAGAAGGCCAAGACGAAGCCTGGCGACCTGTGGCTGCTGGGGGAGCACCGGCTACTGTGCGGCGACTCGACGAAGGCCGAGGACGTGGCGCGGCTGATGGGCGGGGCCACCATCGAACTCGTCTGGACTGACCCGCCTTATGGTGTGGCCGTGGGTGATAAGAACAAGTTCCTCAATTCGATTGCTCCGAGCAATCGAATTGAGGAGAACCTCACTAATGACACCATCGATGAACCCGCGCTCATGGCGATGCTTCGCGCGTCGTTTGATCTGGCGCTGGCGTCATGCCTCGCCGGGGCCGCATGGTATGTAGCGGCCCCGCCGGGGCCGCTACATGTCCTCTTCGGACTTGCGCTCAAGGAGCGGGGCATTTGGCATCAGACGATCCAGTGGGTGAAGAATAATGCCACGTTCTCACCGATGGGGGTGGATTACCACTGGCAAGCCGAGCCGATCTTCTACGGATGGGTGCCGAACGCCGCTCACCGCTACCGAGGAGGACGCGCTCAGACAACGGTCTGGAATATCGACCGGCCAGCGAAGTCGCCCGAACACCCGACCATGAAGCCCGTCGAACTCGTAGAGCGAGCCGTCATTAATTCGTCGGACGCTGGGCATATCGTCTACCCCTTCCTCGGCTCCGGCACGACACTGATCGCCTGCGAGCGCCAGGGTCGGCGCTGCTACGCGATGGAGATCGAGCCTCGCTACGTCGATGTCGCCGTGCGCAGATGGGAAGAATACACAGGGAAGAAGGCGCGAGCTGAAGCAGCACTACCCCGCTCGAAGCGGAAGGCGGCGAGCCGTGGGTGAGCGCGGCCCTCTGCCAATTCCATACGCTAGGCGGCGCAACCGCCGCTCCAATCGCGGAAAGCGCATCGGCGTTTCGCGCCCCAAGATGCCTGATAACCTGCCTGCCGAATCAGTCGCCGAGTGGGACCGCATCGTCCCTGAGATCGAAGCGATGGGCCTCCTTGCCGTCGTTGACCGCGCTGTGCTTATTCGCTACTGCCGGGCGTGGTCGGACTGGTGCGAGATCGATGGCAAGCTGCAAGCAACGGGGCTTCTGGTGAAAGGCCGACTCGATGGACTGGTTCGCAATCCCCTGTTCCTGATGCGTAGCGAAGTCGAGGCGACGCTGAGCGATTTGGGAAAGCAGCTTGGGCTCACGCCGTCCGCTCGTCTACGGCAGGGGGTTGAACACGAGAGCCAGGAGCTTGGCGACAGTAGCGCGCCAGCGGCCATCGACGACTACCGCACACGGCTGCGAGGAAAGAAGGCCCGATGACGACGGGCGCTGGTGCTGGCGGTTTTCTAGAGTGCCCTGACTGCGATCACCCATTCGTATATCGGCGCAGCGCCCGCTACTGTCCGAATTGCCGTGTTCAAATCGTCATCAAGGGCCAATGGTTCGACCGAAGCATACGCACTTGGGTGGTAGAGGACGGTCGATATTCGTTACTTCCTATGAAACGATGACCACCGCCACCGCTCCCCGTCGTCGCACGAGGACGCCGGCGCCCATCACCATTGGGCCCACCTGGAAGCGCAACCGCGCGGGGTTCGTGCTACCGAAGCACACGCTGGGCTGGCAGATTCTCGGCTGGACGGCGGACTACCTCTTGCAGCCGGACGGCCCGGATGCCGGGCAGCCGTGGAAGTTCACGGACGAGCAAGCCCGCTTCGTGCTGTGGTGGTACGCCATCGACGCGGAGGGCCGGTTCGTATGGCGCTACGGGATGTTCCGGCGGATGAAGGGTCACGGGAAGGACCCGCTCGGCGCGGCGCTCTGCTGCATCGAGGCCCTAGGGCCATGTCGCTTCGCGCGCTGGGAACGCGGCCTGCCCATCGCTGAGGCACACATCGCTGCCTGGGTACAGACGGCAGCCGTCTCGCGTGACCAGACGCGCAACACCATGACGCTCTTTCCGGGGATGCTCAGCCCGCGCGCCATTGAGGAGTTCAGCATCGACCTCGGCAAGGAGATCATCTACGCCGAATCCGGCCGCAAGCGCATCGAGGCAGTCACCAGCTCGCCGCGGGCATTGGAGGGTGGGCGGGCGACGTTTATCCTCAAGAACGAGACGATGCACTGGCTCGGGCCCAACGAAGGGCACGAGATGGCGAAGGTGATCGCGCGGAACGCGGCGAAGTCACGGGATGGCTCTTCACGCGTGCTGGCGATCTCGAATGCGCACGCGCCCGGCGAGAACTCGGATGCCGAGCATGACTACGAAGCCTGGAGGAAAGTCGCGCAGGGGCTTGTGCCGGTGAGCGCGGCGGGCATCCTCTACGACTCCCTGGAAGCGCCGGAGACCGACCTCGAAGATGACGCTGCCGTGACGCGCGGGATCATCGCCGCGCGGGGTGACTCAGCCTGGGTAAAGCCGGAGCGGCTGCTCGGGGAGATCCGGGACCCCCGCACGACGGCGGCGATGGCACGGCGCTTCTACCTCAACCAGATCATCGCGGAGGAGGACAAGCCGTTCGACGCCGACAAGTTCGCCGCGCTGACCAAGGCCGGCTACACCGTGCCGGCGGGCGCACTGATCACGCTCGGCTTCGATGGCTCGCTCTCCCGCGACCACACCGCGCTCATCGGGACGGAGGTCGCATCAGGCTACCAGTGGGTGACGGGCTATTGGGAGCCCCTGCCGGACGCTGCGACCGGCGAGCTCTGGATCCCGACGACCGAGGTAGACCAGATCGTTGAAGAAGCGTTCGGGCGTTGGCAGGTCTGGCGGATGTACGCCGACCCGTACAAATGGGGCACGCACCTCTCGAAGTGGGCGGGGCAGTTCGGGGGCGAGCGCGTCATCTCCTGGTCGACGACGCAGTACCGGAAGATGGCGCACGCGATCGCGCAGTACCGCACGGCGATTGAAGCGGGAGACCTTTCACACGACGGCGACCCGCGCTTCGCCGCGGCGATCGCCAATGCCGTGAAGCACATGCTCAGCCTCCGGGATGATGACGACGAGTTGATGTACGTGATCCAGAAGGAACGCTCGGACTCCCCGCTCAAAATTGACGCCGCCGTCGCGGGGGCGCTGTCCTGGCAGGCGCGTCAGGATGCGGTCGCGCTGGGGGCGAAGCCGCAACGGACGGGCATCTCGTTGTACATTCCCGACCAAGAGAAGCCAGGATGAATCCGCGCCTCTTGCAATACGATGTTTGGCAATGGCAGTGCCTTGCAATCTGGGAGGCCTGGCGAAAAGAGGCGTCGCTAGGTCAATTGGCACCCGAAACTTGGGGGCAAGTGGTTGATTGCCTGGGAGATGAACCGATTTCAGCGCCTCGTAAAAACGGCGCATTGCGAGGACTGCCCGTAGAAGCTGGCGAATTGCTGCTTAGGAGGCCATCTCTTTATCCTGACCAGGCTCCGCTTCTCCCCAGAATGCAAGACGCCATTATATCCCGCGACTCCATCGCCATAGAAGAACTAAAGCGGGAATTATTTCGCCGCTGTGACGAGGACCTAGACGAGTACTGGAGTCTTTTCGTCGATGTCTATCGGTCCTGTCGGTGGCCGATGACGCCTATCGAGATGAGTCTAAATAATGCGATTGATGCGGAACCAACCAAGGATGGAATCCATATTCCCCAGTTCTGGGTTCGATGCCCCCGGCAAATGGCGAAGGTTGGATTTCCTCATCCTGATAGATGGCCGTGATCCGATAGGGATTGAATGCGATGGACTTCACCATCAGGATCGAGAACAACGGTTGAAGGATTTTGATCGCGATCTCGACTTCGCAGTCGGCATACGGCCATTGCGAATCCCCTCGTCTAATCTCAATGGATCATCGCAGAGAACATGGCACGCGATTGCTAACGCCGCTAATTTTGATCTGGAGACATCGTGAAACGTGTTCGCGCCGCTCGCCGCCCATAGCGCACTCCACGGCCCCGGTTGTCTGACGGAGGTGAGTTAGGCGTGACCCCCGCCCGCCTACGTTGGCTGGCGGAGATCGCAGGCGTCGCGGCGCTGGCCGCCGCCGCGTCGTTGTGGTGGCTGCCTCTCGGCATCGCGGTGGCAGGTGTATACTTGATACTGGTAGCCAACCTGAACATCGGAGGTGAGTGATGCCGGCACTCAGACAAGCAGCCCGCAACGCCTTCTCGATCGTGAAGCAGGGCAACCCGCTCCCCGCGTTCTCCGGGGTGACAGGCCAGATCGCCCATGTAGGCGGCCTCGCCACGCTCTCGGGCCAGCGCGTCGAAGAGGCATCGGCGCTGCGCGTGGCGGCGATCTGGATCGCAACGAGCGTGCTCGCCGATGAAGTGGCGTCGCTGGTGATGCGCCTCGTGCTGAAGGGCGACCAGACGCGGATGCCGCAGGAGCCGGAACGGCTGCGCGCGCTTTGGAGCGACGAGCCCAACCCCGACCAGACGCGCTTCGGGATCGAGGCGACAGAGACGATGAGCATGGCGCTCTGGGGCGCCAGCTATACGATGCTCGGCTGGACCCGCGCCGGTGGGCTCGATGTGCGCTGGCCGCTCAACCCGGCGGGCGTGAAGCTGGAACGCACGGAGGGCGTGGCCCTCAAGCTGACCTCGCTCGGTCAGGGCGAGCTCGTGAATCGTCCCGGCGAACGCCCGGAGTTCGCATACTGTCCGCTCTACACCCTGCCCGGCCAACTGGAACCCGTCTCGCCCGTGCGCATGGCAGCGGAGCTGGCGGGCCTATCGCTGGCATACCAGGAGACGGCCGCGCGGCTCATGGGGCGCGGCCTGAACCCGTCGGCTGTGCTCACCGCCGGCGAGACCATCCCGGAACCGGAGGCTGTGGAACTGTCCCAGCGGCTGGAACGTTTGCACGGCGGAGCTGGCAACGCCGGGCGGGTGGCCGTGCTGGGCGGCAAGGATCTGAAGCTGGAGCGGCTATCGATGAGCCTGGCGGATGCCGAGTTCGTCGCACAGAACGATCTCGTCTTCAAGGTGCTACTGGCCATGTGGCGCGTGCCGCCGACCGTGGCGGGCATGGTCGAGAAGCCGTCGACCTGGGGCACTGGGATAGCAGAGTTCTCGCGCGGGCTGGAGCGGTTCACGCTGCGGCCGATCGTGCAGCGCCGGCAGGCTGCCTACCAGAAGTACATCACGAAGTGGGTCGAGCCGGATCTGCAGGTGAAGTTCATCTTCGACTCGCTTCTGTCGGCGTCGCCGAAGGACCGGGCGGAGATCCAGAAGAACCGCCTGATGATGGGCGCCACCTCAATCGAGCGCGTGCTGGCGCAGGAGGACGAGCCGCCCTTCGGCGAGGATGAGACCGTCTTCTCGCAGCTCGCGCTGGCCACGGACGAGGAGCGGCGGCTGTCGTTGATCGCCAAGCAAGCCGAGGCCTATGGCGCGCTCATCCGCGCTGGCGTGGAGCCGGACGCGGCGGCGGCGGAGACGGGCTTCGACCCGGCCAAGCTGCGGCACACGGGCCTGGCGCCGGTGACAGTGCAGTCGGAGGACGACGAAGGAGGCTCGTCATGATCCCGTTCGCTGTGACAATCGAGGGAGTGACGAAGGAAGGCAACGCTGTCTGGGTGCTGGCCGTCACGAAGGATGAGCTGCTTACCGCTGCCGATACTGGCGAGCTCGTCTGGTATCCGCTCTCGGACTGCAAGTTCGTCAAGCTGGTGCCGCCCGATATGCCCAAGCCTGTGATGATCGTGCAGCCGCAGCCGCGAAACGGCATCGCCCTGCCGAACCGACAGCTGCGCAGGCATCCCGAGGTTTGAAGGGGAACGATCTGGCCGAGAGCGCGGCTCCGATCGTCATTCGCTGCTGGCGCTGCGACCACAGGATCTTCGACATCGAGGTGGAGGCGGAGCGGCGCATCCCTCCGGGCGTTGCGGTCAGGCGGAAATGCGAGAAATGTAAGGCCATCAACCGGATACCGCTTGACAAACTGCCGCCGAGCCCCTACGCTTCGAAGGAACGGGTAATCGAATAGCCATCTAGCGAGCGCTCCGCAGCATCAAGCGCCCCTACTGCTGCAGGGGCGTTTCTCTTTTGAAGCCAAACGGATACCTCGGACTTCTCGCCAGCGCCCGCAATGGCGCGGCCCCGCAGCGCTCCTGGTACAGCGTGCGCAACCTCGCGGACGGCGAGGCCGAAGTCTTCATCTACGACGTGATCGGAGACTCCTGGTTCGGCGGCGTGACCGCCGCCGACTTCGTGCGCGACCTGCGCGCGATCAACGCGACCCGCATCCTCCTGCGCATCAACAGCCCAGGCGGCGCCATCTCGGACGCCGTCGCGATCCGCACGGCTCTCGTCGAGCATCCGGCAGCCATCGAGACGCACATCGATGGTCTCGCGGCGTCGGCTGCGTCGTGGGTTGGGCTCGCAGCCGAGAAGGTCGTCATGGCGCGGCACGCGACGATGATGATTCACGAACCGCTGGACATCATGGTCGGCAACGCCGAGGACATGCGCAAGATGGCGGAGATGCTCGACCACTTCGGCGACGACATCGCCAAGATGTTCCAGGAAAAGGCGGGTGGCGAAGTCGACGAGTGGCGCGAGCGGATGCGTGAGGAGACCTGGTACTCGGACGAAGAGGCGGTTGCGGCCGGGCTCGCGGATGAGATTGCCGCCCAGGAGACGCCGGCGGAGAACCGCTACGACCCGGGCATTCTGGCGATCTTCAAGAACAGCCCACCCCACCTAGTAGGGGGCAACAAGGACCGGGGCGAGGGGACGCCCACGCCGGGGCCGGCGGCAGACCGGCCGGAGGAGCTGGTCCGAGCCGTGCTCGGCTATCAGCGCGATCAGTCACGCCGCATCGGCGTGGGAGTGTAAGGGAGGGCAAAAGATGCCACTCAAGATCACCATCGACCGCAAGGAAGACGTGGAGGCGCTGAGTCGCGAGAACCTCCGGATCGCGCTCGACGAACGCTCGGAGGTGTTGCACAACATCTTCGAGGAAGCCGGCGCGGACCTTGACCCGTCAAAGGTGACGAGCGTCGAGGTCAAGAATGGCGTCGAGCTCGCGCAGCACATCAACACTCGCAACGAGGAGCTGAACTGGCTGGGCGAGCGCCAGCAGCACTTCGACGGGCTGGACGCGATCAAGCACTCGAACGACGAGCGGCGCCGGCAGCCGGCGGGTGCGGACCCGAAGGACTGGGCGCCGCCTGGCGGCGGCAACCAGCCGCAGCGGCACAAGTCCCTAGGCGAGCTGTTCGTGGAATCGGACCTCTACGCGGCGGCCAAGGCGCACCAGAACGCCCGAGCCGACATGCCCGCCCACGTCTCACAGCTCCTGCCGCGCCCGATTAACGCAGAGTTTCTCACGACGGCCGGCTGGGCGCCGGAGTCGTTGCGGACGGGCCGGATCGTCCTCGATGAGCAGCGCGAGATCGAGGTGACTGACGTGCTGCCGGTCTTCCCCACCACGCAGGCGGCCATCGTCTACATGGAGGAGACCACCTTCACGAACGCCGGGGCCGAGCGCGCTGAGTCCGCCGCCTACGCCGAGTCGGCGCTGGCGTTCACGGAGCGCTCGCAGACGGTGCGCTCGGTCGGCACGAGCATCCCTGTCTCGGACGAACAGCTGGCCGACGTCGTGGGCGTACGGGCATACCTGGACGGGCGGCTGGGCTTCATGGTGCGCCAGCGGCTCGACTCGCAGATCCTCGTTGGCGACGGCATCGCGCCGAACCTACTCGGCACGCTCAATGTCTCGGGCATCAACACGCAGGCGCTCGGCGCCGACAGCCGGCCGGATGCCATCTACAAGGGCATCAGGGCGGCGCGGGTGACTGGCCGATCGCAGCCGAACGTGGTGATCATCCACCCGAACGACTGGGAGCCGATCCGGTTACTCAAGACGACCGATGGCATCTACATCTGGGGATCGCCGTCGGAATCGGGGCCGCTGCGCATCTGGGGCCTGCCGGTGATCGAGACGACCGCAGTCACCGAGGGCACGGGGATCACGGGCGACTATGCGCGGTTCTCCGGCCTGCACGTGCGCCAGGGCCTGGAGGTGCTGACCGGGTTCGTGAACGACGACTTCCTGGACGGCCGGCAGACGATCCGCGCGGGCCTGCGGGTCGCGGTGGTGCACTACCGGCCGTCCGCGTTCACGCAGATCACCGGGATCTAAGCCTGGACGATCGTAAGGAGGCAACCCAATGGCCACGATCCTAAAGCCGGCAGTTGCACCGCTCGCGATCGGCGTACCGACGCCGGAGCTGTTCACGGTCGTGCGGCTCACATCGCAGGAGGTGAAGGCGCTGGCGGCTACGAACATCGACCTGGTGCCGGCGCCCGGCGTGGGCCTGGCGCTCGTGCCAACGATGGTCGTCTACTCGCTCGACCGCAACGCCGCCTATGACGATGCGGCGGCCGATGGCGACCTGGTGCTGGCGTATAAGACCACGCAGACGGCGCTGATCACGACGCAGGCCGACGGCCTGATCGATGCTGCTGCCGACATCGCAGCAAGGGAACTACCGGCGGTAGCCGACTTGATACCGGAGGCGAACACCGCAATCGTGCTGGACAACGATGGCGCGGAGTTCACCGGAGACGCCACCAACCTGAACACGCTGAAGGTGACCACCTACTACGTCATCGTACCGATGGCGTAGGACGCGGCTGAAGGAGGAGAAGGCAATGGCAGCACAAGACGTAGCTCTCAAGCACGGCCGGTACTACGATGCCGCGATCGATGGCCGCCTCTTTCATGCCTCGACGGCCGCGACCGGCGTGGCGCCGGGGACCGCCATCGGCACGACTGCGGCGTTCTCGCTGCACAACCCGCTCGGCTCGGCCGTCGATCTCGCGATCCTCGTCGCCTCGATGGCCTACATCTCGGGCACTCTCGGCGCGGGCGTGGTCTGGCATCTGGTCAACCTTGACCCCTCTGCGGCTGCACCGACGGGCACGGCGATCACCGAGCGTCCCGGCAGAGTAACCGGGGGATCGGGCCAGGGGGTCGCGCTGACCACGGCCACGCTCGCCGTCGCGCCGGCAATCATCCGACCGTTCTGCTCGCTGGGGGCGTCCCTCGCATCGACTGCGACCGCTCCGTGGCAGGTGGTGGAGGACGTGGGCGGCGCCATCATCTTGCCGCCAGGCTGCACGTACTCGCTGCACGGGACCACGGCCGCCGGCGCCTCACCCCTCGTGGCCTTCGGCGTCACCTGGGAGGAGATCGCGACCGGCGCCGATTAGAGCCGGCGCCCGGAGGAGTTCATCATGGCCTTCAAGATCGAAGAGCTCCGCAAGCTGCCGGATGGCGCGATGTACGTGTCGCCGGAACGCATCTGCGTCAGCGCCGATGGCGAGCTCTGCGATGAGACTGACCCCCATGCCGTGCGTCTGCTGGTCGCCAAGGGCGGCGAGATCCCGGCGGCGGAGGCGGCCAAGTACGGGCTGATCGCGAGAACCGAACAGCCCACGCCACAACCAGAAGAGGCACCCGCCGTCAGCGCAGCTCCCGCCGAGGAGACCGCCAGCGCGGAGGAGACCGGCGAGGAATCTGAAAAGAAGCCTCGCGGCCGGCGGTAACGTGGATGGCCCAGCCCGCCGTCAGCATTCAGGTCGACAGCCGTGAGGTAGAGCGGCTGCTGGCGGGCCTGCCCCCGAAGATCCAGCGCGCCGTATTGCGCAAACAATTGCGCGCGACAGCGAATAAGATCGCCCGGCGGCTGAAGGCGGGGACACCAGTCGGCGAGACGCGAGGCGGTCAGCGCGCGGCGAAGGTGCTCACCGTGCGTTCGACGAATACCCAGGCCTTCGCCAAGATCGGTTACAAGGGCCGCCCAGCCGCATACCTGGGAATGCGCGAGCGCGGGACTAGGCGCCAGCCAGCGCGTCCATTCTTCGAAGCTGCCACCTCCGGCTGGAAGGACGACGTCGCGCGCGACTTCAGCGATTCGCTCAAGCAGGCCGTGGAAAGCAGGAGCACTTAGATGGGCGTCGGGCGCAACCTCTACGTCGACCTTGATGCCTTCCGGCGCCAGTTCGTGAACAACCTTGCGCTCGATGCCTCAGACGCGACGGAGATCGAGCGCGCAATCGAGGCGGCTTCCCGCCACGTCGACCAGCTCGTGCGGCGGCCGGACGGCTTCTACGCCACGACGGACACGCGCTATTTCGCTGGCGATGGCCACGACTACATCACGATTCCAGACCTATTGGCGGTGACGACGATCAAGCTGGACGAGGACGGGAACCGGACGTTCGAGCTGACGCTGGCTGCGGCGACGGACTATTACCTGAAGCGCTTCGGGTACGTCGATGAAGACGCGCCGCCCTGGAGCCGGCTGGTGCTGGACGGCGTGAACGGGCAGCGCAGCTCGTTTACCAGCCGGGCCCGGCTGGTCGAGATCGCGGGGCGCTGGGGGTACAGCGAGGACACCGAGACCGTGGAGGCCTCGGGGACGGCCATCACCGGCACGCTGGCCGACGCGGGAGCGGACCTCACGCTCGCGGTGAGCGCCGACGCGGATCTCGCCGTGGGCCAGACGCTGAAACTGGAGAACGAGCAGGTCTACGTTTCCGGGGATGCCGGAGCCCTGCTCTGGACAGTCGTGCGCGCAGTAAATGGGACGACGGGGGCGGCACACAGCGCGGTCGCCGTGAGCCGCTACAAGTACCCGGCGCAGGTGCGCGACGCGACGATGATGCTGGCGGGCAAGCACTGGACGCGGCGGGGGACCGGCATGGGACAGGTCGTTGCCGGGACGCCGCTAGCCGGTGGGAGCGATCCGGTGGTGGAGAAGCTCCTGGCGCCGTTCGTGCGCTGGAGCACGATGGTGGCGTAGCGGAGGCTCGCCGGAGAGAGCGATGGCTGGCGACCTACAGGGCATCATTGACCAACTGGTGATCATCCAGAACGCGATCACGCCGCCGACAGGTGAGAACGATCTAAAGTGCTACGACGAACCGCCGACGGGTGTCCTGACGTTTCCGAGCTTCGTCAACGTCGAAGATGACCTCGCCCAGGTCGTGCGCGCGAGCAGCCTTCGCACCATCACCTTCTTCATCAACATGCACCTGCTATTCGCGCGCGCCGACCAGAAGTACAGCGTGCGGTCGCGCCGCGCATGGATCAAGCCGGTGATCGACGCGTTCGATGACGCGCTGGTGTTGGACCTGGCGCAGCCGCCAGTACAATACGCGCCCATTGAGTCCGTATCGTTCGAGAACGTGGTGCTGCCGGGCAGCGGCAGCGATCAGGAGTACATCGCTGCCACATTCCGCTTGAAGGCGTGGCTCGCCGAGGGGTTCACCTTCGGCGCGTAGGAGGAGTTGATGCCATGACATGGAAGTACATCGGCGAGGGCAGGAACATCACGGGCGTTCCGGCGCACGACCTGACGGATGAGGAGTTCGAGGCGGCGGAGGCGCGGCTTGATGCCCAGTTCGGCGTGACGGGCTCGCTCCGCACGTGTCAACACCCGGCCGCAGAGCCGGGCCATGCCTGTCTCCTCTACGAGCATCTAGGCGAGAGTTCACCGAGAGCGAAGCGCACGCCAGCAAGCGAGGAGGAATAGGCCATGCCCAGCTACAGCCAGGGACTCACCATCATCCAGAGCGGCCGCGAGGCCACGAAGGGCACGGCCGTCGCCGCGACCTCGAAGTTCGCGGTCGAGGGCTTCACCACGCGGCCGATCGACGCCATCATCCGCCCGAAGATCATCAAGGGCCTGCTGCTCGCCAACCCGGGCGACGAGCTGGCTGTGCACCGCGGCATGGAGTGGGAGATCGCCAATTCTCCGGTCATCTACAACCAGTTCCAACAGTTCTTGGCCATGGTCTACAAGGGCGCGGTCTCGCCGGCCGGGGCCGGCCCCTACACCTGGACCTACACCCGCGACCCGACCGCCGACCCAACCCTGGACTCGCGGACCTTCGAGGTGCGGCAGACGGACGGTGCCACGCCGAACGACATCGAGTTCGCCTACGGCATGTGCCAGTCGCTCGAAATCAGCGGCGCCGAGAACGAGGCGCTGCGCTTCGCCGCTCGCGGCTTCGGCCGGCGCATCCAGTCGTCGACGCTGACCGCCGCCCAAGCGCTGCCCTCGGTCGTCATCCCGCCGATGGCACTGTCGCAGGTCTACATCGACGACACGTGGGCGACGCGGGGGACGACCGCCATCACAGGCCAGGTGCTCGGCTGGCGCCACACCATCGAGAGCGGCATCAAGCCTCTCATGACTGCGGACGCCCGCGCCGACCTGGACTTCACCGTCGATGTGCTGGACTGGAACGAGGTGAAGCTGGGGCTCGAGCTGGTCATCCTGGCCACGGCCGGCGGCCAGTGGGCGACGGAGAAGACGAAGGCGGAGGCAGCGGCACTGCGCGCGGTCGAGATCCGCGCGGTGGTGGGGACGGACTCGCTCAAGCTGCAGGGGCTGTTCAAGCACACGCCGGGCAGCGTCTTCCCCGACGACCTCCAGGACGGCCAGCGGGTGATCCGCATGGCGCTCGAAGGGTCGACAGACAACACGAACTTCGCGGCCGCCGTGCTGATCAATGGCGCAGCGACGCTCGGGTAGATGGCACCAAGGCCGTTTCAGTACCGCTTCGCCGCGCACCTGCCGGCACAGCCGCAGGAGGAACGGCTACGCAGCGCCCTCCGGGCGCTGGTGGCGGCCACGGAGATGACGCCCTTTGGCGCTGAGACCGTCTCGATCGATGAAGAGGAGTTCAATGCCATCCAGATGATCGCCGAATCCCACATCGGCATCCACGGTCATGGGCGCGCGGCGGAGGCGAACGTCTGGTCCTGCAAGCCGTTCGATCCGCAGGAGGCGGCTGAGGCGCTCGATAAAACGCTGGGCGGCGTCTGGTACTACCGGCGCGTCTCGCATGAGGGCTACGAGGAGCCGTGAGCTTTGGGTTCGTTCCACGTGGCCTTCTGCGAGTGCGGCGAGATCCTTTGTGATGGCCTCTTCACGGGCGTGGTGCGCCTGAAGTGCCGGGGCTGCAGCAAGCGGGTGTGGGTAATCTCGGATGGGGAGCGTCTGCGCACCAGTTTGGTTGACAGCCCGCCGCGCCGGGTGGTAGCGTAGAGCGACAACCGAATACGGCGCGGGCTGCGTGCCGCGCGCCACCTCCCTTGTGAGCGTGCCTTGAGCGTGCCGGAGGTTGTGAACCGCGAGAGCGGTCTTGCATCCTGTCCGGCACGCTTTCTTAGTTTCTCAGGAGGTACGCGAACGATGCTGGTCAAGCACATGCCACCCGAAGAGCGGGCCATCCCACACCAGGGAGGCTGCTACATGTCGTTCCGGTGTCTTTCGGACGACGAGCTGGAGGAGGCCGAGACGGCGGCAGTGAAGGAGTACGCGCTGCGCTACGGTGGGGAGACGCTGGATGCGCTGCAGGCCGTCGCGGGCTTTGGCGGGACGCCGCAAGGAAAAGAAAACGGAGAGGCCGAGAAGTCCGACCTCGTGAAAGAGGCCGAGCGCCTGGCGGCGGCGCAGCCGGCCGACCCGCTCACCGGACTCCACGTCGGTACGCTGATCCGCTACGGGCTCGTCTCCTGGCGGGGCAAGGGTGTGGTTCACTACGACGATATCCCCTGCGACGATGAGACGAAGAGCGAGCTGGACCGCCACACGCGGCGCTGGGCGGCGCGGCAGATCGTTGAGCTGAGCGTCATCACGGAGGGGGAAGCGCCGAGCTCCGGGGATGGTATCGCGGAGAGCGATATGGCCGCCATCCACCGGGGCGACTACGCCGCAAGTGGGCAGCCATCGTAGAGGCCCAGCAGATGGTGTCAGCCGGCGTCAAGCCAACGATCGCGGAGTGGAGGCTGATGCCCCACACGGTCTCGCAGGCGCTCGGGCTTGTGAACGGCTGGATACAGGAGCTCGAGCTGGAGCGGCAGTTGAAGATACTGGAAGCGATGTCCGACGGCCAGCGCTGGTGATGGACTAACACATGGCGACTGCGGCGGAACTGGCGATTATCATCAAGGCCCGCGACGATGCGAGTGGCGTGCTCGATCGCGTGCGCGGCAAGGCGACGGGCCTGGGGAGCACACTGGGCTCGGCCCTGAAGATAGGCGCAGCCGGCGCCGCCGTCGGCCTGGGCGTGGCCGTTGTCGCCCTGAAGGGCTTCGTTCAGGAGGCCGCCGAAGCGCAGCGCATCCAGGCGCAGACGAATGCCGTGCTCGCCTCCACGAAGGGCGTGGCCGGCGTCTCGGCAAAGGCCGTCTCCGATCTGGCGAACAGCCTGTCGCGCGTCATCCCGGTGGACGATGAAGTCATCCAGTCCGCCGAGAACATGCTGCTGACCTTCACCAAGGTCGGCAAGGACGTGTTCCCGCAGGCGACTGAAGCGGCGCTCGATATGGCGACTGCGCTGGGCGGCGATCCAGTAGAGGCTGCTATGCGGCTGGGCAAGGCGCTGAACGACCCCATTGGCGGCGTCACTGCGCTACGCCGCGCCGGCGTCCAGCTCACCGATGCCCAGGAGAAACAGATCAAGGCCTTCGTGGCGTCTGGCGACATCATGTCTGCCCAGAAGGTGATCCTCCAGGAGCTGCAGACCGAGTTCGGGAACAGTGCGCGCGCCGCCGGTGATACCTTCGCCGGGAAGATGAAGATTCTCGGCACGCAGATCGGCAACGTGAAGGAAGCGATCGGAACGGCGTTGCTTCCCATCCTGACCGTAGCAGCGACCGCGTTGGCCAACTTCCTGGCCGACCATCAGGATGACATCGAGCGGTTCGCGCAGCTCTTCAGCGAGAAGGTCGTCGGCGCGATCCGGGCGTTTACCGACTTCCTACAGCAGCACCGGGGGACGATCAGCACATTTTTCGATTTGTTCAAGAGCGGGCTGGAAACGCTGAAGCCGCTCTTCGAATTCATTCTGACGAACAAGATCGCGATGGTA
>Ga0209323_10000186_pt1 | contig 38146 bp, 33 predicted proteins | sample Rifsed19ft2_FD_184014 | JGI IMG/M metagenome (GOLD analysis project Ga0209323, IMG submission 184014) | Soil microbial communities from Rifle, Colorado, USA - sediment 19ft 2 (version 2) | ecosystem: Environmental > Terrestrial > Deep subsurface > Rock core/Sediment | place: Rifle, Colorado...
GATTGCCCGATGCAATGTGCTGTATATGTTGTCCCCATTCACCATGACCGTTGTTGCCAGTATTGGCGCTGTTACGGCGCTCTTTGCGGCATCCATTGGATTGGTGCAAAACGACATCAAACGAGTATTGGCGTATTCTACAATCAGTCAGTTAGGATATATGTTTGTGGCCTGCGGTGTGGGTGCTTTCACTGCAGGTATTTTTCATCTCATGACTCATGCGTTCTTTAAAGCATTGCTATTCCTGGGTTCGGGCAGCGTCATTCATGCCCTTTCCGGTGAACAGGACATGAGAAAGATGGGTGGATTACGACATCATATTCCTACTACATACAAGACCTTTTTGGTCGGCACTGTGGCGATTGCCGGTATCCCGCCATTTGCAGGATTTTTCAGTAAAGACGAAATTTTATTAGAATCACTCGTCCGTGGGAATTTCTGGTACTGGGCGATTGGGGCGCTGGCAGCCTTCTTTACGGCCTTTTACATGTTCCGTCTGCTTTTTATGACATTCCATGGGGAATCAAGGGTGGATCATCATGCGGCTGAACATCTCCATGAGTCTCCCCAAAATATGACGCTGCCTTTAACAGTGCTTGCAGGACTTTCGGTAGTTGGCGGATTTCTGGGTATTCCTGGTGCAAGCGCCATCAGTACCTTTTTGGCGCCAGTCTTCGGTGAACATGGTCATACTGAAATTGCCGGGGCAGAAGCCGGCGTGCACCATAGCGCATATCTGCCTTACCTGATGATGGTCGTTTCTACTGCCATTGCCATTGCTGGCATATACCTTGCCTATCAGATGTATATTAAGAAACCCGAAATGCCAAAGAAACTGGCAGAACGGTTTGGTTTGATTTATAAACTCCTGCTGAATAAATATTATGTCGATGAAATTTACGATGCACTCTTTGTGAATCCGGTTAAAAAATGCTCCGTCCAGTTATGGAAACAGGTTGATGCCAGGATGATCGATGGTTCTGTGAACGGCATCGCCCGTCTCGTTGGATGGTTTGGTAATGGACTGCGTTACTTGCAAACAGGATATGTGCGAAATTACGCTTTTTATATTGTAGTTGGTTGTATCTGTATTTTAGTATTTGCCGTACTCGGAAGATAGGCAGATGATAGGCAGGGTGAAACGCCAGCGCTCCCATCAAAACTGTTTTAATCAATGTGAAAGAGGTGTGAGATGAAATCAGATTTGAAGTATAAAGATGAAATATTAAATGAAATTAACGATCTTTCGGATGAACAGATAATTAATCTTATGAAAATAATTCGCATATTTAAAGAATCAATTATTCACCAAAGAGAATCAGATTTTGGATTAAAAAAAGAACTTGAAGAATGGGACAACCTTAGTGATGAAGCTATAATAAATTTTGAGAAAATATTATAATGCAATTTGGTGATATCTTTTTAGTGGAAATTCCAGTGTCGGGTGGACATGAACAAGCAGGAATACGACCTGCTATTATAGCGCAGACATCGGACTTAGAAAAAGCGCCAACTATTTTGATTGTTCCACTTACTTCTATGCTGAAAGCTTCGGACTTTCCCTTTACTTTTGTGATAAAGCCGGATCAATTGAATAATCTGGATGCTGTCTCGATAGCTTTGGTTTTTCAATTAAGGGCGATAGATAAACGACGTTTGAAAAACAAAATTGGTAAAATAAACAATAGCGATATAATCCTTCTAAAGCAGCAGTTAAAAAATATAATGGGATTATAGGTAGGATGGGTGAAGCGCTAGCACACCCATCAAAATTGTTTCAACAAATTAAGGTTTGTGATGGGTTCGCTTTGTTTAACACATCATACAAGCTTTCTGGAACAAAATGCAGCGAGGGTACTGGCGGTAGAAGAAAAGGATTCTTTTTGATAAGGAGAAAGTGCTATGAGAAAGATTGTGAGCGTTTGTACGATTGCCTTTCTGGTGGTGTGTGGGTTGAGTTCTGCTGGTATGGCTGCAAAAATAGGGCATCATTTGAGAGGCAATCCTGCCGATCATGAGAATTCTACCAGTGAAGTAATGCTGGGAATGGATTTGTCCAAAAACGTGTTCTCTGACGGCGAAACGTATGAGATTGACTTCGACATCATCGGCAGCGGAGTGAAAAGTGTAAAAAAGGTTACAATAAAGACACCGAAGGGTAAAAAGATGGATTTGAAAAACACCCTGGGTCTGAATGACATGCGGTTTGAAGCAGGAAATATGAGTTACGAAGATTACCAAAAGAATTTTCCAGAGGGGAAATATAGCATCATGCTTTCTCCAAAAGCGTTTGGAAGTGAAACATTCGATGTTACCCATGATTTTCCCGTCACTCCGGTAATTACTTCCCCGGTAGAAGGCGCTACTGATGTTCCATTAACCTTTACAATCGAGTGGGAATCCCTGGCAGATGAGGATATTGACGGTTTGTTCCTGGATATCGAAGACGAGGCTGGTGAAGAATTTGAAAAGTTTCTAACGGCAGATGAAACCTCATTTACAATCCCTGCCGATATGCTCCAAGCAAATACGCAGTATGAAATAGGATTGGCTGCGTATAAAAATATTAACGATGTAATGTACATTGCTACTTTTCGTGTCATAAATATCACGACTGCGGCTGAAGTTTTGGTGGAATAAAGTTTACAAAGGGAGCTTGGAAGTAGATTCGGCCTCTGAGGCACTCATTCTATGCTTATTTGTGTTTACATAAGATAAATTTATAATCCGGAGTTTTGATGTCTGTCCCTATTCTAACACTGATAACCTTTCTTCCGATTATCGGAGTGATCCTTGTCCTGTCGATTGATTCGAAAAAACAGGAACTCGTCAGGATTACGTCTCTGCTGGTTTCGATTGTTGTATTTTTTATCTCCCTTCCTTTGTATTTCAATTTTGATGCACATACATACGATATGCAGTTTGTCGAAAAACTGCCGTGGATACCTTCCTTCGGAATTAATTATTATGTGGGAATAGATGGTGTTAGTTTATTCCTGATACTCCTGACAACTTTCATTACGCCTCTTTCTATCCTGGCATCATGGCATATCACCAAGAGCATAAAGGAATACATGATTGCCATGCTGGTGCTTGAAACGGGCATGATCGGCGTCTTTATCTCATTAGACTTGTTTTTATTTTACGTATTCTGGGAACTCATGCTGATTCCGATGTATCTTCTTATCGGCATCTGGGGAGGCCCACGGAGGATTTACGCTGCCGTTAAGTTCTTTATTTATACCATGGCAGGCAGCGTATTCATGCTCCTGGCGATCATTGCCTTGTATTTTTTGAATTACAGGACAACGGGTGAATATACGTTTAATCTGCTCGAATTTTATCGGCTCGATCTCTCTTTTGCCGTTCAATTCTGGCTGTTTCTCGCCTTTGCCCTCGCCTTTGCCATCAAGGTGCCCATGTTCCCATTTCATACCTGGCTACCGGATGCCCACGTGGAAGCTCCTACGGCGGGGAGTGTGATCCTGGCTGGAGTCCTTTTAAAAATGGGAACGTATGGTTTTGTGCGATTCTGTCTGCCTCTGTTCCCGGAGGCAAGTCATGCCTTTATCCCTGTAATCTCATGGATGGCTATTGTGGGTATAATTTATGGCGCGTTGGTTTCTATGGTGCAGGAAGACCTTAAAAAACTCGTTGCCTATTCCAGCGTAAGCCATTTGGGTTTTGTCATGCTGGGAATTTTTGCCTTTAATATCCAGGGTATCGAGGGTGGTATCATCCAGATGATTAATCACGGTCTCAGCACAGGGGCGCTCTTCCTTATCGTTGGAATGCTTTATGAGAGAAGGCATACACGGATGATCGCCGACTTTGGGGGTCTAACCAAACAGATCCCTGTTTTTGCCACCTTCTTTATGATCGTTACTTTATCTTCTATTGGACTGCCCGGATTAAACGGTTTTGTTGGAGAATTCCTTATCCTGGTGGGTGCGTTCAAGTCTCGCATTCTCTATGCATCCATTGCAACATCAGGCATTATCCTTGCCGCCGTCTACATGCTCTGGATGTTTCAAAGGGTTATGTTCCACGAAATAACTCATGAAGAGAACAAGACGTTAAAAGATATGAACAAACGGGAATGGGCTATCCTGCTCCCGATTGTAGTGATGATCTTCTGGATTGGCATTTATCCCAATTCGTTTCTGAGAAAAATGGACGCCTCGGTAAACCACCTTTTAAAGCATGTAGGGGATAAGGCAAATATTGCATCCAATGTTCGGGTACAAAGCAAGGATGAACAATTACAGGAGAATGCTACACCAAGGATTGATATTGTTCCTGACAACAAGACAGAGTGGTGACAATAATTAAACTTGTCCTCATGAAAATGGGGATTCGAAGCACGAAATCCGAAAATCGAAACAAGTTTTAATGTTTGTTTCGGATTTCGATATTCGGATTTTGGATTTATACTAAGTATTTTATCGATTTGATAAAGGTAATTACTTTATGACAAATGCCTCGGTTATGACGTTTAATATTTTAAGTATCTTACCGATACTGGTTCTGGCAGGTTTCGGTATGATCGTGCTTGTTACGGACCTCGTATCTTCAAGAAAACTCGGGGATAAGAATTACCTGGCCTATATATCCTTACTGGGAATTGTTGTTGCGGCCATCTTGTCCAGGAGCCATGTTGCAACGACACTGTTTTCGTTCAATGAAACTTTTACGATTGATAACTACGCTCTGTTTTTTAATTTTATTTTTCTCCTCAGTACGGGACTCACCATCCTTATCTCACACAGTTATATCAAGCGAGAGGAGATAAACCATGGAGAATATTATGCCTTACTATTGTTCGCAACAATAGGTATGATGCTCATGGCCTCCGGCGCCGACCTGTTGAACATTTACATCGGCCTGGAAGTCATGTCAATCAGCATTTACATCCTGACGGGTTTCAAGCGTTCGAAACTCATCTCAAACGAAGCATCTTTAAAATATTTTCTGCTGGGTGCATTTGCCACGGGCTTTTTACTTTACGGGATATCCATTATCTATGGCACAACGGGCTCTATCAGCCTCAAGCAAATTGCCTGTTTTATTGAAGGAAAGGGCGGCACATTAGACCCCCTGTTGCTCATGGGTATTGGATTGATCATCATCGGGCTTGGATTTAAGGTTGCATCTGTGCCGTTTCACGCGTGGGTACCCGATGTTTACGAAGGTGCGCCCACGTCAATAACTGCCTTTATGTCTGTAGGGCCCAAAGCTGCGGGATTTGCAGCCTTTTTGCGCATCTTCTTGACTGCCTTTGGGTCGACCCATTACGAATGGCAGAAGATTATTTATGTTCTGGCGGTACTGACTATGACGATAGGCAATGTCGTTGCCATCTCCCAGACGAACATCAAGCGTATGCTGGCATATTCCAGCATTGCCCATGCGGGTTATCTCCTGATCGCCCTGGTAGCTGCGAATAACATGGGTGTATCAGGTACCTTGTTCTACATTCTAGCTTACATCTTTATGAATATCGGTGCATTTGCAATTGTGATAGTGTTAAGCCAGAAGGGTGACGAATTCATACAAATCAACGATTATGCTGGATTGGGGTACAAACGCCCGCTTTTAGCCATAGCCATGACGCTCTTTATGTTTTCCATGGCAGGTATTCCGCCTATGGCGGGTTTTGTAGGAAAATTTTATATCTTCAGCGCTGCCATGAAATCGGGTTATGTCGGACTGGCCGTGATTGGCGTGATAAACAGCGTCATCTCAGTTTACTATTATCTGAGGATTACGGTTGTCATGTATATGAAGGAACCCACCAGGGATTTTAGTCCCCTCACCATTTCTCCTTTAATTGTAGCCGCCATCGTCATCTCGGTGGTTGGCACGCTACAGTTGGGCATCTTCCCTTCCAAAGTCATGGAAATAGTCCAACACTCTATCCTTACTTTGAAATAATTTTTTTCTCGACTTGAAATTACAATTTGCGATATCTAATCAACCTATATTTTGTCTAATTCTTCCTCTTTTTAATCTCTATTTCAATATCAACACCTTCGCCTTTCCGCACGGGCTCTATTTCGGAAAGCAACTGGCGTAGTAGAATTAGAAACCAGTTTATCCTGTAAATCCCGTCAAAAAAATTGGAAATTCCAGGCAAATGGTTTCTTATTCCTTCTTTGCATTTGCTGCATGAGCGGTGTGTATATGGGCAATAACGGACTGCATGAGATGAGCAGGTAAGATGTCATAGTGTGAAAATTCCATCGTAAATGAACCCTGCCCGCCTGTCATGGATTTTAGTTCTGTTTCATAATTGGCTATAGATGACATGGGGATGGCGGCCCGCACTGCCTGCAAGTCCCCCAAAGTATCCATTCCTTTGATGTGTCCTCGATGGCTTGAAAGGTTTCCGGTAATCTCACCCATAAATTTCGTGGGAATCATAACCTCGATATTTACGATGGGCTCAAGAAGCACAGGTTTTGCATGATTGAAGGCGTCCTGGAATGCATGGGCGGCTGCTATCTTGAAAGATGCCTCGGAAGAGTCGACGTCATGATAAGAACCGTAGTGCAATCGTACACGCAGGTCTACAATGGGATGTCCAATCAATAGGCCTTTGTCAAGTACTTCGTGAATCCCCTTCTCAACGGCGGGAATGTATTGGCGGGGGATTGAACCGCCGACTATTTCATCTACAAACTCAAACCCCGCACCCCTCGGCAGCGGTTCAATCTTGATATGTACTTCTCCGTATTGCCCATGACCACCCGATTGTTTTTTGTGTTTATACTGCGCCTGTGACTTTGCTGTAATGGTTTCCTTATAAGGGATTTTTGGGGCATGGGATTCCACTTCAATTCCGAAGCGGCGTTTCAAACGGTTGATTATCACCTGCAAATGGAGATAACTCATGCCGGTAATCACCAGTTCGTTTGTTAGGGTGTCATGGGAAACTCTAAAGGTTTTATCCTCTTCGGTAAGTTTGTGAAGGCATTCGCTGATTTTCTTTTCAGCCCCCTTGCTTTTTGGTATCACGGCAAGGGAGGACATGGGCGTTGGAAATGTGATCTCCGGAAACTTTACAGGATGTTTGGAATCACAGATCGTATCTGAAATGTGGATATCCTCCACCTTGGACACAGCGATAATATCGCCGGGAATGGCGCGCGAAACAGGTTGTTGTTCCTTTCCAAAGACACGGTAAATATGGCCAACCTTATTCACTTTTTTACTCGTTGTATTATAAAATGATAAATCACTGTCCAGCATGCCTGAGACTACTCGAAAATAGGTTGATTTTCCAACGAACGGGTCGATCACTGATTTAAACACATAGGCGCTAAAGAAGGGAGTGTTACTTGTAGCTTCTAAGGTGACTTCCTGGTTTTTTTGCATATCAATGGCTTTTCTCTTGAGTCCCTCAAGCGGAGAAGGTGAAAAATACGCAATTGTATCCAGTACATCTTCGACTCCCAAAGCCTTCTTGTTTGAGCAACAAAGGATAGGTACGACATTTCCACCCGCAACGGCCTTTACAAAGCAGGATTGAAGGGTTGCCTTATCAATTTCTTTTCCATCAAGGTATTTTTCCATCAATACATCGTCGGCAGAAACAATAGCCTCGATTAAGGCATCATGTGCAGAGTGCGCGTCACCCACAACTTCATTGGGTAAAGGGTTGGGTAATTCGAAAACATTAACAACACCCTGAAAATCGTGTCCTGTACCGATAGGTAAGACTAATGGGACACACGTGGATCCCAGGGTATTTTTGATGGAATCGAGCAATGCCTGATAATCGATATTTTCACCGTCAATCTTGGTAACAACAATTATTTTCCCTATCCCTTTTTGACAGGCCATATCCCATAGTTTTCTGGTGTTGACTTGAATACCGTCTGTAGCGGAGATGGTAATGAGGGCTGTTTCTGCGGCAACGAGAGAGGTGATAGTGTCTCGAATAAAATCGACGTATCCGGGCGTATCGATGATATTGATTTCGCGCCCCTTCCAATTGCAGTGCAGGATAGAAGAGTCAATGGTATGTTTCTTCTCTTTTGCGTCGGCGTCGTAATCTGCGACTGAAGTTCCGTCTTCAACACTGCCGAGGCGTGTGGTTGCTCCTGCTTTGTAAAGCAGGGATTCTACCAGCGATGTCTTCCCTGAAGCACCGTGTCCCAGAAGTACAATGGTCCGAATGTCTTTTGTTTCATACGGAATCATGGGTTACCTCCAACACAAGTGTGTCTTGGTATAAAGTAAGACTAACCGCAGGCATCTTGCGAATACTGCGGTATGATGGTTGCGGTTTATTTATTTCTTGATGTGCACTGAATTACATAGCTCTTTTGCCTCTGAAAGTTTGATGTGTCCCGTGTACAAAGCCTTTCCAATGATCATGCCTGCGATAGGTAAACGGCTAAGCTCCTCAATATCTTTCAAGGAAGAAATCCCTCCTGATGCAATAACCGGGGTTTTTACAGCCAATAAGAGTTCTTTTAAACTTGAAATGTTTGGACCTTGCAGCATGCCGTCTTTTGAAATATCCGTGAAGATTAAGGCGCAAGGTGATGCCTTCTCGATTTCCCTGGCAAAGTCAATGGCCGTCCACTCACACAGGGAAGTCCAGCCTTTCACGGCCACCTTGCCATTTTTTGCGTCAATTCCTACCGCAATACGGCCTGGAAACGTCTTGCAGAGTTCGTCTACCCACGACGGTGAATCTATTGCCTTTGTTCCTACAATTACCCGATCTGTGCCCATATCGAGCATTGTTTTGATAGACTGTGTTGTCCTTAGACCCCCGCCAAATTCAACGGGGACTTTTATCTTTTTAATGATTTGTTCTACAATGGTGAGATTTTTGGGAACGCCTTCAAATGCGCCGTCCAGATCGACTACATGCAGATAGTCAGCGCCCTGATCTTCCCAGGATTTAGCCACCTCCACAGGGTCATCAGAAAAAACCGTTTCAGCATCCTTTTGACCCTGAGTCAACCGCACGCATTTACCACCCTTTAAATCGATGGCGGGAATGATGAGCATATATATTTATAAATTACCAAAGTTCTTGAGTATGGCTAACCCGTATTGCTGGCTTTTTTCAGGATGAAATTGCGTTGCGAAGATGTTCTTATGCCAAACCATAGAGGTGAAACGCACGCCATAGTCCGTTTCTGTAGCAACGACGCATTTATCCTCCGGACAGACGTAATAAGAATGCACAAAATACATATATGCATTACAGGGTACATTTTTCAGGAGGGGATTATCCTCTTTTAGAAAACTTATCTGATTCCAGCCCATGTGTGGAATCTTCAGCCTTTCTTTTGTTCCGTTTTCAGAAAATTTAAATCGGACTACTTTGCCAGGAATAATGCCTAAACCTTCATGTTCCCCGTCTTCGTAACCTTTGGAAAATAACAACTGCAACCCAAGACATATTCCCAGGAAAGGTTTACCTGATTGGATGTAATCTGCAATCGGCCCTAAAAGTTCCCTCTGCCTTAAGCCATCCATGGCGTCTCGGAATGCCCCCACTCCCGGAAGTACTAATTTGTCTGCATTTTTGACTTCATTGGGATCGTCGGTAACTTTGACATCGAAGCCAAACCTTTCGAAACCTTTCTCCACGCTTCGGAGGTTTCCCATCCCATAATCCACAATTACAATCATGTCGACTCTAGCCGCCGCCTCTTGGCACTATTACAAACTCCACACGTCGGTTTTTGGCCTTTCCAGTTTTTGATTTGTTGTCCGCTAAAGGCTGGTATTGTCCGAATCCAGCAATGTAAACTCTCGTAGGAGAAACGCCGCATTCTTCAACCATGTAATGAAGAACGGCAGCAGCCCTTGCTGCGGATAATTCCCAGTTTGATTTGTATTTGTCCTTTTGCCTCAGAACAGGGTCATTGTCTGTATGGCCTTCAATTCTGACTGTTTCACCCGCTGCGGATGTCTTCAGTATGCCGGCAATCTTCTTGAGTGTCGCTTTGGATTGAGGCCGTAACGTACTTTGTCCGGGATCAAACAATACAGCGCCGGGTAATAATACAGAAACAGCGCCGTTCTTTATCCTCACGGTTGCCCCTGTACCTTTTAATTTTGCTTCGAGATCCCTTCTTGAATTCTCAAGTCGATTTATCTCGCTTTCATACCTGCTCGCCTTCGAGGATAGTTCTGCATTTTCTTGCTGCATGCTTGATATACTTTCATTCAATTGCTGATTTTCCTGCCGCAGCTTCTTCATCTGACCACAACCTGCACCGGCGATCAGTGTTCCTAATATCCCAACAAGACAAAGACCACGCACCATACCATGTCCTTCTAACATATGTCCTTTCCCCCTTTCACGGTAAAGAAATTTTAACCACATAGGAATTCGATATTTTTACATTCGTTAGTATCATGTAGGGAATCCAGAAAATAACACGACAAAGAGTTGAACGTATACATTAACAAGTCCAATAAAATAATCTTGCATGAGGATACACACCAGCGTAGCCAACGACAAAAATGGCCCGTACGGGATTAAATGGCTTTTCTTAAATAATAACACAGGAATGGCCATTAAGAGTCCAAAAAACGGCGCAACAAAGAAGACCGACACGGCCAATTTCCAGCCAGTAACCCCGCCAATCATGCCCATGAGTTTTACATCTCCAAAACCCATGGCATCTTTCTTTAGTATCCATTTTCCCAAAATACTGCAAAGACATATCAAACCTCCCCCAACAAGCATCCCGATCATGGATGCAATCAACGTATCCAATCGGCAGACACCAGTCAAAGAAAAATTTCTCAGGGTATTCTGCGCATCATGCAAACCTGGACATATCACGCTTAAAACAAGAGCAAGCGGAATACCAACAAACGTGACCTCGTTGGGGATGACCAGTAACTCAAGGTCTACAAAGGTCGATATAATCAAGGCACTACAAAGAGCTAAGTAACAAATAAAAATGCAAGGTGATTCTTGTCTGTATTGAATAAATACGTAATATAGATGTAAAAAAATATACCCCGTCAGTATCTCTACGAGCGGATAACGTATTGAAATTTTGGCCTTGCATGTCCGACAGCGTCCCAGCAGGAATATATAGCTTAGTACAGGGATATTATCATGCCACCTGACGGGTGTATTACAATTTGGGCAAAATGAACGAGGCGATACCAGAGATTTTTTCTTGGGGATGCGATAGATACAGACATTCAAAAAACTGCCTACGATTAACCCCACGATAAAAAACAAGAACAACGAACTTGGATCAGCCGCATCCAAGAGATTTTTCTGGATATCAACCCCTCCCTTATAAAATGGTAATTGTTTCAAGTATATTAATGAAAATATGTTAAGGAATACTATCAAATCAAGTTGGCAATTGCAAGATTAAAAGCAGTAAACAAATTGCACGGATTGTGTAGCTATCTGAAGTAATTGTGGTATTACCAAGGCAAAGAAAACGGTGTTTCCACACTATTTCCTGAAGAAACTAAAATTTGTAGTATATGACTTGAATAAGAAAGATTTTGTGTTAAACTACGTCTGTATTTTATCTTTTGATAAGTTGTTGAGCATGGCGTTTTTCAGATGCCATAGTGAATTACTTAAGCGGTAGTAAATTTTTTTATAGTCAAAGGATGTCTCCCGAATGGTGGAAATGGATAATGTGATTTCTGTAATTCTCGGGGGAGGGCGTGGGACAAGGCTCTATCCCTTAACAAAAGAAAGGTCAAAGCCTGCGGTCCCGCTGGCTGGCAAATACAGGATTATAGATATTCCCATCAGTAATTGCCTGAACTCTAACCTCGATAAGATTTACATACTCACGCAATTCAATTCGGCATCTCTTCACAGACATATAACACGGGCATATAAATTCGATAACTTTTCCAGGGGTTTTATTGAAATCCTTGCAGCAACCCAGACCATTGATAGTATGAATTGGTATCAGGGCACTGCTGATGCCGTTCGTCAAAACCTTCGATTTTTCAATCAACCGAAAACCGATTTTGTCCTGATACTTTCTGGTGACCAGCTTTACCGGATGAACTATCAAGAGGTCATAAAAATGCATATCGCGAGTGGTGCGGAAGTCACCGTCTCGGCAATTCCCGTGCAAAGAAAAGACGCTTACCATTTAGGTATTTTAAAGGTAGACGAACAAGGTCGTATTATTGATTTCTTCGAAAAACCAAGGGATGAAAAAGTTATTGATTCTCTTTCCCTGCCCGCATCTGCTTTTGACAGGCGTGGCATTAGCGCTAAGGGTCGTACCCTTCTTGCCTCGATGGGTATTTATATATTTAATCTTGATGTGTTGAATGACGTATTAAAGGAAACAACTAAATCTGATTTTGGTAAAGATATTATTCCGGAAATAATAAAAAAACGTCGTGTATGTGCCTATTTCTTCGATGGCTATTGGGAGGATATAGGGACAATAAAGTCATTTTATGAAGCCAATCTGAATTTGGCGTCTCACACCCCAAGCTTTGATTTGTTTAATGAAAAAGCGCCGATCTATACTAACCCGCTCTTTTTGCCCGGGTCTGTCATTAATAATTGCAAGATTACCCAGTCAATCGTTGCGGATGGGTGCATGATTAACGATGGAGAAATTCATAATTCTGTCGTTGGAATCAGAAGTATTATCGGCAAGAATACCCTTATTCAAAACTCTATCATTATGGGTGCGGATTACTATGAATCAGAATCTAATATACGGATGAATCGTGTTAAAAAAATACCAAACATCGGGATTGGTGATAATTCGCGCATCACAGGAGCTATTATCGATAAGAACGTCCATATCGGCGAAAATGTGAAAATAGAGAATGCAAATAAAGTGGAACATATTGTTGCTGATAATTACATGATTCACGATCATATAGTCATCATACCTAAAGGCAGTGTTGTTCCGTCGAATACTGTTATCTAGTAGTATGGTCAAAAAATACCTAGCGCGGCGTAGCCGCAACCAAAAAGAGTTATTCGGTACTGAATAATAATACTATCGCTTGCTTTTTTTGACAAATTCGAAATTCAAATATCGAAATCCAAAACAAATTCTCATATCAAATGACCGAAATGAGAAACGAGGTTTGGAACATTTTAATTTGTAATTTTGAAATTGTTTCGAATTTCGGATTTCGTGCTTCGGATTTAGCGGTTTTTAATGAACAAAAACTTACAAAAACTTGTCCTCATGGAAATGGGGAAAAGAAGTTTTTACAAGGTAATACTATAAATCGTTTATGTCTGAATCACAGAAGTTATTCCATTCAGTAAAGATTATTAGCGCCTGTACCTTCTTAAGCCGAATACTCGGTCTTGTACGGGATATGATATGCGCCAGTATCTTTGGTACAGGCATGGTTTGGGATGCCTTTGCCGTTGCATTTAAGATACCAAACCTCTTTCGACGTCTCTTTGGCGAAGGCGCTCTCAGTGCAGCCTTCATTCCCATCTTCACGGAACACATTGAAAAGCGCGGCAAGGCAGAAGCTATGGCCTTTGTTAATGTCGTAGCTACCATCCTCATCATCATTTTAGGTGGAATTGTAATTTTGGGTGAAGGTTCTTTCTTCGCCATTCCCCGGATATTCCAGGTGCAGGAAAAGTGGCAACTTGTTTTCAAACTGTCCATTATTATGTTTCCCTACGTCTTTTTTATCTGTCTGGTGGCTTTTATGGGGGCGGTACTGAACACCCTTCACCATTTTTTTATGCCTGCATTTGCGCCTGTGGTTATGAATATATGCTGGATCTCAGGGGCTGTTTTAGCTCCTTACACGGGAAAAACACTTGAAAAAATGATCTACGCAGTTGCTATCTCCACCTTTTTATCCGGCCTTGTTCAGGTGTTCATTCATTTCCCGGTCTTACGGAGAAAAGAATTATACTATCGACCCGTTCTGAAATTTTCGGATCCTGGCTTGAAGTTGGTGTTAACTCGCATGGGACCCGTCGTCTTTGGGCTGGCCGTCGTTCAGATTAACGTTTTGGTTGATAGCATTATTGCCGTTGGATTTTCTGCCCCTCAGGGCGGATCGGGCTATTTCCACTTTGCAGGCATGGCCATCAATTATCCAATGAAGGCTGGCGCTGCGTCTGTGTTGTATTACAGCGACCGTTTGATTCAATTTCCCCTGGGTGTCTTTGGTATTGCCATGGCCACAGCCGTATTCCCGCTTTTTTCTACCCATGCCGTACGTGAGGACTGGAACAACTTTTCAACCACCTTTAACAGGGCGTTAAAATTTATGCTCCTAATCGGTATCCCTGCGTCCCTGGCTATTATCATACTTCGGGAACCCATTATCGACCTCATTTACCGAAGGAGACAGTTTGATGCAGAATCCGCATACAGGACGTCGCGCGTCATCCTCTTCTATGCCATTGGGATATGGGCTTACTGCGGACTCCATGTGTTGATCCGGGCTTTTTACTCAGTCAAAGACACGATCACACCGGTAAAAGTTGGAGCAATATGCGTTGGGCTGGATTTTGTTTTAAACCTTTCTCTCATTTGGGTATTGCAGGAAGGTGGTTTGGCGCTTTCTACGGCCATTAGCGCCATTGTCCAGATTATTATCCTAACCATCATCTTGCAAAAAAAACTTCGCATTAAGATCAAAAGAGAGGTTGTCATCTCGATCCTGAAAACCGTGACTGCCTCGGTAGCAATGGTAATAGCGTGTTGGTTTGTCTTGAAAATGTTTCCTGCCTCGGACGGGAGCGGCAGTCTTTATTTTAAAGGACTTCGCCTGTTTGCCCCAATGACCGCCGCATGTGCTGCATTTGCCTTAACATCAATCTTGCTCAAATCTGAAGAGTTTAGCCACCTGATCAGGCTCTCCTTAAAAAAATCATAAAAACTTGCCACAGAGTACACAGCGTGGCGAAGCCACAACCAAAAAAGCAGCACACAGATTTACACAGATTTTGCAGCTTAAAAATCTTTGCTAAAACTTGTCCTCATGAAAATGGGGAAAGCAAGGTTTTATAAATTTGTTATACAGAAAAAACATTGAATCATAGTGTAGTATCTGTGAAATTATTCTGGTTGCGACCCGCAAAATTTACGTTAAGGAAATTCAAAGTTACTGTTGTAGCGCGAACTTCAGTTCGCATAGCAGGATGTAAGCGAACTGAAGTTCGACTCTTTGTGTGTGCTGAACCAACAAAAGAGGGGGTGCCAGAGCCGTCGATTATCAGTGCGTCTTTTATCAGGAGATCGTACATATAGTAAACGTTTTAAATAAGATGACATATAATCGTCATTGCGAGCACATGCGCGTTGCTCAGTGTAAATTCCGTGAAGCAATCCTTCCCTCAGATTGCTTCAGGTTTGCGCCTTCGCAATGACAACTTTCTTTTTGCGTCAACTATAGTTGCTCCTACAAAGACCGGGATAATACCACGATTCCTCTTTTACCATAATCAAATGGCAGGCAAAACCGTATAACATCCTTTACCTTCATCTTTTTGCGCTCAAGAACCTTGGCGGCATCTCTTATCTCCTCGTCAGCCCTGCTCCCCTTCATGGCGATCAGTATGCCGTCAGGCTTCAGGAACGGCTCTCCGAGCTTGATAAATGCAGAAAGGTTTGTTAAGGCTCTCGATATGACAACATCATAGGCGCCTTTTTTAGTTTTAGCAAACTCCTCCGCCCTACGGTGAATGGCCTCGATGCCTGTCAGACGCAGTTCGGCTATGATATGGTTCATAAAAGTCACCTTTTTGTTTACGGAATCGAGAAGGGTAACATGCAGAGAAGGGTCGGCAATATGTAAGGGAATACCGGGGAATCCGGCGCCTGAGCCGATATCTAAGAGCATTGAGCCGGTCTTGATAAGATTAAAAGGAGTTAGGGAATCAAGGAATAGCTTTATCGCTATCCCCCTGTCTTCCTTTATGGCGGTGAGATTGAACTTCTGGTTCCATGCCGTAAGCTCTTTTAGGTATATTTCAAACCTGCGAAGGGCATCCGGATGAAGGTGTATGCCCATACCAGCGGAGTATGATGAAAGAAACGATAACTGCTCCCTCATCTATAATTGTCACCCCTTTCTGATTTGATTTTTTCGAGCACTTGATTGTATAGGAATTTCCATTTTATTTCTGCGGGTTATACGATGTATGGCATAGAGAATCCCCTTCAAAAAAGCTAGGGGGTTTCCCTCAAAATCCCCATTAGTAAAGGGGGCTAGGGGGTTGTAAACTTGTCCTCATGAAAATGGGGAATAGCCAGGAAAAAACACAACCCCCTGAATCCCCCTTTTTTAAGGGGGACTTAAACGGAATAATTTAACTATCAAAAATCAAGCGGACTCTTCGCCTCTTTCGTAGTCCTGCTCGGAATAGTATGAGTGTAAATCAGCGCTGCCCTCACATCCGTGTGCCCCGGCAGTTCCTGAATGGTGCGGATATCGTAATTGGCCTGGAGCAGGTGTGCGGCAAAGGAGTGCCGGAAGGTATGTGATACCACCCATTTCATGATCTGCGCCTTCCTGGCCGCTGCCCTGATCGCCTTCTGCACATGCGTCTCGTGGAGAGGATCGGTACTCGCCAGATTCTGGAACAAGCGTCAGCGTCTTAGCAGAGAAGAAAAACTGCCAGATAAGCTCTTTAGAGGCATTCTTAAACTACTTCTTATAAATATTATGAGCAGCAGCCGGAACTGACTTCTTGGCCAGCACAGAGCCATATTTAGTCCATAAGGCAATAGGGATATTAATCATTGATACTCATCCTATTTCTTGATATCCCTCAATTTGTAAGGTTAACAAGTTAGAATTATAGTAGTGAAAATTTTACATGTCAACATTAATGTCGATTATTCTTTGACGTACGCTGTAATATTTGTAAAATCAGAGAAAACTTGTTAATAACTTGATAGCTTTATCAGTTTCATCAATCAGTTGATCATCTGGCGGGAAATTGCCCTGTTTTTTGCGTAATCCGCAACTGAAACTTTGAAGATACGGGTGCGGTTAATGAGGTGAATGCTTGTGAGACAATAGAATTATTTCGTTTGACAATGCAAAATATCTGCGATTTTTTGCTACGGAAAGTCTTTTTCGCTGGACAAAAGCCTTCTCATGGGTGCCTCCGCTTCCACTTTATGGTGAGATATTTATTGACGTAAATATGTGAAGCTGCTATCATGCCTACGCTGAATGGTTTGGGAATACCACCTGTCTGCGTGCAGACACACACAGGCAGACGTAGGAAATTCTGGACATCATAGATATTTTATGGGCAAAAGGGAAAAATTATTAAGACGAATTTTATCAGGTCAATCAGATTACAACACTTCATTCAATGAACTTGTAAATCTTTTGCTTTCACTCGGATTTAAAATGAGAGAGGAAGGAAGTCATAAAATATTTACAAAAGATGGAATAACAGAGAGGATCAACTTGCTATCGGAAGGTTCAAAGGCAAAAGGATATCAGGTGAGGCAAATAAGGAAAATATTAACAACGTATAAATTTAATATAGGGAGAAGCGATGAGTGAATCACAATATGAAATGATTATTTATTGGGATAAAACAGACAATGTTTATGTTGTTGACGTTCCAGAGTTACCAGGGTGTATGGCGCATGGCAAGTCAAAAAAAGAAGCGCTTGAAAATGCAGAAAAAGCAGTAGGGTTTTGGTTAAAAACGGCAAAGGAAGATGGTATGCAAATACCTGAGCCCAAGGGCCGCATAATGTATGCATAACATATTGGCCTAACCCGCGAATGAACAATAGGGTCTTGTTTCTTGACACAAGGTTGTGTAAGCGATAAATTATGCCACATGGCAAGACCTTTAAGGATAAAATTTGACGGAGCACTTTACCACGTTACATCAAGAGGCAACGCAAGAGAACCTATATTTATTACTGATACAAATCGTGTCCTGTTTCTTGATAAAAAAGAATCCGCTTCAATAGCAAGAATAAAGACCTGACCCCGTTTTACGAGTAAAACAAGCTCTCATTGGGCAGTTTCATGTACTTTTTAATACGAAGATACAAAATTATGATTTGGATGGAAAAATTTTAACCTTTTCCTGACTTGTTTATAGATCGCATTTACTTTACACATAATTTACTTTGTCTTTTATTTCCATTTGCCGGTTACATTCTCGGACAGCCTGTTAAGTGTGGTGTTCCCAGAATTTGCAATTCTTTGCTTTTTAATGTTCTTACTCGTTACGTAGTACTGACGAGCATCTTGAAGTTCCATTACTAGATTATTTTTCTTCTATACCTTGTTGTAACTTATTCGATGGTATAAAACGTCGTTTTGGATATCCTTCCCAGTATTTATCATATTCAGTAGTTTCCTTAATAGTAAACATAAGTTGAGAATTTGGCTCACCAAGTAAATTAATAGGAGACATTATAATGGGTTTGTTAAATCCTATTTCCATCAAACCAGAACACATCGAAGGTCCATATATCACTAATGAACAACTCTTAGAGTCACGAAGTACAAATTCTTCTACCCCAAATCGATTTTGTTTAAAATCTTGCAACCAACACAATTTTGGTATATATCTTCCGGCATCAGCAAGATTGTGAACTTGACGAAGTTTAGAAATACATGCAAGCATAGCATCGCTTGGGGGAAATCTATCAGGCTCTCGCATATGATCTAAACCGTTTCTGACTCCTGCTAGACTTGCCTGTTGAAGTAAGGTAACAATTGAGGTATATCCTTCGATAAAATACTTAAACTTTTGAGGTTCGCTATCAGCCCATAAACATGTATGTCGAAAAGGAAATTTTTGTATTGTTTTGCTGGCAAAATGCGGAATATCTTGTGAATTTCTGATGTATTTATCGCGATCTTTTTCTTGTAAACTATTTAACCAGCTAATTGACTCACTGATATATCTCAATAAAACACCTAACGGATTTTCTCCGTTTAGATTCCAGGTTAAATTTTCATCGTCAGATTGTAATGTTTCACCCAGAACGAGTGCTACTTTTTTTCTTGCTTCATCAATATTAAAAACGAATTTTGTATCTATAAAATGATCAGACGCAATAAGCCAAACATTGTAGCACAACAATAAATCGATAAATTCTTCAACTGATACAAAAAGATTTACACCACCTGCACGAATTTTCTCTCGTTCTTCCTCTGTTCGAATGTTTGAAGTTTGTAAGACTGCTTCATTAAATTGGTCCAATCTTTGAAGAAATCGTTGTGAGAAATCGTCATATTGCGGTGGATCAAAATTCATTTTCCAAAGTATTTTATTTGTAAATAAATCATAGTTGTTAAAGTAATCAGCCAAAACAATATTAAGCTCTCGAGCTACAATTTTCGTAATCTGATGGCTACTCAGAATTAGTTCACGAACGGCTTTCTCAGGCCCATATGTCTTTAAGTAATTGAACAAAGCTTCACCTAAAGAAATACCAGAAGGTGATCTCAATCTCCATTCAAGATCATTACGCAAACCTGCCTCAGAATAAGATTTTTCAATGAGTGAAACAAGAGTTACAACTGGCGAGTCGGAAATAGACCGTAAACCAAAAGATGAAAGTTCTGTATACGGCGAGAGTGAAGGTAGAGATGGAAGATTTTTTGTTTTTCTTATTTGACCTACAGGTATCTTAATTGTGGCGATGTCCACAACAGAATCAATCATATTAATAAGCACAGAATCAGGCAGCACCATAAGCAACTGTAATTGTTCTTCTGCTGTCAATCTTTTAGAAATCTCATTAGGAGGGCCAATTCCTTCATTTTTCTTTCTTGGAGGAGAAGAAAGTATCAATCGAATTTCATTACCATATTCACTTTTTAAAATATGTTCCAATAGTTTAGTGCGTTCACTACACACAATACAATCAGCAATAAGTACTGCCAAATCATAAAACTTTAAACCTGTCGAATGTCCTTTCCGCCGAAAAGTTAAACTTTTCAATCCTTTATCCCATTCAGATGGGGTGCTATACTTTTTCCTGAGATAGTCTAACAATTGATGCTCTTTGTGTAATAAAGTAGAGTCACCGCAAATTAATTTTACATCATGCTTTGTTTGACATCCAGTATCAGAACAATGCCATAAAGGCAGACTAAGTGAAGGTGGTATATAGCGGAAATCTTTGCTTTTTAAACAACCCAACTTTCCAATAAGTAGATTGCCTAATTGATATACACCCACTGGGGTTTCTTCAATTAGTTTTGCTGAGTCAATTGCAGGTAAATGATCAGTTCTTGAACCGTCATATGTATCGTTGAATTTGTCATAAAGTAAACGACCAAAACGATAAGGGAAATGAATTTTGCTGCTAAGTATTTCATGTTCCAAAAGAGCTTGTATTGAATCAATGTCACAATCTTCCCACGAAAGAAATAATTCGTGAAAGGAGAAAATCCTAAATATCGCTAAAATTAAATCAGGAGAAGAATCGCAAAGCTCGGATTTTATAAAATGTTCAATTAGATTTTTTCCTTCTTTTGAAAACACCAGCATCTTTTCCCATTCACTATCTGCTTTGTATCCTTCAGCAAAGAAACAATTCTTCCAGAAGAGACGTAGTATGTAAAGATATTCAAGGCGGTCTCTACCCGGAACTCCATTCAGTATTTCTTTTATATCTTCAAATGATTTCCAATCTTTAGTTTTTTGCATTTTGCAAATGTTCGGGGTCAAACCTCCATTGTTCGATAACTAATTGCTCCTTTATCACTTCAACCTCTTTTTATCCAAAAAGCAGGCAACTTATTATGCACCCATTGAGACCTACAATAAAGTTTATAAGTAATCTATCCTTAATAGAGAACAATTACAAGCCAATTTTTGACTCTTTTCGTCTTTATATACGTGGGAAATGTATTATAATTTTATGAAAAGGGGTGGGGTCAAATTCACTAACTAATTGCTCCTTTAACACGTCAATTTCTTTTTATCCGGGTTTCTACTCTCTTTAGCGTTTCACCTATACATAATTTACCGTAGAAATTGGGACACATCCTATTTGTTTTGTCCCAATAAAAACGCAGCTTGATTCTTAAATAATTGGCCAGAAAACACTATAATAACTTGATTGTATAGGAATTTTCATTTTATTTATGCGGATCAGGAGATAGTGGATATAAAAATCCCCTTTAATAAAGGGGGCTAGGGAGTTGTAAACTTGTCCTCATGAAAATGGAGAATTGCCCGGGAAAAACACAACCCCCTGATTCCCCCTTTTCTAAGGGGGATTAACTTGATTCCCTCAAGATGGTGACACCAATGACCCGTGTATTGTGCCTTCTCCAGCTCCAGCAGAATATTAAAGATGAGCGTTTTGAACGTAGAGGAAATCCGCTCAATCTGCTTGGTTATAAGGCTGATTTATAACAGTTCAGCTAACCGCAGAGAACGCCGAGATCGCAGAGGATGTGATAGAGGATAAACGGAATAATTCTCCCCCATTCCATTAATTTCTCTGCGTTCACCGTGCCCTCTGCGGTGAAATATTACGCGAGTTTTTTATACGTTCTCAAAAAAACTTTTAAAGAAACCAGGCACCTCGGCTTCAAAGGTTAGTTCTTTGCCGCTGTGTGGATGTCGAAACGTTAGATAGTGTGAATGAAGGGCTAAACGGCTCTTCGGTTCGCCTTTTTTACCATATTTATCATCACCAACGAGCGGATGCCCCTTCTCAGAGAAATGAACCCGTATCTGGTTTTTTTTGCCCGTTAACAATTCAATTTCAAGTAAACTAAATTTTTTTGCTTCTTTTATAACTTTATAACGGGTTTTTGCTAATTCCCCTTTTCCGGGATACTTAACTGAAGAAACTTCATAGTCCTCGTTTTCCGCTAAATACGAAGTGATTGTCCCGGTTTTTTCCTTTAATATTCCATGAACCACTGCTACATATATTTTCTTAACACTTTTCCATTGCAGTTTAAGATTTTCTTTGGCTTCAAAACTCTTGGCAAACACAAGAACACCAGAAGTGTCACGGTCCAAACGATGCACAACGAAAAGTTCTTTTTTTGATTTAAAGCTGCCCTTGCGTATATAGGTGGTTAAAATGTGATGGGCCGTTTTTTCTTTTTCATACGTTGCTTCCACCGTCAATAAGCCAGAGCTCTTATCGATAACAATAATATCCTTGTCTTCATAGAGAATAGTTAAGCCCCTGGGTCTGTGTCTATAAGGTATTGGCTTCATTTTATTCATGGTACGAATATAATCGGGATAGCGGAATGTGTCAACGAAAATTAGACACGTGGTTAATGAGTTTCGTGTATTCCCAAACAGGATGTTTGGCGTGTTTCGGTTGGTTAATCCAGTGGGGGAATTGGCGGGGAGATTGGGGTCGCATCTGGTCAAATGACAGTTGATTAACAAACGCATCCAAAACTACGTTACGTTAAATAACAAAAAAAGAATAACGTCCACTGCCCAGAGGCGACCCCCTCTATTCTCATCCCGCTCCTGGGAAACGGGAATTCATTCTCGACCTGTAGTATTCATAGGCCTTTTTTAATGCATACAGGATTTCATGAATAGTTCAGGATAACAACAGAGGCTTTTAAGGCCGTTACTCAAGCCTTCTTTTTAGCCTTTTTATCTGCTCTCTTTTCTTTGATGGTTTTGGTAGCTTTTTTTTTCTTTTCTTCTTTACGAGCGCCTGTTCCTTTACTCATTTGTTTCCTCCTTATTATAGGTGAAACTGATAGGAAATTCTTTTTCCCACGTGAGGCAATATTAAATCAAAAATGAAGAAAATTGCAAGGTTTTTTAATTCTTTTCAGTTAAATTGGAAACAAAAGGAGTCGCCCATTTGGGACACGCAATAAAGTCTATGGGTAATTAACCAATACGAGAAAACTATTACAAGCCATTTTGGGCCTTTTTCATCTTTATATACGTGGAAAATGTATTATAATTTCATACAGGCGTAATGGGCTTGGAAAGACTATATATTACAATACGTGGCTCCGAGAAAAAAAGAAACTATTCAGAAATAAAAAATGTACAAAACGGAGATTCGATCAATTACCGGTATGTCGTTATCTGAATTAGAGGCGATCTGCACCTCCATAGGTGAGCCTGCCTACAGGGCGAAACAAATACTTTCTTGGATTTATGACAAAGGAGCAACGGCCTTTGATGAGATGTCTAATCTGTCCAAGGATTTTCGGAAACAGCTTGAAGATACCTACCAGGCTTTCCAAACCAAAATCGATACCATTACACAAACCGCAGATGGTACGGAGAAATTTCTCATTCATTTATTCGATGAGAACGTGATCGAGTGTGTCCTGTTGAAAGAAGGCCGGAAGATTACTGCATGCGTATCCACACAGGTAGGTTGTGCAATGGCTTGTCGGTTTTGTGCAAGCGGTGTACTTGGTTTTGAAAGAAATCTTACTGCCGGAGAAATTGTGGAACAAGCACTTCATGTTAAGAATCACCTTCAACCTGATGAACGCCTCACCAATATTGTATTTATGGGCATTGGCGAGCCGCTCAAGAATTACGATAATGTAGTTAAGTCCGTCAGGATTATGAATGCAGAATGGGGATTGGGGATTGGGGCACGACACATTACCATCTCAACGGTTGGAATTATAGACGGTATGCACCGATTAGCACAAGAAGGGATACAGGTAAATCTTGCGATCTCTCTCCATGCGCCCAATGATATTACCCGGTCAAAGATAATACCTTCAAACAAAAAAATAGGCATTGATAACATCATTGCCGCAGCCAGGGAATATTTTAAAACTACCCGGAGGGATATCAGTTTTGAATATATTTTGATTGACGAGGTGAATGCCTCCAAGCAAGACGCTGAGTCCCTGGCAAGGCTACTCAAAGGTGTCCAGTGTAATGTCAATCTGCTTCCTGTAAATCCTGTTGAAGAATTTCATTTAAAACCTCCTTCACAGGGAACAATCGAAATGTTTTGTAAGATATTGGAAAAACACGGCCTTGTTGTCACCCTCCGTAAAAAAAAAGGTGATAATATCAGTGCCGCATGCGGTCAACTCCGATTGCAACGGCACAAAATTTTATGGAAAAAAGAAAATTTATTTGTTAAATAGAAAGCCTCTGTTTTATAATTTGTGTCCATTTGTGTGAATTTGTGGCTGAAGTTATTGTTCATCATTAAGGAGAAGCCCCATCGCAAGCCGTATAAAAGTTGAACTCATAGATACATTAAAAGAAACCGTTACAAAGGTGGTTCAACAGGCCGGTTCTTTGAAGAATTGTAAGTATGCCGACATCAGGCTTGGTATACGTGAGACAAAACATGCTAATGCCGAAGACGGTAAGGCAAAGGGCATGGGCGAAGATGCCTCAATTTCTTTTGGGATCAGGGTGTTAGCTGGCGAAATGAGTGCATGGGGATATTACGGTCAATCGCTCGGAAAAGGTGAATCTAACCCTAAAAGTATCCACAAAATACTTACTCTCGGAATAAATACGGCATACACAAGGGCTGTTGCCAACGCAAACAAAAAGGCTGAGTTTAAATCCCTGGCGCCTTCACTAACGGCGGTAAATCTCGCCAGGATTGATTCCTGTAATGATACCGTTCATGCCGTTTTTGATGAGGACCCAAGGAATGTATCTCTGAAGGAAATGCTTACCTTGTGTACAAAAATTTCCAAAGATATGCGGGGAGTAAGCAAAAACGTGCAATATGCGTATATCGATGTGCAAACAGGTATAAACAGAGAGTTGTTTTGCAGTACTGAAGGCTCATGCATTGACCAATCATACGCTCTCACACAGGGAATGGTGTCTGTGGTAGCTCAAAAACCAGGAGGTATCCCTGAGGTCTGTTATGATTATGTGGGAGATATCCGTGGGTGGGAAGTTTTAAAAGGTAAAAATGTCTACAAGCAATCACTCAGTGATTTCGCGGTATTGCGAACGCATGAAACACTGGAACTTGCCGAGGCAGAATTTCTGCCTGCAACGACTGAGCCTGTCGTTGTCGTGACAAATCCGCATTTTAATGCACTCCTGGTCCATGAAATTGTCGGTCATCCGACTGAAGCGGACAGGGTATTAAAATTAGAAACAGCCTATGCCGGACGTTCCTGGCTCTTCAGGGATTTCCAGGATAATGAACTGGGAAAACAGATCGCATCGCCTCTTTTGACGGCGTATTCCGACCCATCCATACATGGATATGGCCACTACAAGTATGATATGGAAGGTACACCCGGTAAACGGGTGAATCTCATCGAAAATGGAATTCTCAAGGGATTTATGAATGGACGTGAGTATGCTGCGATTCTAGGTCATCCGCCAAATGGCTCTATGCGGGCAACAGAACCTCATTACGTTCCCATAGTGCGAATGACCAATACCGTTTTTGCAAATGGGAATAAAAACCCTGAAGAAATAATTGCTGAAGTTAAGGAGGGATACTATATCGTTAACCATCGAATCCCATCCATTAGTGAATCCAGAGAAAATTTTCGTATTTCGGCTCAAAAGGTATTTAAGATAGAAAATGGCAAGATTACAAAATTATTCCGGCAAGGTGGCATTACGGCGGATTCAAAAGATTTTTTAATGAACATAGACGCCGTAGGAAATGACTTTGAGGTCTTTCCTATACCCAATTGCGGAAAGGGACAACCTATGCAGGTCATGCGTGTCGGGAACGGCGGGCCGACATTACGTTCAATGGCAAGATTAACAGGACATCAATAATATGATAGGTTTAGAAACGCTTAGAGATTGTGTTCGTAACGGAATCGATTTCGTAAAAAAACAGAAGGACGTTATTGATGCTGAAATCTTTGCATCATGGAACGAACACATAACAGTACGACTCAATTATACCTCTGATATCCCTTGTAATGGCGTCCACGAACCCAAATCAACACAGTTCAGCGGCATTGGTTTGTTTGTCGTTTTTAAGGCAGGAAAAGAGATAAAAGTAGGGTTCGGCAGCGTTCCCCATAATGTTACCGCAAAAGGTGTAGTGGAGGCATTTCAGAAGGCAAGGAAGAATAAGGTGTGCGATCCCGACTTCAAGTCTCTGCCTGTATCTGTGGGAAAACCAGTATTGGAAAATTATCATGACCCTGCAGTGATGGAGATTAGTGATGAGGCAATTGTTGATTTAGGTTGGCGAGGACTAAAAGGGGCGCTGACGGAATACAGTCAAAAACATTTCAATAAATCAATCATTATTGGCGGCGATATTACCATTATTAAAGAACGCATGGCCATTGCCAGTACAAAAGGTATAGACGATTTTGATGAATCTACGATTCTTGCAACCAGCATAACCTCTATGATTGAGAGGGAAAGTGTCAAAGGCACTGGTTGGAATACCAGTACCCATTTGTCCGGTTTTGATCCTGAAGAAGCGGGACGCACGTCAGCCGAAAGCGCCATAAAGACCATCGGTGGAGAAAGGATATCTTCTGGGACATATAACGTTGTATTTGGAAGGCAGCCTGTAACAGACCTGTTTACAAACATAGTAATTCCCGCCTTAAGTCTTTCTTCTGTGAACTCATCAGATACCCCCTTTCTGGGGATGTTAGGGAAAAAGATTGCATCAGAATCATTAAACGTTTACGATGATGGAACCATAAAAGGCGCTGTTGGTAGTAAAAAAATTTCTTGTGAGGGAATTCCTACGGGCAGAACGGACCTTATTCATAATGGATTTCTTGTGGGTTTTCTTGCAAATAATTATCTTTCCGGAAAATTGGAGAATGTTTTTGTTTCGTTTTCGCCACGAAATGGATTTCGCTATCACAACGGAGGTAGAAATCATACTATACAACCAAGAATATGCCCAACGAATATTGTTATAGAAGGCAAAGACGAAGTGCCCAGCCAGTCGTTACTATCTAAAATAAATAATGGGGTTTATATCGGCAGGATTTGGTATACTTATCCTGTCAATGGACTTGCGGCCGGAGATTTTACAAGCACTATCATTGCTGATTCCTATTTAGTGAAGGGAGGTAAAATTGATAAACCTCTAAAACCAAATACGGTAAGGATAAATAATAACATAACAGATATATTAAATAATATTATTGCTGTATCAAAAGATAAAAAACAGACGATTGTCTGGGGAGGAGAAGAAGTTGTGATTGCTCCAGAAATTGCCGTTCAAGGTGTTAAGCTGGATGGTATCTCAGGTTTTATATCTTAAAAAAAGATGTTGAGTTTCGCGGGAAAACTTTTTAAAATTCTGGTATTGTTGAGAAGACGGGCGAATGTTTTAGGTTACATAACTTTTAGTGAATTTTAGAAAAGGAGATGAATCATGCAGGCAAAGGTAGACCCTGATGTTTGTACAGGCTGTGAACTTTGTACACAAACTTGTCCTGAAATTTTTACCATGAGTGGCGATGTGGCAGTGTCAAAGGATAGTGATGTACCACCAGAATATGAGGATACCTGTAGACAGGCGGCTGAAGAGTGCCCAGTAGAGGCAATTATAATAACGGACTGAAAGAGACTGTCGTAATTAAAAAGACCCTAAATATAACGCAAGGTTAATATTTAGGGTCTTTTTATTCGTCTCTTAAACATCGAGTAATGGTCTTCTGCCAATTCTTCTTCTTCTCTTTAAGATTGCACGTCCACCCTTTGTACGCATCCTCTTTCGAAAACCACACATCCTTATATGTTTTATAGAACTTCTTCTGATTTTAACCTTCATACTATCTCCTCAATTTTAACGAAATACATTGTATGATTACCGAACTGCTTAATTGTTGCTTTTACAATCGCATAATTATTAAGACGTGGCAATAGACTAACACATTTATTAATGCATTGTCAAGCTTTTTAAAGAACAAGCAAATCGTGTTCTGATGTGCTAATATCTTAAATTTGGAATTCTAAAAGTGTTAAAATCGTGTTGACATTAATCTTTTGAATTGCTAATATGTCCGAAAATAATCATAAATATTATGTATAGAAATTAGTTAAGACTTAAAAAAGTATCTTTCCTTTTTTTTAGGCACAATCAAAGAGGAGGTGATGTTTTTCATTGTAATTAAGCCAGTAAAGAAATTCTTCACGGAAATTACCACTTACATATCTATAGTTATAAAAGGAGAATTGTAATGCAAACAACGACAAAAAGGGATCTATGCGAGAAGATTGCGAGAAGGACAGATAATACACACATGATTGTGAAAAAAACGATACAAATGTTTTTGGATGAGATTATTGGTGAACTTGCGCAAGGTAATCGTATTGAATTGCGTGATTTTGGGGTCTTTGAGATACGCCAGCGTGCCGCCAGAAAGGCTAGAAATCCCCGGACCGGCGAAGTAGCTTTTGTTCCTGCTAAAAATGTGGTAGTATTTAAAGTCGGTAAATTAATGAGAGAAAAGGTTGGCAGTCCAGTCCAACCCCAACAACCCCCTCAGGTGACCTAATTATCGACCAATCAGTATGTCCAATCAAAAACAGAATATTGAAAAAGGAATTATAAAATCCATACAAGGCAATTGTGCAACGGTAGAAATCGTAAAGCCAGATACAAAGGAATGCAAAAGCTGTGGTACCTGCGCAGGAATAGAAAATAAATCAAATTTTTTAGAAGTGAATGCAATTCCCGGCTTGGTTGTGGGTCAGCAGGTGACGTTACAAATAGTCGAACGTTCCCCATATAAAAGCATAATACTCCTCCTTTTTTTACCCATTCTTAACATGCTCATAGGCAGTTTCATAGGACAAAAGATTCACTTTGTATATCCAAATTCGCAAGATATTAGGATGTTGTTCTGCGGCTTTGTGTTCTTTGCATTATCTATTTTTGCTGTTAGTATCTATGACAGAAAAATAAGAATCAAGAAACGATCACATCAAAAAATCATATCAATAGATATTTTAAATAAATATAATCTACTTACACGATAAGCTGACATATCTTCATAAAAGAGTTTTTTACATACGCTCATTTCGTCTAAAGTTTTTTGTCAAGAATCCTTTATGAAAAGCAGATTAGATACTGAATTTGGAAATCTTGCCGTTTCCGAAGGATTTACCACATCCGAGCAAGTTCAAATTAGCCAACGCATCGTTGATGCCTTTGAGGCAGAAGACCCAAGAAAGTGCCTCGATGTTATCTTGCTTGATCGTGGTTATATTACGCATGAACAATGGGTGTATCTATTGGAAAAACTGGGTATTACCGTTATTTCATGTCCACATTGCAATAAAAGGTTTAAAGAAGCCAACGTTGATATTGGGAATGTTATTGCCTGTAAACACTGTGGAAAAACGTTTGAATATAAGGTAACATCCGAGCTGTACGCACATCAAGCATCCTCAATATGCGACAACACATTGTCACCTTTAGAACAACCAACATATGATCATTATCTTGGTAAATTATTGGGTGGAAAATACAAAATTATAGAAAAGATTGCCACCGGTGGCTGGAGTACTATATACAAAGCGAAAAGAACGTTACTTGATATTGATGATATTGTTGCCGTAAAAATCCTGCATTTGAATTTAAGCGATAACCCTCAAGACATTAAGAGATTTTACAATGAAGCAGCTACTATACGGGAATTACGCCATCCCAATGCAATTCATTTGTATGATTTTGATCGTGATTCAAATGGTACGATTTACATGGCCATGGAGTTTATCTACGGTAAGAATCTAAAAGAAACCATAAAAGATACAGGACCGTTCGATGTTGCGAGAATGTTAAATATCATTTACCAGGTTTGTGACGTAATATCCACAGCGCACAAACACTCAAAGAAGATCATACATCGGGATATTACCCCTCAAAATATTATGCTAACCAGGGTTGGAGAAACAAACGATTTTGTCAAAGTCCTGGATTTTGGAATAGTAAAATTGCGAACACATGATAATGTCTCTCTGACCGGAAGCATCGTGGGAACGCCTCCATACATGGCGCCTGAGCAATGGAGAGGTGAGTGTGATGAAAGAACAGATATATATTCGTTAGGTATAATTATGTATGAGATGTTAACAGGGGAGTCTCCGTTTAAAGGTGACCAAATTACTTTAATGAATAAACACCTGAACGAAAGACCTCCGCCTTTCAGGAAGATAAACAAGAATTCGGAAATTTCAAAAAAAATTGAAAACATCATATTCAAATGTCTGGAAAAAAATAAGAATAAGAGACCTCACTCAATTGACGAACTTAAATTGTTATTGCAAGAGGCAAAAGACTCTGCTTCAAAAAAAATTACGACCTATGCCAAAGTAGGTGTGCTTGCCGCAATTCTGGCTATTTTAACAATTCCGTTCATTGTATACGTTTTCTTTTTATCCAATAAACACGAAGAAAAACTTACTGCCACGAGCGGTATCGTTCGTTATCATAAAGTGGACAAAAAAACACACATATCTCAAAAGAATACGGATGACTCAGAAAATGTCATTTCGAAGAGTGAAATCCCTCAACTGCCAGTGGTCACGGTGAAGTCCGAAAGTAACCGTTCAGCAGAAATTATGAATGATTCTGATAGAACATTGAATAAGCAAGAACCGCAATCACAAACCATAAAACATGACCCTTATAAGAATTCTTTGGATAATAATACTGAAAACAAAACAACCATAGACAATACATATCTAAATAAAGTAGTTGACAATACCCAAAAATATGACATTAGTAAGAACGTAAAAGTTTCCAAGCCAGAACCAGACCCAAAGGAATTAGTAAAAAGTGAGATACAAACCTGGTTGCAGGAATATAAAAATGCCTGGGAAAAAGGTGATATTAAGACACTAAAGGAGCTTGGACATATATCCTCAGAAAAAGAAGAAAACAGGCTTCGCAATCATTATCTGTACGTCCATGATATAAAGGTTTCTGTTCAAAATGAAATAATTGAAATAAACGATGACAATAAACAAACTATCGTTAGCTTTGACAGAACAGATGAGTGGATTGATGAACGTGGCAACCGGCATAAAGAAAGCTTGCCTAGAATAGTCAAAACTCTTCGCAAGGAAAATAATATATGGAAAATAGTAAAATAAGTCAAAATATCACATGTGAGGTTCATATCAAAAAACATATTACTCCTGTTATAATATTTATATTTACCCTCGTATTCTGCCAAACAACATTTTCGAATACCATCAGTATTACACCAAATTCACTTTTCATAGATGTTCAGAGCAGTGGCACTGCTACTGTTAAAATTCTCAGTGATCAGAAAAATCCTTTAAATAATGTATTAGTTACTGCAAGGAGTAACAAAGAATCTGTCGTTACTGTTGCACCGGCGAGAGGACTGACAAACTCAAATGGACAAATTTCTTTCACCATAGCAGGAATATCTAATGGAACTGCGACAATAACCTTTGACACAAATACCCTGTCAAAATCTTTACCCGTTAGTGTTGTTTCAAACATTGCACCTTGTGCAATAGCCGACAGCAGTGGCGGTGGTGTTGATGAATTCGGGCCGGAAATGATGAATGACGGCGTAGAGAAAGACGATTGTTCCTACCATTGGATAAGAACCAAAACAGAATCTGGCAAGAAGAAGACCGGGTGGATTCGTCTCGATTGGGATGAAGATGTTACTGTTGCCCGGATGGTCATCCAGACGACAGATTGTAATGAAAGTTGTGGCGAGGATCCAGACGACGCACTTTATATTGATCCAGGCAGAAACGTCGGTAATGGAATAGTCCAATATCTCGATGAAGATGAAATTACATGGATTACCGACGGTGAATTTATCGAAGAAATAGGAGATGTAGAATATTCATTCACAGAGCCCATAACCACAAAAGCCATTCGCATTAAGAAAATTTCACCTTCCGCACAATGTAATGGACAGCAATTCAACCCTGTTGTTTTTGAATGGAAGGTATACGGAACCCCCTCCTGTAATTAGCAATTCCCAATTCTTCACTATTCAACTTATCTCATTTTTAAAAACTTTATTGACTTTTCCTCAGGTAATAACTAAGTATTATAGATATAATTACCTGGTGTAAGGAAATGATCCCGAATTCTGAACGGGGATATTCGCAGTAACCCATAATTATGATGACCATAACAGGACGGTGAGAATGTTATGTCACATTAATATGACAGAGTAGCCAATAATGATGCATTTACAGGCATTCGTTTCTAATTCATATCTGGATTTATCTACTTCATGATAACAAGATACGCATTAAACTCATGCTTTGTTTTATTAGCTATGGCCTTTTTGATAACAAATAGTTTGGCCAGCAATCTATCCGACTTGATGACTTCATTATATGGTGGAAAGGGTGTTCCTGTAACAAAGGTGTTCGAAGTGGAAAGACCTACAGGAGGCACAGATGTAGTTACCACCGTTCAAGTACCGTTGGATTCATTTCTTGAAATTCAGAATCTGAATTCAGAGTTAAATAGCGAAAAGGGTTCATTTCCAGTCAGCTCAACAGGCGGTGGATTTACCTTTCAGTACGATAGCGAATTAGAGGTATTTACAAGGACTACCGACAGTCTGGGCCCTGTTTTTGCTGAAAGGGCAACTACCTTGGGGAAAAAGAAAATAAACTTTGGTTTTTCTTATTCCTATATTGATTATTCTAAACTGCAGGGAAAGGATTTACATGATTTAAAGTCTATTGTATTCCTTGATGAAAAACAAAAAGATAAAAATTTGCTTCAATTAGATTTCGATGTGAACGTCACGAGTAATTTGTTTTCTTTTTATGGTACGTATGGAATAACGGATCGTTGGGACATTTCCATGTTAGTACCTATACTACAGGTTCAATTTGATGTTGATAGTACTGCAAGTATACTAAACCAGACCAAGAAAAAAGGGAAGGGTGGTAAAACCCTGGGTTACAGTTTTGATTCTGGAGAAACGATTGGCGATTCTGTTTCTGGCGCTTCCACAGGCATTGGAGACATTTTTTTGAGAAGTAAATACAACCTGTTCACGTCGGAATGGATAGATTTTACCCCTGCAATTGATGTGAAGCTACAGACAGGAAACGAAGACGAGCTTTTAGGGACAGGGAGAACCAGTATAAAACCATTTCTTATATTTTCAAAAAGTATTAGCCGTTTCACGCCACATTTTAACCTGGGATATGAGTTTAATAGTGGAAGTGAAGGACAAGACAGGATTGTGTATACCACAGGCGCCGACTATGGATTTGGCAAAGGAAACAACCATTTCTCCATCGCATCGGATTTTATTGGCAGACATAAAGTAGAAAATGCGGCTGTCGATAATAATATTATTGATTTTTCAACAGGATTCAAGTGGAGTCCGAGGTCGGGAATGCTCGTATTTGTCAATGTGCAAATACCACTCAACGAGGACGGTTTAAGGGCTGACTGGATTCCAACTGCAGGGTATGAGTTAAACTTCTAAGAGATATTATTCGTTACAAGTCATAAGTTGGTTGAGTTTAGATATGGCCTTTTTTTCAATCTTTCTAACCCACTCCCGGCTGATATTAAGTTTTTCGCTTACCTCTCGCAGCGTCATGGGTTCTATACCATCAAATCCATACCTCATTTTTAGGACGTGTGCTTCCCGATGTTCGATTATACCCATTAATCTTCTTAACTCTTTTTTATCATAAGATTCAATTAATTCTTCTTCCGGCATTTTCACTCGATCGTCAGGTATGGATTCGCTGAATTCCATTGAATCATCTTTCTGTAAGTTCGTATCGTTTAAAGTATAGGTGTTTTTTACAGCCCTTTCTATCCATCGAGCCTGTTTTTCATCAACGTTCAACTCTTCCGCAACTTCATTTTGATCTGGCAGTCTCTGTAAGGTGTTCGTCAATCTCGAAGATGTTTTCTTCCATTTAGAAACTTTTTCAGCCATATAGACAGGAATATGCACAGTCTTTGAATTGTTAGTCAATGCACGGAGAATAGTCCACTTAATCCACCATGATGCATACTTACCGAATCGTTGGCCAAACGTGCAGTCAAACTTTTCGACGGCGCGCATAAGTCCTATATTTCCTTCACTGATCAAATCAAGGAGAGAAGTGCCATAGTAAAAAAAACGGCGGGCAATCTTTATAACTAAAGGAAGATGAGCTATTACAATAGATTTTTTTGCCTCAGAATCACCCTGCGAAACTTTTTTGAATAATCTTTTTTCTTCTTCTACGGTGAGAGGAGAAATTTTTTTTAAATCTTTGATGTAAACTTGAAAAGCGAATTCCATCTGTTTCCTCCAATATCTTTCCTGGTTTGCTTAGAAAGATCAGGGAGAACGAATTAACCCCTGACCTTTCTTAAGCATGTAGATCCCTAAAGAATAGAGAAAAAAGAGACCTACAAAAACTTATGAACAAATAAGATGTTGTAATTTGTGGTGAAAGGAAGAAGAGCAGATATTGTGCCACGAATGCTGTTAAAAAAAGTTGTATGTCTTTGGAAATTGTAAGAGAGGATGTTGCTGAGAGTTAAAGTCTAACGAAAAGATTCGATGGTGTAAAAAATATGGTATGAGAATGGTATAACGAATCGTGACATTTTATGGAAGCTCGCGTGTTAGAGTTCTGTTAAATACCTGTGAAATAGGCATAAACACGATTGTTACTTATTGTAACACAGCAAATATGTAACGATTTCACACAAAACTAAAATTTTTTCATTACCTTCAACACATCGAGTACCTTTTCCGGCAACCCCTCTCTGTTTTCATAATTTACTGTTACTAAACTGACATCTTTTCGATTTTTTATTTCCTCAGTAAAAGCATCGCCATTCTCCTTTATAACACAGAGGAGAGTTTTTTCACCATCAAGAATGTTCCGTACCTGTTCCCTGAATTTTGCAGAAAAGAGTTCCATTTTTCCAATTTCATCAATAACAATTATCGACTTATCCTTCAGGGCATTTTCTAATGCTGGAATAGCAACCCTCTCGAAGGAATCCAGATCAACCCGATATTTACCGACCTTATAATTGCTATTGCAATCTACATGGGCCATAATACCGTCCTTCCCATCCAAGGTAACAATCCTGAAGCCCATGCGTCTGTCCATAACTCGGATTTCTTCTGTAAAAAAACCTCCTGCAGATGTTCCCAGCAAGGGGATGATCTTTTTAATTACAGAGGTCTTGCCTACGCCGGGTTTACCGGTTAACAAGATATGTTTTTTCATGCTGTGTTCATGTACAAAGAATTTCAGCGTAGGGGTTGAAGATTTTCAGCCCCTACAAGCAGCTTACTCGTTGAGCGCTTTGACAATGGTTTCTCCAAACTTTTGTGCTGCAGCAGGACCGCTGGCAGTAATGATATTGCCATCCCTTTCTACATCTGCACCGGTATATTTTGCACCGGCAGATTTTATGTCATTTACTGTAGATGAATAGGTGGTGGCCTTCTTATTTGTCAGCAAACCTGCCTTCGCAAGGGTCACCGGGGCAATACAAATAGCGCCAACCAACTTTTGGGCATTGTTTGCGTCATTCGCAATTTTATGGGCAGTTGGGTTATCCCAATATTCGCTCGCTCCGGAACCTCCAACAAATATAACTGCATCATAATCCGCCACGTTAATATTGGTGAATAGAATGTTTGGTTTTACCTTAGCGCCCAACATGCCGGTAGATTCTTTTAACGAGGAAGAAGCTATGGTTACTATTACTCCATTTTTCTCTAAAACTTCCTTAGGTTTCAGTAATTCCTCATCTCTAAAATTACTTTGAGCAATTATCATCACGGCTTTTTTTCCTTTAACTGACTGCATAGCACTTTCCCCCATTACATTGGAAACGAACATACCCGATAAAATAAAAGATGCAAAAATCAAGGCTGGCATTAGAAATCTGTTTCTCATTTTATATCCCTCATAAATAAGTCCATTGTATAGGAATTTTCATTTTATTTAAGCGGGTTATACGATGTATGGCATAGAGAATCCCCCTTAGAAAAGGGGGCGAGGGGGTTGTGAACTTGTCCTCATGAAAATGGGGAATAGCCCGGGAAAAACACAACCCCCTGAATCGTTCGACTGAGCTCACGACGAAGTCCCCCTTTGTTAAGGGGGACTTAAACGGAATAACTTGGAAATTCTTTACCGTGTTTTTATTTTTTCAGACTCCTTCCAAGTTCCTTTTCCACTGCCTGCACCTTATGTTCTATCATCTTTATATTCTTATCCTTCCTTTCATCAATCTTTACTGTTGTGTAAACCCTCTGCGCTGTTTCCAGCATCTTATTGTGACATTTTTTAATCAGGTCGAAAATTCGGTCACTATCTCCTTCCACCACGGTGCCCATAGCGTTGAGCTTGTAATCCAATCCGCTCTCATCAATGATTTTGACAATCCTGGCAACATAACTGGCCAGATCAATCCCCTCTCCAATAGGAATCACACTAATTTCGGCAATCATGTTACACCTCCTTTAATTGCATATAATTTTAGCATATTCTCAGTATGGTTTCAAATAGTAGTCTTTTATCATTTTAACAAAAGGAAACATAAGAAGGGACATAAGAAGGGACATAAGAAGGGGTCACCCTTGATTAGTGATTTAATATTTTCTAATCGTTTCCCCGTTTTCACGAGGACAAGTATTAATTTCATCTTCTTTCGATATCTTTGATTTCATACATGCTTATGGAAGAATAACCAAGACTAAACAACTTACCGATCCCCATTTTCATGAGGACAAGTCTCTTGATTATTATACCAACCTAAATCTCCATAATAATGCTGTGATGCAGGCGTGATCGGGAGGCGCTATAAGTTTTCAGGTAACAATTTAGTTTTGTGACAAATTCAATAACGACAACGGTATGCCGTCGCTATGTAGGGGCAGGTTTGAAACCTGCCCCTACCGTAATATCAATGATACATGGATATTGTTTTTCAAAAAACTAAATTTTTAACAGCAAAAAATCCTATGGCAAGACCCTTACGTGTGGAATACCAGGGTGCATGTTATATATAACCCGAATTTATTTATAGTCTTGCAACCAGATTATATTATTTCTAATAGAATCCCGGGTGTTGGAGGAAAGAAATCTTAGTATTTCAGACATTTGGTGTTATTTTTGTCTTAAATCAGACTCTTGCATGAATAGTTCTTTATCTATTTTTTCCCTATTTTCGTAATAATAAGAAAGGGCATCGTAAACCTGTGGAAGGGTAAGATGTAAGAATTCTTTTACAAGTTCTTCAGGTGTCATACCCTGTTTGAGGATATAAAAAACGACAGACCTTACAGGAAATTTTGTGCCTGCGATTACAGGACTTCCACCGCAATGTGTTTTCAGGGAAATGATATATGGGTGTTTAGTCTTCTTTTTTTGGGTTAAAGGCATTGTAATATTTCTCCTCTATAATATTTATCGACTCATTATTGTGTGGAGATTTTGGTACCGTATTTCCCAACTAATATCATTCCTTTTTTATATTTAGAGTCTATGGCAGGTTGTAATTTTAATTGATTTTGCAGACTGCTGGTGAACTGCTTTAACTGCTCGAATTGTCCGCTTAATAGTTCTACTTCGATTTCCCGGTAAGTTTTTTGCCCTTTGTGTCCACGGAAGATTACCTCATCCAGAGACAACTCTGCTTTAAATCCATCATTCCCGATGATGATTGCTGTATAACGCTGTGTCTCGACTACAAGAACCTTTCTCAATTCCTGTCCCAGGAGATGTAGTTTTTCAATGACTATTGGTGGAATCATTGGTTTTTTCTCTTCAGTCCAGAGTCTCGTTTCCTCATTCGAAAGTGTCCATTCAAACTCTTTTCGTTCAAAGATGGTATCGAGTTGTTTTACACATGACTTATAAGCGCCCACATAGTTTTCACCCCTCTGGCGTATGCGTAATGCAGCATCTGACGTCAGGAGTCTATAATCGGAGGTATCCAAATAGACATCCCTCTGAAAACATGGATTTTCTTTTGTGTATTTGAGATTCATGGTACTGATGGCAACCAGAAAGTCGTTCAAACCAAGTCCATCAGGACAGATAAACTTCGCTTCGACTTCAGTTTCTTCTCTGTTATTATGAAAATTAGTTTGCATGGTATCTGAGAGTTATTATGATTTTCGGTAGTAGTTCACCCACCCCTTATATGTTATGGTGTCTATAATTCATTGAAATAATATCAAAGTTAACTAGAATAGTTAACATATTTGCGGGAAGGAGTGGTTAACGGAAGGAGTCCGTAGGACGACTGGA
>Ga0209323_10000187_pt1 | contig 38122 bp, 33 predicted proteins | sample Rifsed19ft2_FD_184014 | JGI IMG/M metagenome (GOLD analysis project Ga0209323, IMG submission 184014) | Soil microbial communities from Rifle, Colorado, USA - sediment 19ft 2 (version 2) | ecosystem: Environmental > Terrestrial > Deep subsurface > Rock core/Sediment | place: Rifle, Colorado...
CCCCCTTCGTATTTGTCATTCCTTCGCCTTGTGTCATTACATATCAACTTCCACCGGCAGTTCCATATTTTGCATGGACGCCTGAACCAGTGCCTCCCGGTCAATTTCATCTTCAGGCTGTTTAATCCGATCTGCGTTTCTTTCAACAAATCGTACACCTTCACCTTTGTATTTTTTCTTTAAAATCTCGCATTTTTGGCAGTTTTCGGCTGTATATATGTATTTCATTGCAAACCTCCTTTGAATGGCATGTAATAGTATTTATTTAGCAGTTATACGAGGTGCTATTCTACAAAAAGGAAAGATTCTTTCAAGAACAAATTTTTGATGAAGGTTATTTTGGTTGCGGAGGCATTTCATTTGGAGTAAAATCCCGATTAAAGCCAGGCTGAAGTATCCTTGAGGTATAGGAATTTCCGTCTTTTTTGATTCCCCTCTAAAAAGAGGGGATAAAGGGGTGTGTAGGTTCCAACTTACCTTTTAATTACAAAATCCCATTGTTTGGTCGTGCAGTAAAGGATCTTCCTGTCATGAAAGAATTGTATGCCCACTCCGCTAATTCACAAGGCCAGAGACACAGGCTTGGTGATCATCTAAAAGGTACGGCTGAAAGGGCGGCTAATATGGCTAAAGAATTCGGCTGTTCAAGGTGGGGATGGTTCACCTATCCGCCCTTATGTGCGGCGCTTACCGCTCTGATGTAATTGCACGGATAAAGCAGAGTCTCAAAGGCGGCATTACTACCAGATTAATAAGCACACAACTGGAATTAAGTAAAGTATTTCCTGAATTCGATTGTTACATCCGGGCTGCGATGGACTCTGAGTCACATTTAGAAGGGACGTAAGGTCGGGTTCAACTGGCTGTTTTTCTATGCGAGGGTATGCATGAAGGATGTTGTTGAAGATATCGCAAATCTCATTCTCAAGGCGCAAAGCCTTGCAGACCAGCATGGTCTATTCACGAACCGGATAAGAATGGGGTGAGTTGCTGTCCGGGGTGTGGCGGAAAGGTGGAATTGTCTGATTGTTAAAATTGTGAGGGCGTTTAATGGGTGGATACTACGCACATAGTGAAAACGATCATGGGAAGAAACATAAAGCTTCAGACCATCTGCAGTCGGTGGCTCTGTGTGCTGAAAAGCTTGCAGAAAAGACTATTTGGAGTGCTGAAGCCCGTCTTGCCGGACTGCTTCATGATCTTGGCAAATATGCGGACATGTTTCAGGCTCGACTGCGGGGCGAGGCAGGCGGGCTTGACCACTGGTCGCCTGGTGCATGGGTAGCGCTCAAAGAATACCATTCCGTAGCTGCGGCAATAGTCAGCCAAGGGCATCATGTTGGATTACAGCAGGGCAATTTGCAATCCCTTCGCAATCTTGAACCAACAATTCTTTCCCAGCGACACCCGCAAAATCTTAGACTGAGCGATGCCAATATTGTACGGCTCAAGGAACGTCTTGCAGAAGATGGGATAACCTGTTCAATGCCGGACAGCTTCATCATCAATCCAGCCGAATTGTTCAAGAACCCCGTTGCTACCATGCTAGATGTGAGAATGCTCTTCTCATGCCTGACGGATGCGGATTTTCTGGATACAGAAGCCCATTTTGAAGGTGATGAGAACGGCAAGAAATATCGCGAAAAGGGACCGCTTCTCAATGCAGTAGAAACGCTCCGAGCATTAGAACAGCACATGACTGCCAACGTTCGTAAAGGAAGCAGTGCAGACAAGGATGTGCTTAGCGCGAGAAACGTGTTGTGGAATATGGTTGCGGCCTCGTCAGTAAGTAATCCTGGACTCTTCACTCTCACAGCACCTACCGGTAGCGGCAAGACACTGGCCATGCTAAAGTTTGCCCTGGAACATGCGGCCCGAAACAATCTCAAGCGAATAGTACTTGTTGTACCGTTTCTTTCCATCATCGAGCAGACCGCGGCGATCTACCGTTCTGTTTTTCATTCATTTCCAGATCATTACGTGCTTGAACACCACAGTATGGCAGGTTTGGGGATCGAAGATGCGAAGGATGATGCAGAAGCTGCAACAGAGAGAACCCGTCGCCTTCTGGCGGAAAACTGGGATGCACCGGTTATTATTACCACTAATGTGCAACTTCTGGAGTCGCTTTTTTCAAATCGTCCTTCGGCTTGTCGCAAGCTACACAACCTGATGGAGTCTGTCATTATGTTTGACGAGGCACAGACCCTGCCACAGGCACTTGCCGTTCCCACATTGGCGGCGCTTTCTCATCTCTCTAAGGTCTACCGTTCTACAGTGCTTTTTGCCACGGCGACCCAACCGGCATTTGATACACTTGACAGTGCCGTTAAAACCTTTGTTCCTTCTGGCTGGCAGCCTGTAGAGGTTGCGCCCGACCATGCCGGTCTCTATAAAGCGCTCCGTCGTTATGATGTGAACTGGCCGCAGGGTGGGGAGACAAAACAATGGGTGAATCTGGCGAATGATGTGTGTGACGAAAAACAAGTGTTGTGCGTGGTGAATCTTAAAAACCATGCAGCCGTTTTGCTCGAAAAATTAATGGGTACTGATGCTGTCTTCCATCTTTCCACCAATCTCTGCGCTTTACACCGCCGCGTGGTTCTGGATGACGTTCGCGCAAGACTGAAGAACGGCAAACCATGTCGCCTTATTTCTACCCAATGTGTGGAGGCGGGTGTGGATGTTGATTTCCCCGTTGTTTATCGCGCCATGTCTCCGCTTGACTCTATTGCTCAGGCAGCCGGACGTTGCAACCGAGAGGGACGTCTCGTGGATGATGCCGGAAATCGGAAGATGGGGGAGGTCCGGGTGTTTGAACCTGCCATTGAAGGCGACTGGCGAAGGCGCTACCCGACCTTTGCATACTACCAGGCAGCGAAAGTAGCGGAAACCATGCTTATTGAGGCTGGACTTGCTGGTCTTGACCTGAATAACCCGGAGGTATTCCGCGATTATTACCACCGCCTATACGACCTGAGCAAACCGGAAACGCAGAATAGAGAGCTTGTCGATGCTTTTACCGCCGTGGATTTTGTTCGTGTGGCACAGGAGTACAGGTTGATCGAAAAGGTTGCTATCCAGGTGCTTGTCCCTTACAAGCCGTGTCGTGAACTGTTTGATGATCTACGCAGCGAACAGGACAGGAATGGAATAAACGCCAAATGGATTCGTCGCGCGCAGGGGCTTGTGGTCAGCCTTTTCCGACCCAAGGCTGACCATCCAGCGTGGGGAGTGCTTATTCCCGTAAAACTTCATTATGGTAATGGTGTTTCAGACGAGTGGTACATTTTGGAAGACCGGCACGGAGAATTCTACGACGATGTCATGGGACTGCGACTGCCGCAATCCCTACAAATTCTGATTGGTTGAAGAAAGGAGGAAAAATGTGAGCAGACGAACACACACACTTGAAGTTTGGGGCGATCTTGCATGTTTTACGCGCCCCGAAATGAAGGTCGAGCGGTTCAGCTACCCGGTTATCACACCGTCGGCTGCACGCGGGATATTCGATGCCATTTACTGGGAGGGGATACGAAACACTCACGGCATGAGACCCTATTTTAACTGGCAGGTAGAGCGGATCGAGGTACTGGAGATGCCTCGTTATATCGCCCTGCGGCGTAATGAGGTTAAAGACAAGGCCCCATCTGACCGGACCATCAAGGCATGGATGGAAGGCCGTGAGCCTCCTGAACCTCTATGGGCAGATGGCGGCAAAGATGAACTGGGAACTGACCAGAAAGGGCGCACTCAGCGGCAAACTATGGCGCTAAAGAATGTACACTACCGTTTAACAGCCAGGGTCATACCCAAATCGCAATTCTCATCGCCAGAGCAGATCAACAAGTTCGACAGCATATTCGAACGCCGAGCAAGGCATGGCAAGTGTTTTCAACAGCCTTTCTTTGGTTGCAGTGAATTCCCAGCCTTCTTTGAGTATGTCCAGCCGGACGGCTCTCAAAGACAGCCGGTCCCTTTCGACCAACACATTGGATGGATGCTTTACGATGTCTTCGATTTACGGCGGGAGGTTGTAAGGGATGATAAGCCGTTTATTTCTCTCTTCGATGCCACGGTGGTTAATGGCATGCTGGAGATTCCGCCCTATGAGAGTGAAAAGGTGCGAAAGCCGGAAAGGGGGTGCATCTGATGCTGAATCAGCTTATTGAATATGCCCGGAATAACCTTGCCGGTTCAGAACCAGGCTTTACCACACGGACAGTACGGTGGATTGTGGAGCTTTCAACTGCCGGCAAACTCGTTAATGTTCTACCCTTGGGCGATGACACGAAGGGGAAGCAGACTTCCAAATGTCCAGAGATGCACAACATGAATGCTGGCGGTCGCACTCATTTTCTTGTTGAAACGCTGCAGACAGTGGCATTGCTCCAAAAACCTAATGAAGACCCCAAGAAGGTGGCGGGTGCTCAAGAAAAACAGAGATTCTTCAGTGATATGGTTCAACAGGCGGCATCGATAACTCCTGTACTTAAACCTCTCGCAATGTTCATGGATGATAGAGGACAACTTGAATCTCTTCGTGACCGCTTAACCAAAGAAAAGGCAAAACCTACCGATTGGCTACGTTGGAGTATTGCTGGTACCGACCCTTTGCAGCAGATGGTGGTGCAGGATTGGTGGCGTGGGTGGCGTGAAACAGACCAGGCAAAAAGAAAGTCAGCAGATAAACCCAAGCAAAGCATTGAGTCGGACGTGATGATTTGTTTTCTAACTGGCCAGGTACTACGGCCCCTTGCAACGCACCCTAAAGTTACCGGTCTTTCCGGTGTCGGTGGGCTTGGAACAGGTGATGTCATGGTCGGATTCGATAAATCGGCGTTCTGTTCCTATGATCTGGAACAGGCAAGAAATGCAGCCATGAGCGAGAAGTCAGTTCGTGAGTATGTGGACGCCCTTAATCACCTCATAAAGAACCATTCCCGCAAACTGGCCAATGCCTTGGTTGTACACTGGTTTAAGGAAGCAGTCAGACCGGAAGATGATCCGTTAAGTTTTCTTTACGAACCGCCTGAGTTGACCGAAGCGGCAGCGCAAAGTTCTGCCAGGCAGATACTTGAATCATTGAAGAGGGGGCAGCGGGTAGTTCCTGTGAACAACCGTTATTTTACCATGACGGTGTCCGGTGCAGCAGGACGTGTTATGGTACGCGACTGGATGGAGGGAAGTTTTGAGGAGTTGGTAGCCAGGATCGGGCAGTGGTTTTCTGATTTTGAGATAGTTGCCAGAGATGGCGGAAAGCCTGCACACGATCCCAAGTTCATGGCAGTATGCGGGGCGCTGGTACGTGAGCTTAAAGACCTGCCTGCACCAACTACAACCACCCTCTGGCGAGTTGCCCTGGCCGGACTACCGATCCCCCAGCCGTTCATTTCCCAAGCATTGATCCGTTTCCGTAGCGACCTCATTGGTGACAAACCGTTCAATCATGCCCGTATGGGCCTTATCAAAGCTTACTTTATTCGCAAAGGAGGTAATCACAACATGAGTGTCTATCTGAACAAGGAACATCCTGATCCCGCATATCAGTGCGGGCGGCTTCTGGCAATGCTGGCGAGCCTTCAGCGCGCCGCATTAGGTGACGTTGGAGCCGGTGTTGTACAGCGCTACTATGTTGCAGCAAGTCAGACACCGGGACTCACTATCGGCAGGCTTGTTGCCAATGCCAAGAACCACCTGAACAAGCTGGAAGTTGGTCTTACCTATTGGTACGAAGAGCAGATCGCCGAGATCATGAGCCATATCCGGGATCGTATTCCACGCACGCTTGATTTGGAAGGCCAGAGCCTTTTTGCCCTTGGCTACTACCAACAGATTGCTTCAAGAAAACACAACTAAAACAATAACTCTAACGAAGGAGGAAACAACTAATGAGTATCCAGAACCGCTATGAATTTCTTTATCTGTTTGACTGCGAAAACGGCAACCCAAACGGCGATCCAGACGCTGGCAACAGTCCGCGCATTGACCCGGAAGACATGCACGGCCTTGTGTCAGATGTGGCGCTCAAGCGACGGGTAAGGAATTTCATTCAGGGGAAATTTGGGGCCGATATTACTTCTGCGACTCCCAACGCCGTCTATGTCCAGCACGCCACTAACCTCAACAAATACATTACCAAAGCCCACGAAGAGACTAAGGGCAAGCCCGAAGGGGGAGGAAACCGTAATCAGGTCGTGAATGCACGGGATTGGATGTGCAAGACCTTTTTTGATGTCCGTACCTTCGGTGCGGTCATGAGTACTGGTGCCAACGCCGGGCAGGTACGGGGACCGGTACAGATCTCCTTTGCCCGGTCGCTTGATCCGATCCTACCTCTGGATGTCTCCATTACGCGCATGGCTGTGGCTGAAAAGGTAAGCGGAGCCAGGACTGCGGCGGATTACGAGAAGTGGGAGAACGAGCAAGAGGAGGACAAGCTTCGCACTATGGGGCGCAAGGCGCTTATCCCCTACGGACTATATGTTGCCAAGGGCTTCATTAGCGCCAATCTTGCCAAAGGGACCGGATTTTCCGAAGGCGATCTGCAAAACCTCTGGGAGGCGCTGCTAAATATGTATGACCACGACAGATCCGCCAGCAAGGGGATGATGTCTTGTCGTGGGTTGTACGTGTTCAAGCACGTGGGGACGGATACCGATCCAGACCGGCGGATTCAACAGGCCATGCTTGGCTGCGCTCCGGCCCACAAACTGTTGGACAAAGACACCATTGTCGAGATCAAGAAAAAAAAGGATGGTGCCCCACGTAGTTTTGCCGACTCTTATGATGTTGTTATTCATCGTGACCGTCTGCCAACGGGAGTGGAGTTGCTAACCTTATGAACGAGCTATATGAGGAGTGGGTGGAGCCCGTCATGGTCTCCGCCCTCAACCATTATCTTTATTGCCCAAGGCGCTGCTTCCTTGTCTATGTCGAACAAATCTGGGATGAGAATTTGTATACCTTGAGAGGTAATGCGGTTCATGAAAATGTTGATGTGGAATCTACCCATGTGTTGGTAGGTGTTCGTTATGAAAGGGCACTTCCTATCTGGTCGAAACGATTAAATCTTATAGGAAAAGCTGATTTAGTTGAATTTCATGGGAATATTCCGTATCCAGTCGAATACAAATCGGGCAGACACAAAGAATTTCAGAATGATTATATTCAGCTTTGCGCCCAGGCTATTTGTCTTGAAGAGATGCTTGGGGTAACGGTGGAAAAAGGCGCTATCTTCTGGCATGCATCCAGGGAAAGAAAGGAAATAGTTTTTACAGAAGACATGAGAAAGAAGGTAGAAGAAGTGGCCGCCGCTGTCCACAGGATGATTGCGGAAAAAATAGTGCCGCCGCCGGTGAATGACAAACGGTGCAGGGATTGTTCACTCAAGGAGTCGTGTTTGCCAGCGGCGATACATGATAAGGACAGAAGTCTCCATCTGGCAAAAAAGTTGTTTGTAGTGGAATGACGGTGTGTGGTATAACCACAAAAAATAGTTTTAACCACGAAGGACACGAAAGACACGAAGAAAATATTTTGGCAACAAAATGGCGGAGAACTACAATATGACAAAAGATGAAATAATACAATACTGGATTGATTCATCAGAAGTAGATTTCAAGGCAATGGAATCCCTTTTTGCCAACGGACATTATGTATGGGCTTTGTTTACCGGCCATCTGGTTCTGGAAAAATTGTTGAAGGCATGCTTTGTAAAAATGATTGATATTCGTATGCCGCAGATACACGATCTGCTTAAAATAGCTGAAATGGCAAAGCTTGAATTGTCCTACGAACAAAAGGTGTTTTTGGATGAAGTAACTACTTTTAATATAAGGGCACGATATCCGGATTACAAAAGGGGGTTTTATAAAAAGGCTACCAAAGAGTTTACAGAAAGATACATCAAAGAAATAAAGGAGTTCAGAGCATGGATTATAGAAAAGATAAGCAGTTAGTTTATAAAAAGATCCATGATTACATACAACGCTTGAAGGAAAACAATATTCCTGTCTGGCGGCTGTATTTATATGGGTCTTATGCGAAAAATACGTATCATAAGGATAGCGATATTGATCTTGCCATCTTTTGGGATAAAGATGATATTGACGGTTTTGACGAAGACGTGAAGCTTATGAAGCTCAGGTGGGATATTGACCTGCGAATTGAACCTCACTCGCTTGCCAGAACAGATTTTGATGAAACGAACCCTTATATTAAAGAAATAATCGAAACGGGTGAACGAATCATATAGTATTGCTCTACAAATACTGCTTTTCCCCATTCCCCGCTTTCTCGAGGACGAGTTTCATGAGGACATGTTTGGGAAAGTTTTTTACCCCCCTGTGTCCCCCCTTGCGAAGGGGGGTTGTCTGGTTGTTGCGGCTATTGCTGCGATATGAAATAAAATTCAATTCAGGATTATTAAAATGAAACTGCTTCTGAATACGCTTTATGTTATGACCCAGGGGGCTTATCTCACGCTGGATCACGAAACCGTAAAAGTAGAAGTGGAAGGCAAGACCCGGCTTCAGGTGCCAATGCACCATTTAGGGGCAATTTTTACGATTGGCAATGTGATGATGAGTCCGTTTCTTATGCACCATTGCACTGAAAACGGCAAAGCCGTAGTTTTTCTTGATATGAACGGTCAGTTTCTTGCCAGGGTTGTTGGCAAGACTACCGGCAACGTTCTCCTCAGACAGGCACAGTATGAGGCTGTACGAGATACGCAGAAAGCCGCCTCTATTGCAAGGAATATCGTGGCTGCAAAAATACAGAATTCACGCCAGATCCTCTTAAGGGGCGCCAGAGAAACAGATAATACGGAGATAGAATCAGGCTTGAGACACGCAGCCGAAGCTCTTTCTCATGCAATTCATGAACTTAAGAAAAGCGGCAATATAGATGAAATCAGGGGTTTTGAAGGTGCGTCAGCCAATACGTATTTTCAGGTCTTTGATACCATGGTCAAAGAAAACCGGGAAACCTTCACAATGAGCGGCAGAACCCGACGCCCGCCAAGAGACCCTGTGAATGCGTTACTCTCATTCCTCTATACGCTTCTTCTGAATGATTGTGTGTCGGCTGCGGAGGGCGTTGGGATGGATTCACAAATGGGCTTTCTCCATGTCCTCAGACCAGGACGCCCATCACTCGGACTGGATTTGATGGAGGAATTGCGCTCTGTACTGGCAGACAGGCTTGCCCTTACCCTTATAAATCTGAAACAACTTACCAAAAAAGATTTTGAAGAAAGAGAAGGAGGTTCCGTTTATTTGAATGAAGCGGGAAGAAAGACGGTTGTCGTTGCATACCAGAAACGAAAGCAGGATGAATTTACCCACCCGTTATTGGAAGAGAAAGTACCCTTTGGCTTGATTCCTCACATTCAGGCAAGACTTCTGGCAAGGCATTTACGGGGAGATATGGAAGAGTATCTGCCCGTTTTATATTCATAGCGCACAATACCACAACAAATCCCCCTTAAAAAAGGGGGCGAAGGGGGTTGTTGTATACAGATCTACCGGAAAATGTTTTTACCGGTTAACACTTATGAGGAGGGGGGTATGTGGATAATTGTTACTTATGATGTCACGACGGAAACAAAAGAAGGACGCAGAAGACTCCGCAGGGTTGCCCAGGCATGTAAGAATTTTGGCCAAAGGGTTCAAAAATCGGTCTTTGAATGTTCAGTAGATCAGGCACGGTACGAAACTTTAAGACGCAATCTACTGAAAGAAATCGATGTGAAGGAAGACAGTCTCAGGTTTTACAGAATGCAAGAGCCAAGGGATGCGCACATAGAAGAACATGGCGTCAACAAAACGGTATTTTTTGATGAGCCTCTGATTGCGTAAGTGCGAACCTGGTGCAACATCAAAACCCCTGGAGGTTCGCAGTATCTATATCCTTTAAAAATTGAACATCTTAAGGAGGTGAATTATCAAGAAACAATGTTTTTATACGGTAGAAATTGATGGTTCGCAAAAGTTAATACATAAGTGTATGAATCTGAGTGGTGTAAAGTGAGAGGGTAGCATCCAGCCTTCGGGCTGGATGAGGATTGAAACTCAATGGGGATGTGATTTATCGCATGGTTTCATTGTAGCATCCAGCCTTCGGGCTGGATGAGGATTGAAACAATTCAAACAACATCACCCTCGACAAAGCCTTTACGTAGCATCCAGCCTTCGGGCTGGATGAGGATTGAAACCTGCTATTTTGAGCAGATTTTGCCATCTTTGTATTCAAATTAATCACCATACTTACAGTACCTTAAAAAATTACGCGTACTAAACTAAAAATTCCATAGTGTTATTTTCTCTCCGGTTTCTTTCCTTGCAAATTTGTTTGTGTTAAGATAATTGTTTGACTGAGTGCATCTTATGTGTTATATTCTTTAAAATTTAGAGAGGCTATTTTTCATGAGATTTATTGGATTACTTATTGCAGCGGCAGTAGCTGTTTGGGTGTATATAGACGCAAAGAATAAAGGGTATAAAACGCTTCCAGCCGTTGGGTGGATGCTGGGCGTGTTTTTACTGATGATTGTATTCTTGCCCCTTTATTTGTTTGTAAGGGCAAAGAAGGCGAAGCCGGTGGAAATCTTAACATCTTGTAAGTATTGTGGGAAGTATTACCAGGAGACACCTTTGTATTGTCCTAACTGTGGTCACAAGGTGGGCGGATATTCATTTAAAGAGGAGTAAGCTATGGACATGAAAGAACGGATAACGGAAGATCTGAAGGTTTCCATGAAGGCGCAGAACAAATTAAGGACGTCCGTGTTGCGCATGATACTTGCCGACATTAAGATAGCAGATACCTCCGGGAAACCCAAGGATCAGATAGATTACGTTGAGGTTGTTCGTGGATATTACAAGAAACTGAACAAGACACGTGAAGAATATGAGAGGCTCAATTTGCCGGATAAAGTAAAAGAGCTGAATGACGAGGTTGCAATTGTTGAGGAATATCTGCCCAAGCAATTGTCAGATGATGAAATAAAAAGAATTGTTCATGAGGTCATCGAAACAAATAAATTTACTGCCAGGGAAATGGGGGCGGCAATGAAACTCATTATGGGCAAATACGGTAGTGTAATAGATGGGAAAAAGGTTCAAATGTATTTGAAGGAAAAACTAACAAGTTGATACAACCTGAATGGCCGAAGTAAAAATTTCTAAACAAACAATTACATAAACATAGTTTTATTACGGGAATCATCATGCAAGTCGAATCCTGGAAAGAACCGCTTCTGAAATTACCCCTTGACGAACTTAAAAAGGCGCAATGCTTCGTAACGGACTTGATTCAAACCCTGGCAACACTGCATACCAAGACTGAAGGATCGATTGTAATATTTCCACCAGAGGACCCTCTGAAAATTGAGGAACGGCGCCGGGATAAACGATTTGATATGGAAATTGAAGGAGTTTGTTCCCTTGTAAAAAAACAAGAATCCGAAGTGTCGAAGGAGTCGCCGGTAATCATAAGAGATATCTCTAAACGAGGTTTGCGGTTTGTAACCATTCAATCATTAATGCCTTCTGACGTATTGGTAGTGACATTTCAATTGCCAGCCACAATAGTGGCTGGAGCTATTTATAAAAACCCTCAAAAGAAAGTTTATGTTGAAATAAGAAGGATACGTGAGTTTCCAACGCCTGAGGGCATCAAGTATGATGTTGGTGCTCAATCAATTGAAAGTGAGAGGGTAATAGAATTACTGAAGGAAGAGGAAAATCGGGCGCAAGTAAACAAACGGCTTGCTCTAAAGGGAGACACGAGGATTTTGATTGCATCGATTAAAGAGACACAAGCGAAACGTTTGGAAGAATTCTTATTAAAACAGGGATACGTTGTTCACAAAGTTAGTCAAAAACAACAAGCAATTGCATTATTACGGAAGAACAAATTTGACATCGTTGTTTCAGACATAGATACTGCCAAAATTAATGAATTTGAGTTGTTAAAAGACATTAAAATGGAATTTCCAACCGTGGGAGTGATAGTCGAGATAGATACTATGGTAGATTGGAAAATTATTTTATCATGGGAAGTAGATAATTATCTTACAAAAAACTTTAATGACGAAGAGTTTAATATTATTTTAGAATCAGTACAAAAGAAATTATTGTACAAAAGTATGTTTGGTGTCGACTTCAAAAAGAGTCGGTTAGAAGGCCTCAATATATTAGTACTGAGTAAAAAAGAGGTCATTAAAAAGCTCTTAGGTAGCGCAGCAAACGAAAAGGGATTAAAATTGTTTTTTGTGGATGATACTACAAGTGCGCGTACTGTTTTAAAGGGACATAAAATTGACTTTATTATTGTGGATTCAGAAATTACGGGCCCTGAGGGATGTCAACTTCTCATGAATATAAAAAAGGATTTTCCCCATATCGAGACTATTGTAATTTCTCAAAACCTTCAGGCACGCTGTGATTTTTTAGTAAACGGTGCGGACAATTTTATTGTTGAACCGATAGAATCACAAGAAATATTTGCAATACTGCCTTAAGGCTGTGGTTCAAAGATAGTGTTGTCTATAAACTGTTTTGCACAGGTGCATTCTATTGAAAGAACTTGTGATATGCGGCTTTTATCTCTATATACAGTAATGCCCTTACAACCACTTTTATAAGCTAATAAAAATACCTTTTCAACATCATCGATGGTAGCATTTTTGGGGAAATTGATAGTCTTCGAAACACCATTATCAATGTATTTCTGACAGGCTGCCTGTATCTTTACGTGCTGTTCCGGTGAGACATCTCTAGCAGTAATAAATACCTTTTTAACGTCTTCAGGGATATCAATAATGTTTTGTATCGATCCTTCCTTTGAAACTTTTTCAATAAGTCTTTCTGAATAAAAGCCACGTTTTTTTGCAATTTCCAAAAAATAAGAGTTTATTTCGGGTAGTCCCTCCTCTACCAAAACATGGCGTTTGTATGCAATCGCAAATAAGGGTTCAATACCACTGGAACAATCTGCGATGATACTGATAGTACCTGTTGGAGCGACCGTCGTCCGTGTTGCATTTCTATATCTCGGTTCGTTCTTTTGAGCATACATGCTTTTCTGATAATTCGGGAAGACACCACGTTTGGCGGCAAGTTTGACTGATGCCTCATTTGCCTTTTGAGAAAAGAAACACATAAGTTTATCTGTAAAATGAATTGCTTCCTCGGAATTGTATGAAATACCAAATTTTATTAATAAATCGGCAAGTCCCATGGCACCTAAGCCTATTTTCCGATTTCCCCGTGTCAGATGCTCGATCTGGGGTAACGGATATTTATTCATATCGATAACATTGTCAAGGAAGTGTACGGCACGTTGTATTACTGTTTCCAGGTGGTTCCAATCAATTTCATATTTCCCATGAGTTAGCTTAACCATTTTCGAAAGATTGATAGACCCGAGAACACACGCTTCGAAGGGTAACAGTGGTTGTTCTCCGCAGGGATTCGTTCCTTCTATTTCTCCAAGAAGCGGAGTGGGATTGGCGGCGTTAATGGTGTCCAGGAATAAGACGCCTGGCTCACCATTCTCCCAGGCGGAATGTATAATTTGATCAAAAAGCTGTTTTGCATTTATGGTTTTTACCACCGCTCTTGTTCGAGGATTGATAAGTGGAAAATGCTGATTTTTCTCAACAGCTTGCATAAATGCATCGGTAATCCCAATGGATATATTAAAATTTGTCAAGATACCTTCGATTTGTTTGGAATGGATAAAATCAAAGATGTCGGGATGATCTACGCGCAACACGGCCATGTTTGCACCCCGTCTGAATCCTCCCTGGTTGATGGCCTCTGTGGCCTCATTAAAGACCTTTATAAAGGATATAGGACCGCTAGCAAAGCCACCGGAGGTGCTTACGCTGTCGTTTTTAGGCCTTATTCGAGAGAAGGAGAAACCTGTGCCCCCGCCACTTTTATGGATGATAGCGGCTTGTTTTACCGTTTCAAAAATATTCTCAATAGAATCTTCTACAGGAAGTACAAAACACCCAAATAATTGTTGAAGGTCTCTGCCCGCATTCATGAGTGTAGGAGAGTTTGGCATAAAAAGAAGGTTAGTGAAAAGATCGTAAAATTGTTCTTCAAGGGATACAATATCCGCCTTCTTATCGTAAATTGAATCGGCCGATGCAATATTCTTGGCTATTCGCCGGAACATATCTTCAGGCGTTTCAATAGGATTGCCCGCAGTGTCTTTCTTTAAATACCTTTTCCCAAGTACTAATCTCGCATTCGGTGTTAAAGACATGGTGTTTTCCGCCTTAGATTTTCTACTCATAAAGATAATTGTTTTCTAAATAATCATCATGCAATCGCCGTAACTGAAAAATCGATAGCCTTCATTTTTTGCTATTTCATAAGCATTCAGGATGTTCTCTCTGCCAGCGAAGGCAGAGGCCATTACGAGTAGGGTAGTTTTGGGAAGATGAAAATTTGTAAGCAAGACATCAACATACTGAAAATTATAAGGAGGATATATAAATAAGTTTGTCCAACCACATAGTTGCGATGAGTTGCTATTTCTGGCAATCGTCTCAAGAACACGGCAGGAAGTGCTTCCTGTTGCGATTACGCGTCGATTCTGTTCTTTTGCCCTCTTTATTCCTTGGATAATCTTTTCCGGGCATTCGTAATATTCTTTATGCATGAGATGGTCCCTGATATCATCTGTTTTGATGGGTAAAAAAGTACCCAAACCAACATGTAATGTAACAAACCCGATTTCTACGCCACGTTTCTGTATCTTCTCAAGTATATCTGTAGTGAAGTGCAAGCCTGCCGTTGGGGCAGCGATTGCTCCTTCTTTTTGAGCAAATACGGTCTGATATCTTTCTCTATCTAAGGAAAATAATGCGTCTTTGTTTTTGGTGCGCTTTATATAGGGAGGCAGAGGCATTCCCCCGATTCGATGAAGGAGTTCTTTTACCGTAGTATTATTTTTATTAAATTCAATAAGCCATGCGCCTGCTTCAGTCCTGTCGAGCAGCCGTGCAGAGATACTGTTGTCGCTGATATAGATTTCCTCACCCGTTTTCAGTTTTGCATTTGATTTTATTAATACCTTCCAGCGATTTTCTCCTCTCTCCTCAATGAATAATAATTCAATTGAAGCGCCGCCAATCCTATTCCCCGTTAAACGGGCAGGGAGCACCTTTGTATCATTCAAGACCAAAAAATCCCCTGGCGAAAAATAATCGGTAATTTCATAAAATTTCCGGTGCTCAATCTTGCCCGTATTTCGATAGAGTACCAATAACCTGGAATCATCACGATTTCCAGGCGGTTGTTGGGCAATCAACTCCTTTGGAAGATGATAGTCGTAATCGGATAGTTTGGTATAAATTTCCACAAGCGTAGTTTCAGTTATACTGCATTTATATAAAATTTATGTTATTTGTGAATGTAAAAATATTATTCAAATATTATTTGAAAAAAATCATGATAAAGAAAAACACAATATATTGTATTTATAAAAATAAATAGTACAACGATTGTGGTAGCAAAAAATCCAACCAAGTTGTGCTTAAAATGACAGAAAAAATACTTCTTGACAAATAAATAAAAAAGTATATTGTCATAGCCATTGGTGGGGCAAAATGGTGCTTAGTGGTACAAAGTGGGGAACTAGAAAATGTTCACCGGACAATACCAGCATACAATTGACGACAAGAACAGGCTTGCTATTCCAGCTTCTCTCCGTGACAGCATTGACGTTACAAAAGAGGGAAGGGGGTTTGTTTTAACCCAGGGGCTTGACCGGTGCCTGTTTATGTTTACCCAGACTACATGGCAAAATATCGAAGCAAAAATTGAACAACTTCCGCTTTCTAATGCAAAGGCGCGCAACTTCCAGCGCCTTTTTTTTTCCACGATACAGAAAATTCCTGAATGCGATCCGCAGGGACGCATACTTATCTCTCAGTTGTTAAAGGATTATGCAAAGATAAAAAAAAACGTTGTGATCGTAGGGGTAAGTAATCGCATTGAAGTATGGGATGAAAAAAACTGGAAAGACTTTAACATAGAACATGGAAAAGCATTTGAAGAAATTGCAGAAGGACTTTTCTAATTCCGTAGAATTCCAGTGAAACAACTATTTACTTACCCTTTTATTTAACAGTTACAGAATGTATGACAAGGCAGACGATATCGTTCATATACCCACATTGGTTGAGGAAGTACTGTATTATCTGCAACCTCAACCAGGACAAATTATCCTAGATTGTACTGTAGGAGGCGGTGGACATGCAATCAAAATACTGGACAAAATTAAACCCGATGGATTTTTGATTGGTATCGATAAGGATATGGAAATATTGCAAACTGCTAAACAGTCTCTAACAAAAACAACAGGTAAATTTAAGCTTTATCATGCAGATTATTCTGATATCGATGAAGTATTGCGTCAGGCAAAAGTTGATAAGGTTAACGGTGTATTACTTGATTTGGGAGTATCTTCACTGCAGTTTGATCAGGAAGACCGCGGTTTCAGCTTCGCGAAAGAAGCTCCGTTGGATATGAGAATGGATCGTTCGCGCGGCATTACTGCACAAAAGTTAATCCAGAGACTTTCTGAGGCTGAGTTAGGAGAATTACTGTGGAAATACGGAGAAGAACGATGGTCAAGAAGGATTGCAAGGGCCATACTAAAAGAAGAAAAGGAAGTGGGTATTGTCACCACAAGACAGTTGGCTGCTGTCGTTGAACGAGTGGTACCAAGAGGCAAAAGTAAGATCCATCCTGCAACAAGAGTATTCCAGGCGCTGAGGATTGAAGTAAATAAAGAACTGGAAAATTTAGAAATCTTCTTAGACAAAATCTATAACTACCTGGCAGTCGGCGCACGCATTGTAATTATAAGTTTTCATTCCCTAGAGGACAGGATTGTAAAGAACAAATTTATTGAAATGGTAAAACAAAACGTATTCAGAATCATTACGAAAAAACCAATAACTCCTTGTGAGGCTGAAATAAGGGAAAATATAAGAAGTAGGAGTGCAAAACTCAGGGCAGCGGAAAGGATTTGATATGGGTGTATCACGAATGTTGTTAGTGTTCGCTATTGCTATCATTATGGCAATGCTTCTGGTATGGGAAAGAAATAAGATTATAGAATTAGGATACCAGGTAGCCAAACTCCAGAAAAATTGCACTGAATTATCAGAAAAAAACAGAAAATTAAACTATCATGTTGATCGGCTTAAATCACCACAAATTATTGTCTATAAAATACAATCACTGAAAATGCCCCTTGTTCCACAAGATGCAACGTCAGGAATTATCATGTTGGGACAGGCAAAGCTCCAAGAGACTGTGGCAAAATCTCTGAAAACGAGCTTGAATAAAGACCTATACACGCAAAAAGACCAAATTTTAAATTGTTGTTCATTACACAATTAAAACTCAAATTAATTAATATGTATTAAGAGTAGTTTCTGTTGTGCCCTCCTCCCGAACGCTTTCGGGGTAAGGTTGTTTCATCTCGAAAGCGTTCGTAATATTTGATTGTATGCGTCTGTTTTAGCTCGATGTAATTTTGCGGAATTGCCAACATGCTACCTTTAAAGAAACATAAATTTTGGGCAAATATTATTGGCGTTTTGCTCATTATGGCTTTTATCACCCTCGCTGTTCATCTGGGTCGTATTCAACTTACGGATCATGAGAAATACGTTAAACTCGCAAAAGCGCAACAATGCAAAAAGATCGAATTACCCGCCAGAAGAGGTTCAATCCTGGATCGAAATGGAATTAAACTTGCCGAGTCTTTACAGGTAGGATCTGTTTATGTAGATCCTTCAGAAATTGAAGACATTTCTATTGTTGCATATCAGTTAAGTAAGCTCTTAAAGCTTAATTCATCAAAATTAGTAAAACTGCTCAATAAAAACAAGCGATTTATTTGGATTAAGCGGAAGGTTAGCGATGAAGAACTTAACGCAGTCGCGAAATTGTCTTTAAAAGGTGTTTATGTTAAATACGAGTATCACCGATTCTATCCCAATCAGCAATTAGCCAGTCATATACTTGGGTTTACCGATGTTGACGAGAAGGGGCTTGAAGGTGTAGAACTGTCGTTTGATAGTGTATTATCCGGGGAACCAGGCTACAAGTTAATTAACAGGGATGCGCTACAGCGGCAAATCATTACACCGGATGCAGAGGTGCAAATGCCAAAGCATGGGGATCATGTGATGCTGGCGATTGACGCAAATATTCAGCGTTTTACTGAAGAAGAATTGGAAATTGCCTATAAAAAATGGACACCAACCTCTGCAACAGCCATTGTAATGGACCCAATGACGGGTGAAGTGCTGGCTATGTGCAATTATCCTACGTATGATCCTAATCATTTTAAGAAGTATCTTCCTGGCAGCAGAAGGAATCTGGCTATCACTGATTGTTATGAGCCCGGATCGATAATGAAGCCCATTGTAATTTCAGGCATCTTCGAACAAGGTTTAGTAAAACCTGACGATATCCTTTTCTGTAATAATGGAGTTTGTGAACTAGAAGGCAGGATTCTGCACGATACTCATGGAGGTCATGGCAATCTTACTGTTTCTGAAATTGTGGCTTACTCCAGTAATATAGGGATGGCAAAGTTAGGTATGCTTATGGGCAACGAAAAGATGTATCGATACCTTGAGCAATTCAATTTTGGGGAAAGAACGGGGATTGAGTTGCCGGGAGAAATTGGAGGTATCTTTCGTCCTTTAAAACAGTGGTCAAAAAAATACTCTCTCATCTCTATTTCAATAGGACACGAGATAGCCGTTACTCCGCTTCAATTTACTACTGCTTTTTGTTGTATACCAAATGGGGGGCTCTTGCTCAGACCAACAATAATAAAATCACCGATAAATAACAACGGCAAAACAAAAGAAGAATTTCAAAGTCTGCAACCTGTGAGACGGGTAATTAATTCAAACATTGCACGTAATATAATGAACCCTATATTGATGAAAGTTGTTACAGAAGGCACAGGGAAAAATGCAAACCTGCTGGAATACGATGTTGCGGGAAAGACGGGCACATCACAAAAAACCAGTGGCGGCCGGTTCTCTCACGAAAAATTTGTGGGCTCTTTTATCGCTTACGCACCGGCAGAATATCCTCGTGTCTGTGTGTTAGTCATGATTAATGAGCCACAAAATGGCGCATATTATGGTGGTACCGTAGCGGCTCCCGTTGTCAGGGAAATTATTAGACGATCACTTCTTTATCTTGGCATAGAACCTTCAAAATTTCAAATAGCAATGCAATAATATAATCGATATTTACTCGTTGAAAAGGGGACGATGGACACTTTAATGGATTGAAAATGCACGAAATTGTGTGATACAGTATATCTAATAGGATAGTTTATGAAGAAGAATAGGAGGGGACAAAGATGACAAATAAGGAAATAGAAAAACAGAATTTTATTTTATGGTACAGCCTGTATGCCACTGGAAAAGAGCTGGAAGTGGCGAGAACCAATAACACAGAAACACTCAATAGACTTTTGAAAGAATATGCTGAAGAAATTGATAAAATTGATAAATCAAGACGTTTTTACGAACGGATTATTCAGCCGGCAACCGGACAAACACAGGGTTTTGATGCCACATTGGAAATAAATTATTTTTCAAACGAGAGAAAAGGTACCGTCTTGCAGGAGGTGTGCTAATAGGCATGAAATTACGTGAACTTTGTTCTTGTTTAAAAGAACACCAATCTTATGATTTTGTTGAAAAAGAAGTTTATGGAATAACACATAACTCCAAGAAAGTAAAAGGGGGATATGTATTTGTTGCCATTAAAGGTCATAAGTTGGACGGGCATGATTTTCTTGTTGATGCAATGGGAAAAGATGCTGCTGCTCTTGTTGTCGGAAAAAGGATAGAAATAACTCCACGGATACCACAAATTGTTGTACCTCATACCCGCAAGGCTTTGGCGTTACTTAGCAATCATTTTTATGGTGAACCTTCTTCTAAAATGACGGTAATCGGTATTACTGGAACGAATGGAAAAACAACAACTTCATATCTTACAAAGTCAATAATTGAGGCATCTGGCAAGAAGGCAGGATTGATTGGTACAATTCAATATCAAATAGGGAACAGAGTGATACCGGCTCAAGAAACTACCCCTGAATCCGTTGAAATTCAGAGTTATCTCTCCGAAATGCTTAAATCCGATATAAAATACGCCGTAATTGAGGCATCCTCTCATGCGCTCTCTCAGCACAGACTAGAGAGCGTTCGTTTTAGTTCTGCAATCTTTACAAATTTATCTCTTGAACATCTCGATTATCATGAAAATATAAATAATTACAGAACAGAAAAACTTAAACTGGTAAAAGGGCTAGGTAGAGATGCGTTTACCATACTTAACGCCGACCATAATGCCAGCAAACATTTTGCTGAGTGTACGGAATCACAAGTAGTATGGTATGGCATAAAAAGAAAGAAAGCAGAGGTAACAGCAGAAATTATAAATATGAATGCCGATACAACACAATTTTTATTAAATTCCCCCTGGGGCAAAAACATAATCAACTTAAACCTGGTAGGTAAACATAACGTTTATAATGCATTGGCTGCTGCCGCAAATGGTCTGGCGCTAGGTTTTAAAATCGACACGGTAAAAACCGGTATTGAATCTTTGAGCGGAGTGCCCGGACGTCTGGAAAAAATTGACTACGGACAGGATTTCCACATTTATATTGACTTTGCACATACACACCAGGCGTTACAGACTATTCTGAGTACTATCCGTGCAACAACAACAGGACGCATCATATTGGTCTTTGGATGCGGTGGAGACAGAGATAGAAAGAAAAGACCCAAGATGGGGCACATTGCAGAAAGATATTCAGACCTTTTCTGGATAACAAGTGATAATCCCCGTTCAGAGGAACCTCTTAAAATTATCCGTGAGATTCAAAAAGGAATAAAGAAAAACGCTTCTTGCCGGGTGCAACCCGAAAGAAAAATCGCCATCGAAGAGGCTCTTTTGGAAGCAAAAAAGGGTGATGTTGTGATCATTGCTGGAAAGGGTCACGAACAATATCAGATATTAAAAAATACCGTTATTTCATTTGATGATCGTGAAGTTGTGACACAAACCTTACAAAATAATATGGCCTTACACAGTTAATAAGGTAAGGGTAATAAAATGGAAATCCTATCCCTCGATGAGATTATAAAAGCCTTTTGCGGACAAATAATATCCGGCGATAGAGACACAAAAATAAAGGGCATATCTACAGACAGTCGAACTGTTAAGCCTGGAGATTTGTTTTTTGCGCTCAAAGGAGAGCGTTGCGACGGTCACCAGTATGTTACGCATGCAATGAACACAGGCGCTGTGGGAGCGGTTATTTCAAATGAATTTAAAATAGAGCCAGCACATAAAAAGTTCTCGGTAATTCGGGTAAAAGACACCACTACGGCGTTAGGAGATTTGGCAAGATATTATCGTCAAAAATTGAATACAACGATTATCGGTATTACCGGAAGTAACGGTAAAACCACTACCAAAGAAATGACGTATCATTTATTGTCCCATTTTGGTCCTACAGCAAAATCACAGAAAAGCTTCAATAATTTCATTGGTGTACCGGTGACAATATTTGAAATAGAAAATAGACATCGATATGGTGTGCTGGAAATGGGTACAAATGCTCCTGGAGAAATTCGACGTCTGTCTGAGATTGGCGCTCCTGACGTAGCAGTAATTGTTAACATTTCCAAAACGCACCTGGAAGGTCTTAAAAGTATCGAAGGAGTTGCACAGGCAAAAGCAGAAATATTAGAAAATCTCAGTAAGGGTGGAGTATTTGTATATAATGCCGATAATCCATGGTGTGCTAAAATTGCCAGATGTTTTAAAGGAAAAACAGTAGGCTTTGGTTTTAGCTCACAGGCGCATGTTAAGTGTACGGATGTAAAGAAAAAAGGCAAAGGGTATGTTTTCGAACTCAATGGACATTTAAAAATTCCCCTTCCCCTCCCTGGGTATCATAATATTGCAAACTGTTTGGCTTCTTTTGCTATTTGCAAGGCACTAGGTCACGATGTCTGCTCTGTAAAGGATGCCTTTTCCTCTTTTAAACTACCTTCAATGAGAATTGAACATCAACGAATAGGAAACATTACCATTATCAATGATGCTTATAATGCAAATCCTGAGTCTGTACGTGCAGCATTACAATATCTTAGTGAAATTGATGCAGCGGGTAGAAAAGTTTTTGTATGCGGTGACATGTTAGAATTGGGAAATGAATCTGCTCAGTTACACAAGGAAATTGGAGAAACAGTATCTCACCTGAATATTGATTTATTATGGACTGTAGGAAAATATGCATCTGAAATTGCAAAGGCGGCAAAATCATCAGGTACGCCTGAAAGACAAGTCATCAGTTTTCAGGATGTTTCAGAAATTACGGCTACCGAAATAAATGAACTAAGAGAGAATGATGTAGTATTAGTTAAAGGCTCCAGAGGTATGCATATGGAAAATATTATTGAAAAGTTTAAAGAATTATTCTCAAAGCGTGTGCCAGTCCATAATTGTAATTAGCAAATAAATATTCAGTATGGATACTCAGAAAAAGGTACTGTTGGTGGAAAAAGACAATGCCATATGGCATTTTGTGCGCAGTATACTTAAAAAAGAGATATATGATTTGGACTTTGCTGATAATGCTAAATACGCACTCACAAAAATTCAAAATAACACAACAGACCTGATTCTTTTTGATTGCAATTCTTTAGGGGTTAATATGTCAGAATTCATTTCCTTAATCAAAGACGCAACTGATAATATGCCTGGTATTATAGCGTTAACAAAGAATATTAACAACGATGTTGATTATACCCAACTCGCTGTAGATGATTTAATTACTAAACCGCTCAATTCGAGTGAATTACAGTACCGTATAAACCGGGTTTTTGATCGTAGGAATATGATAGATTTGTTGAATAAAGACCTGGCTGATTCAGAAGCACTTCTTCAGATATCAGAAGCTGTGTCATCAACACTGAGTAGCAGAGAAATTCTCTACATTATTGTCAAAAATGTTGCTTCTCTTTTTGAAGCAACGCGTTGTTCTATTTTTCGTGTTGCTCATGAGGAGGAATTTGCCCAAGTAATTGCTTCTCACGATAATCCTGACATTGAGTTGGAGATAACGATTGACAATTACCCGGAAGTGAAGAAGGCGCTGGAGACAAGAGAGATGGTGATCGTTCAGTATATTCTCCTTGATCCATTAATGAAGGATGTGCAGGAAAATATAAAATCTCTAAAAAACAATGCGATTGTTGTTATTCCTATTATATTGAAAGACAACGTCATTGGAACTCTTTTTTTAAGAAGTGTTCGAGACAATAAATTCTTCAATGAAAGAGAAATAAAATTTTTGAAGGTCGTAGCTCGTATAGCTGCTAATTCGTTGGATAATGCCTTTCTTTACGAAAATCTAGAGTCTACACGGTTGCAGTTGGTACGGTCTGAAAGATTAAGGGCACTGGGAGAATTGGCTACAGGTGTAGCCCATAATTTTAATAATTTGTTGAGTGGCATCCTAGGGCACACACAAATGTTGCTTTCCAAGGACATCGACACCTCAATTCGTGAAAGATTACAAATTATTGAAAAACTCGTGCTAGATGGAGGTGAAGTTGTCAGAAGGATTCAGGAATTTACGAGAATTCGTACTACACAGGATTTTTCAGAAGTCAATATAAAAGATATCATAAATGACGTCATTAGAATGACGGAGTCGAAATGGTCTGGAGGGTCTAATATCCCAAAAATAACACTTCGCGTTGATGCCGATTCAATGGAAATCCCCACGGTAGAAGGGAACGCTACGGAGTTGAGAGAGGTTTTTATTAACATTTTGTTTAATGCAGTTGATGCGATGCCTAAAGGGGGAGAATTAACGATTCATACAAAAACCAATGGGAAGGATATTTTCGTTTGTTTTATTGATACGGGCGAAGGTATGACCGAAGATACAAAGAAGAGAGTATTTGACCCCTTTTTTACAACAAAGGGGTCAAAGGGTACAGGTCTGGGGATGAGTCTTGCATACGGAATAATCAGCAGGCACAACGGTCATATTAGCATAGACAGCGAACTGGGCATAGGCACAACTGTTACCGTACAACTACCCGTATCCGAAAAATTTATTCATGAGATGGAGTATAAAGATACGCTTGGACATGAAGAAAAAACGAAGATACTTCTCATAGAAGACCACAAAATCACCCTGGATGTCCTTGCTGAGAACTTAGTAAATCTCGGCCACCATGTCCAGAAGGTCGACAGAGGCATGGCAGGTATTAAACTGTTTAAAGATGGGAATTATGATATTGTAATAACGGATGTCGGACTATCCGATATTTCTGGTTGGGCGGTCTCTAAAAAAATAAAAGCTATATCACCTCAAGTACCGATTGTCTTTATTACGGGATGGGGCAACCAACTCAGTTCATCCCAGTTAAAGGAATGTGGCGTGGATTACGTACTTACCAAGCCTTTTAAGATAGAAGAGATTTCTGCAATTATAAAAAAGGCTATTAAATCTAAAAAGACGTCTAACGCTAAGAAAAGAGGTTAAAAAACTTTGCTATTTAGTTGGCTTTCTTCGATAAATTCCTTAGAAATATTTAAATACATATCTTTTCGTTCTTGTCTGGCTGCTTTTACTGCTTTTTTAATCAGTATTTTTTTTGGTCACTGGTTTATTAAGAGACTGCGGATTTTAAAGGTTGGTGAGGATACAACAAAAACAGACTCGGAAGAACTCAAACGTATGCATTTTGATAAAAAAAATACACCGACAATGGGAGGAATTGTTGTAAATGTCTCTATCCTGGTCTCCGTTTTGTTCTGGTGTAATATTTATAATGAATATGTTCTTCTCTTAATGTTTACGTTGATCTGGTTTGGTGTACTTGGGTTTATTGATGATTATATTAAACTTACGCAGAAGAATGCAGATGGTTTGAGCGGTGTATCAAAGTTGTTATTTCAATCAGCATTGGGGCTCATACTGGGGCTGGTCTTATATTTCCATTTCAGTAAATTTACCTGGGGCACACAACTGGTAATTCCGTTTGTAAAAGATTTTAGACCCGACATAGGTCCCTTTTACATATTGGCTGTTGGATTTTTTATCGTTGGGATGTCTAACGCAGTAAATCTTACTGATGGCTTGGATGGCTTAGCAATAGGGTGCAGCATTATTGCGGGAATTGCTTTTACTGTTATTGCCTATGCTTCAGGCAGGGTCGATTTTAGTGATTATTTAAGAATTCCGTATGTTCCTGGGAGTGGTGAATTGAGTGTTTTTTGTGCTGCGCTAGTAGGAGGAAGTTTGGGATTCTTGTGGTATAACTGTTTTCCTGCACAAATATTTATGGGTGACACAGGTTCATTGACATTAGGCGGCATGCTGGGACTCGTTGCTCTTATTGTAAAACAAGAACTGCTGATGGTTATTATCGGGGGTATCTTTGTTACTGAGGCAGTTTCTGTACTGGTGCAAAAATTCTTTTATAAGATGACGAAGAGAAGGGTTTTCCGTTGTGCACCTTTACACCATCACTTTCAATTTAAGGGATGGCCAGAGACGAAAATTACCCTCCGGTTTTGTATTATTGCAGCAATGCTGGCTGTATTTGGTCTTGTATTGCTATAAAGGAGATTTATTTGAAACACTGGCATTTTATTACATACATTATGGTTGCTTTAATAGGGTTCAGTATTATCACCGTCTATAGTACGGATCTGGCAACTTTTGGGGCAGGGGGAAAAAGTTATCAATTAACGAAACATCTCTTATGGATATTAATAGGTTCGGTTTTGTTAATAACCATGTCAAAGGTGGATTATCGTTATTTACAGAAAGTGAGAATTCCTATTCTCGTTGTGTCCTTTCTGCTTCTTTTGCTTGTATTGATACCAGGGATTGGTACAGTTACCAATGGCGCACGCAGGTGGATTCGATTAGGCCATACTTTCGGTATACAGCCATCTGAATTTGCAAAATTAGCAATTATAATATTTGTTTCTGCTTACATTGCCAAAAATCAAAGTCGCATGTTGGAGTTTAAATGCGGTTTTATGATACCCATTGTTATTGTAGCGGTAACAGGTGCTCTTATAATCAAAGAGCCTGATTTTGGGAGTGCAGCGTTCATTACTATTCTTTCTGTAATTATGCTTATCGTTGGTGGCACTAGGATTGTTTATGTATTTTTTACGGTTCTCGCTCTTGTGCCTTTTGTGCACAAAATGTTATTTGAAGTTTCATATAGAAAAGACAGATTAATGGCATTCATGAACCCATGGGAAGATCCTTCGGGAACTGGGTATCATATAATCCAGTCATGGATTGCCCTTGGCTCCGGTGGTTTGACAGGACTAGGTGTTGGAAGCAGCAAACAAAAACTATTCTTTTTGCCAGAAAGCAGTAGCGATTTTATCTTTACCATCATTGGTGAAGAGTTTGGGTTTATCGGAGTGTTAGTTATTATATGTCTCTTCTTGTTATTAATGTGGCAGGGATTAAGGATAGTACACGCAACCAAGGATGTATTTGGATTTTTTTTAGGATTTGGAATAACAGTGATGTTTGGATTACAGGCAATTATTAACATTGCAGTTGTCTCTGGCATTGTTCCAACAAAAGGCATTCCCTTGCCTTTTGTTAGTTCAGGTGGGTCATCCTTGTTATTTTCGATGATAGGAATTGGGATACTAATTAATATTGCAAAACAGTCTTTGGAGTCAGGGGCTTTAAATCCACAGTTGAATAGAGAACCATCGGAAGATAAAGTTGCACGGTTGTTGCCTGCGAGAATTTGGCACAATATGACGTCTAAGATAGCAAGCTTTTCTTGGCGATAAATGCGTAAAACCAGTAACGCAGGATACCGGCTAGACACAAATTTTAAACATAGGCAGGCTTTTTTAACAGAATTCGTTTATTTTCTGTACAAAGCATTGTTCGGTTAAGGGAAAAGGGGGTGTGGGAATGAAAATCGCTTTTGCAGGAGGTGGTACCGCGGGGCATTTAATGGTGGGGTTGAGTACTGCCGAAGAGATCCGTTCCAGATTCAGCGAGGCAGAAATCATTTTTTTTGGCACAGATAGAGAATTTGAAAAACGATGTGTAGAACAGCGAGGATTCAGGTTTCGACAAATGCATGCTAAAAAGTGGGGCAAATCGTTTAAGCATTTATTTCCATTTCTCATTGCAACAGGTGTCGGCATTGTCGAGTCTCTCGTTGCGCTTCGCAGATTTAACCCAGATATTGTGGTTGGTTTGGGTGGATACGTCTCTGTTGCCCCAATTATCGCTGCTAAATTACTCAGCATACCATCTGTATTACTGGAACAAAATGTAATTCCCGGGAAGGCAAATCGATTCTTGGCTAAATGGGTTGATGAGGTATATTGTCATTGGCGAGGATCTCTCAAGTGGTTCAACAAAGCAAAAGTTGTAAGGGTAACAGGAACACCCATACGTAAAGATATCTTATATAGCCAAAGATGTCGTTCTGCCGAAAAATTCGGACTAAGTTCTTCTAAAAAAACGATACTGGTTACAGGGGGAAGTCAGGGCGCACAGGCAATCAATGAAGTTATACTAAGATGTTTGCCCAAATTAGAGCCGTTATCAAGCGAATTGCAAATTATCCACTGTACAGGTGAACATGGATATGAAGCTGCAAAAGAAGCGTACAAGCAAACGGACATCAATGCGTTTGTTTGTAGTTTCTTAGATGATATGGGCGCTGCTTTTAGCATGGCGGATGTGATCATTTGTAGAGCGGGCGCTACTACGATTGCAGAATTTACAGCAGTAGGTATTCCCGCTATATTGATACCATATCCGCATGCTGCGGATAATCATCAATACTGGAATGCAATGGAATTAGCAAGCAACGGCGGCGGATATTTATTGCAACAGATTGATTTGACACCTGAAAAAATCATAGAACTCATTACAGATCTTTTCAACAATAAAGAAAAGTACGACAGAATGAAGATGTTTAACAAAGGGATGGGAATGCCAAATGCGGCCATGAAAGTTGTTGATAATATATGCAGGGTAATTGGTTCCAAAGGTACACAATTTGCTCTAACATTAGGCTAATTCATTTTTTATTGATTAAATAAATATCAAACTATTCCGATATAATACTGTAGCGCTATCCCCTGATTGCTTTTACTACTGATTCAACAAAATAAATTGAGGGGTAAATCTATACCACGGCGCACTATTTCTATACAAAAAGAGGAAAATTACTATGAATCTATCAGAAGGTATTGACGGGATGCACACACATACATCATCGTTAGATAACCAGTTCAATTATCGACCTATGCGTGGGCATTGTGTATACTTTATAGGAATAGGGGGTATCGGGATGAGTGCGGTTGCACACATTCTTTTAAACGAGGGTTGTGTTGTTGCGGGTTCTGATACACGGCCTTCTTCTTTAACTTCAACACTGGAAAAAATGGGTGCTAGGATTAATACAAGACAAGACGGCAGTTTTATGACATTAAATACGGATATGGTGGTAATCTCAGCGGCTATTTCTGAAGACAATCCAGATCTTAAAACTGCCCGCAAAATGGGTATAAAAGTAGTGAAATATTCTCAGATACTCGGTTCGTTAATGAAAGAAAAACGTGGTATTGCAATCAGTGGAACTCACGGGAAAACGACCACAAGTGCAATGATCTCTAGCGTATTAAAAACTGCAGGATTGGATCCTACATTTGTTATTGGTGGGGAAGTCCCTGATATTGGAGGTAACGCACATTTAGGAAAGGGAGATTTATTTGTTGCAGAGGCATGTGAATATGACAGGTCTTTTTTAAACCTCGTTCCACAAGTAGGTGTAATTACCAATATCGAAGAAGATCACTTGGATTATTATGAAAATATTGAGAAAATAATAAGTGCATTTGGTGATTTTGCATCATTGATTTCAAAAGAAGGTTTATTAGTCGTAAATAATCACGATAAAAATATATTACTTGCAATGCAAAGGGCAAATTGTAAGGTAGAAACATACTCTCTCGATAGTACCTCTGACTGGTACGGCAAAGTTCTTTCTTCCGGTAACGGTAAAAATAGATTCAGCATCTTTAGAAAGGATACTTTTTTTGATGATTTTACGTTAAAAATACCAGGGTCCCATAATATTTTAAATGCGTTGGCCGCTACTGCGGTATGTACTTTTATTGGAGTTGATAAGGCTTCTATCAAAGCTGCTTTAGCTTCTTTTGGTGGGGCGAATAGGCGATTTCAAATTATTGGGGTAAAGAACAATATTACAGTAATCGATGATTATGCACACCATCCAACAGAAATACGTGTTACACTAAAAGCTGCACGAGAACTTTATCCTGGGAAAAGGATATGGTGCGTGTTTCAACCGCATCAGTATAGCAGAACACGCCATTTATTAAGGGGTTTTGCAAAATCGTTCCAAGATGCGAATCAAGTGCTTTTTGCCGATATTTATGCAGCACGTGACAATGACTATGAAAAAACTACAATGAATTCTATGAGGTTGTATGAAGAAACCCGTAATGCAGGTGTAGACGTTCAATATATTCCACAATTGGGTGATATTGTCAAGGTACTTTCATTACAGGTAAAACCAGGCGATGTTGTCATAACTATGGGTGCTGGGGATGTGTGGAATGTTGCTTATGATTTAGTTGCAAAATTAGAATAATGGGTTAATATTTATCCTGCGTCCCTACTTGTTATTAATGTATTTTCGATCGATGACGATGGATAACCAGAGCTACACTAAATACTAGTTATTGTTAAATAGATCATCATGCTACCGAGAGTCCTCACTAAGCATGAATAATACGGTTTTTAAATATTAGGAGAATATTACATGAAGCCAAATAATGTTGTTGTACTGATGGGGGGGATATCTCCTGAGCGTGAAATTTCTTTGCGTTCTGGTAATGCAGTAGCAAGGGCATTAAAAGAGGCTGGATTTAACGTTACTTGCATCGATGTAAAAGACGAGAAGATAGAAGAACTTGATCATATGGACATAGATGTCGCATTTATTGCCTTACATGGGTATTTTGGCGAAGATGGGGGTGTACAACAACTTTTAGAATCGAAAGGAATTCTTTACACTGGCTCAGGTATAAATGCCAGCAGGCTTGCAATGGATAAATTAGCAACAAAAAAATGTTTTATTGCTGCGGGCCTTAAAACGCCGGATTATATTACCGTGACAGAATTTCAAGAGTTACAGGAGATACAGCAGGAAATAAGCAAACTAGGGTTACCGGTAGTTTTAAAACCCACAAGGAATGGTTCTAGCATAGGCATATCAATCATTAAAAATATTAACGATCTTCAAATCGGTTTAGAAAAGGCTTTTGAATTTGGATATGAATTACTTGTTGAAAAGTACATAAAAGGCAGAGAATTGACCGTTGGAATATTGGATGACAAGGCGCTGCCAATTATTGAGATCAAACCGGCGGTAGAATTTTTTAATTACGAAGCGAAATATAAGGATGATAGAACAAAATACATTATTGTAGAAAAAACCCGAAGCGAAGGGGAAAATACCGTTGGTGATTCCTCACACACTGTCGGCTTTCTCTCGCCTGCTACGTATCATAACGCACAGGAGCTTGCTATCAATGCCCAAAAAGTCCTTGGCTGTAAAGGATTTTCAAGAGTAGATATGTTGCTGGACGATAGAGATAACTTGTATTTATTGGAAATAAATACTATCCCCGGTTTTACAGAAAAAAGCTTGCTGCCGAAGGCGGCAAAGGCGGCTGGCATGTCATTCACTTCATTATGTGAAATAATTGTTGATCTTGCATTCCAGAATATTCTTGTCAGTGCAGATGAACCAATACAAAATTAAGGATATTATTAATAGCACATTCAACTATAAGCTTTTTTTAGCCATCCTTTCCTCTAAAATAGGGTTAATAAAAAAAGTGCTATATCCCTTTTTGCTCCAATTTGTTGTTTTTGCAGGTATAATCATCTTTGGAATATGGGGTATCAATAAGACATGGCATTCATTAACGGATTTAAATATCTTCAAAGTCAGCCCTTCTACCTTCTCCTTTCACACTCCATCGTGGGTGACTGCCCGTTTTTCTAACGACATAAAACACGTAGCAGCCCTGAACGAACAGTACGGCATGTATGAAAATAATTTGACTCAAAGAATAGCAGAGGTTTACGGAGGAATTGTTTTAATAAAAAAAATAGATTCGATCAAAAGGACATTCCCCAATAAGTTAAATATTAAACTTGTATTACGCAAGCCCGCAGCTACCGTTAAAACTGGAAATTATACGTATCTTGTGGATGATGAATGTGTCTTATTACCAAAAGAATATTACACATTACCAAATGCTGAATATGATACACCCTGCATCCAAAGTAATAAATTGGCAAGAATACCCTTATATGGGAGTGAATGGAATGACAAGGGAATTAAGGCAGGGATAGATATTGTTAAATTTCTCAGGGCAAATAATATTCATAACATTTTCAAGATTCTAGCAGTAGATGTATCAAATGTGGGCAAAAGGAGGTTCACTGGTAAAAGTGATATCGTTTTTTGGACAGAGAACAATACTCAGATTCGGTGGGGATGCTCTTCCCTCTGTAACGAACCTAACGAACTCTCCAATGAAGAGAAGCTACAAAACCTGCTGAGTATTGCAAAAACTGAAGGAACCAACCTAAAGCAAATGGAGTATGTTGACGTACGTTGGAAAAAACCTTCGGGAAAGCGTTGGGCAAAAGTTAACGACAGAATAGAAGAACGTTAAAAGCATTATAAAATGCCACAATAGCTATGTCTGTACCTGGTTTCCAATCATCGTTAGCTTCTTTTTATCCCTGATTAGTCTGTTATCCCTTCTCTTCTTATTCCTTATCACCTTTTCCGATCGCAGCATCGGAAAAGGCGTAGATATTTGTACACATTTCTGCTGCTTTTAACGTTTCATCACTATTTTAACTTTTCTCTCTTCCCTTTTCTTAAGCCTGATTGTCTTTTTGGTTCTCCTGTATCCCTTTTTCTTTGCAGTTATTGCATAGGTATCCTTCTCTAATTCTTCAAATACAAAATATCCAGAAGAGTCCGTGGTAGTTTCCTTTTTTATCTTCGTCCTCTTTCCTTCAATTCTTACCCTTACATCCTGAAGGGGTTTGCCGTGTTTATCTACCACATTGCCATATACCATACTGAGCAAACTGACCGTTGCATACTTAAGGTCACTATTTGTATAGTCATAATAACTGATATGTACCCTATTTTTTGAGTCTACCACTATAGAGGTACTAGAGTTATCACGTCCTTCAACTCCATTCTTATCTACGGTTTCTGTTGTCCATGTACCCGTGATATTGGTAGCATACTTGAGGGCACCGTTTGTATAATCATTATAGCTAATGTGTATATTATCTTTTGAATCTACCGCTATAGAGGTATACACACCTACACCTTTGCCACCGTCCACCGTCTCTACTGTCCATGTACCAGATACGTTAGTTGCATATTTAAGGATGTCGTTTTCAAAATCATAATAGCTGATATGTACTTTATCCACCGAATCCACAGCTATGGAGGTGTATCCACCATCCCCACTTCCCTCTATTATTTCTGTCTCCCAGGTATCTGTGGCATTGGTTGCATACATGATATCAAGGGTTGTTCGACCAAGATAGCTAACATGTAATTTATCAGTTGAGTCTATTGTCAGAGAAAGATAACTTGACGCATCTTCGTCCACCGTTTCTATTATCCACGTGCCTGTGGTATTGGTGGCATGTCTTACATCAGTAGAATCAATATCAGAAGCAAGATAGATAATATGTACTGCCCCCCTTGAATCTACTACCAAGGAGGTTTCAGCGCCTATCGCACCATACTCCTCCAATGTTTCAGTCGTCCATGTACCGGTAGCATCAGTGGCATATTTAGGATTGTCATTTGAATAATCATAATATCCGATGTGTACTGTATCGGTTGAGTCTACTGCTATGGAGGTATACTGGCCTACATCGCCACTACTTTCGACTATTTCCGTTGTCCATGTGCCGGTGGTGTTGGTGGCATACTTGAGATCGTCGTTGGTACCGTCATTGTAACTGATGTGTATGTTATCCTTTGAATCTACGGCTATGGAGGTATACTCACCCACATTCCCCGTACTGTCTATAGTCTCTACCCTCCATGTGGCGGCTGATATATCTACAATAGCCAGAAACAGACTCATAAAAACAAGGCACAGGCATATTAAAAATCTTTTATTCGACATATCTTTCCTTTTCATAAAGTAATTACTTTTCGTAAAACATAATAGATTTCTCAGTGGGAAGGGTAAAGCAATCTATAATTTGTTGCATCTTGTAATGCCCGTAAAGAACTTACGCTCGAGCTTGGCGCTGGCTGCGGCGAAACTATGTGGCTGCTTCCTATGGCAACTACTGGCAATGTAATTTTGTCATACTCTATTAGTCCACTATCATTATATGCCTTGTACGAGGTGTTATCAGTCCAGTTCATGCCATTTTCTATTCCATCATAACTTCTTTCCCAGTAAGAACTCCAGGAAGCGCCGCTAATAGGTTGATTCGAAACTGAAGAAGTATGGCTGGTCTTACATCGATATACATGCCCGTCTGTGCCATTTACATACGGCCAGCCGTATTTAATAGCGCCAAAACTTTTTACTATCAGCAAATCAAAGGGCGTGGTTCCGTTTATTTCTCTCATTCTAAATTTAAAAGTGCCATTCTTGTCTATGGGTGATTGATACCACAGTCGTTTGCCAACCGGGATGGCATCCGCACGATGCACGTCCATATATACAAGCTCTTTTTGATTGTTTAGGCTTCTCGCACCACTCCCTGTGTGACGGGCTACCCCTTCAATATAGTCGTTTGCGTTGAGGTACACCAAATCCGTGCATACTGGATGGGCATGAGTGCCGTTTGAATCCTGAGACCACTTTCTCCCTATAATAGTAGTTCCATTTTTCAGAATACCCACGAGTGCAGCCTCTCCGGATTGTGTACTCATATATCCAGAAACCGTAACCAGATAATAACCAGCAGTTTGCGCTGCAAATCTATCCGTGGATGTGTTGTATTCATTGTTAACATCAAAATCTTCGTTGCCAAACTGAATAACAGTGTAGCCGGAACCCACTGGAACCGATTGAGAAACTGAACTATAAGCCCTCGTACCTGTGGATACAGAGGGTGCGTCTATTCTGGTAATCGACAAATCGGTTAGTTCGCTGTTGCTGTTGAGATTTCTTGATACTGATGATGTGTGCCTTGCGACCGCCTCGATGTAATTTGTTGTGCCATCCAGATAAACAAGGTCCGTGCATATAGGTTCGGCGTCAGTACCACTTGGACCACTCGACGACCATTTCCTTCCTATAATTGTAACGCCATTCTTTCTGACGCCTACCAATGCACTTTCACCTGAACCCACACTGACAAACCCGGAAATACTGACAAAGTACATCCCCCTTTGCTTTGCCACAAACCTGTCGTTTGTTAAATCAAATTCCCCATTGCGATCAAAATCCTCCCCCTCGAAATTAATTTTAGTATAGCTGCTACCGCTTGGTATTGACTGCGCTGTTGTCTTGTATGCCCTTACCATAGCGGCTGGATAGACATTGAATAAATACGCCTCGGCCCATCCATCCTCATAAAAAGTTTGATATGCTGAAGATACAGTACCAACAATCTCAGTATATAAAGATGACGAATTATTATTGTAGTATACGATATCTAACCCATTTTTGCTATCGCTTGTAACCTCCCCGGCTTTTGTAATACCAATGGAGCATGGGGCATTTCCCATACCCTTGTTGCCCCAGGTTCCACCACGCACATCTCCTTTATGTCCAAATCCTAACGTATGCAACTTTTCATGGTTTGGACCACTACCTCCAGGTGACGATGATAAATAATACTTAAGTCCCCACCAGTGTTCGTCAAATGGAGCTGCCAATCCAGCAGCGCTACCCAATGTTTTATATATCGTTATACTACCTCTATTATACGGTCCCGAAGTCCCATATACATCATAAGTACCATTCATTTCTACTGTAGTTGTACCCCAGCCATCGTATGTATGCTTCAACCCAAAATTTAAATAGTCAAAACTGTCTATGATAGATTGCGAAAAATCCGCTGCATAAGTTGACATAGTGTACGTACCGGGCATGTCTGCCTCTGTAACAGTTTGTGTACCCGTAGACCCAGTATAGTAAAATATTTTAAAATGATAATCTATTGGAGTGGGGTAACTATAATCCATGTTCCAGAAATTATTATAATTCTTTTGATAAGTTAGACTTTCACTATAATATGTCCACCCAGAACTCCAATTCGGGAAACAGGAGAATATTACTCCGATAAACAAACACCAATACACAAATAGTGCATGCTTCATAATTCTTTTCCCCCTATATAAGATTTCTCTATAATAACATCAAGTTGTTTTTATGCTTCTGTAAGTACTTGTTTTACAGTTGCACTCGTTTTTGGTATATCTCTCGCATCACTACTTTCTCACTCTTACAATCATTGACTTCTTCAGATTATCTGCTTTAAATACGACCCTTGCATCACCAATTTTATCTTCAGCAATAATAGTAAATTGAGCCTGACCATGTTCATTTGTTACTTCATTCACCGGAGAAATTTGTATATACGTGCTACCAGCCTTCCCGGTCTTTGCCGTTACTGTTTTACCTTTTAGAATACCATTATCTCTTTCTATCGTTACCGTTGTTACACTGCTTTGTTTCCTCTTGAGCTTTAGTGTTCGCGGAGATGCCCTCATTTTTACACCATCATATATGGGCGTGGGAACTACTGTCGGTATTGGAGTAAAAATTGCAGTTGGAATCGGGCTGGGCGTTCCGGCAAGGTGTAATTCGAAATTAAGTGTGCTTTCAACACAAGGTTGTAAGTCAATGTATTGTGTTAGCGATTCATAACCATCAGCGGATGCAGTAAGGTAATGGGTTCCTCCAGAGGTACATGGAATTACTCCATTATCCCACACATAATAACCCGATTTGTTGGTGTAGCTTGTTGACCCTTCGGAACCAGTTACAGTAGCATTTACAATTCCCTCTTTCGACATGGCATCTATTACCTTGCCCGATACACCGCAGAGACAATCAGGGATAGAAGTAACTAAACCCAGAGAATTTTCTTCTCCGTATGATATCCCCATTTCATTTTCAGCAACCATCCTGTAGTAATAATATATTACTCCTGACTCATTCGGTGGTAGACTCACAATATTTACGCTTATTTCTACAGATGTATCACCTGTCCCAATCACATCTTGTATTGACGATTTGTTATTGTGTGAACCACTAACTGTGTCGTACTCAAACCATACCGTTGTTGGTAATCCTTGAGCATTAATTATACCAGTGAAAGTTAATATAAAGCTTGAGTAGTCGAATGTTGCTTCATCCGTTACTACTGTTGACAATTGCGGCGTTGACGTTACAGTAACAATGGGTGTTACCTGTATTGAAGATTTTCGAGACACTCCATGCTCTCCAGAGGCAAACTTCGATCCAAATACTAAAACCACACAGACCACTAAAAAACTACACGTCATAGCGTTTTTCATAACCATATTACCTCCTTTTGTCTATTGTTCTGATAATCTCTCGTTAAATAAAAGCCACATCAGGAATGTTATGTCAACATCTTTTTAGAAAACATACTATATTTTCATAAAAATAGCCATATTCAAGGCACTATTTTTTATTTAAGCCCTCCTAAAACTGTGCTACATTTTTCACCAAAAATTTTACGGTAAATCAGGATTCTCCGGATCCCAAATCAACTCCCGTCCCGCTTGTCTGTTTGGCCAACCTTCATTTGTTGTGCCGTCTGTACTACCATTTTGTATCCGCTCCACGTGGCCATCAATAAAGAGAATATTTGGAGCCTTTGAATGCCTTTGTGCAACACTTCCATACGAACCGTCATAATTGTCCGCCACGCTAGTGTTGTTGATACGACCGTCAAACAGTAGCACTGTCCTGGTAGTCTCTCCTATAGTTTCAATAGACCGTTGACACTCAGATGCTTGCAAGAGATTTTGATTCATTTTTATTGTGCGTGTTGTATCCTGTTTTGAAAGAGGCACTGTTTTAAAGATGGGATCTTGTTTTATAAGTAAGAGCCTCTCCTCCTGTGAGATTTCATCCCTTTCGCTGGGAAGTTGCAATGTTGTAAGATAGTTGTCGACAGCCTTAAACCATACCTCAGCATTACAGATTTTCGTACCGTCTTTGCTTGTACTGCTATTATTGGGACGAGGAAGTAATCCGTTGTTATCATTTGTATACTGCTCAAATGCGAGAAATAGCTGACGAAGATTATTAACACAAATAATTTGTTGCGCTTTTTGTTTGGCTGCGAGAATCGCTGGGATTACGATACAAACCAGGACTGCAACAATGATAACAATTATCAATAACTCAATAACTGTGAACCCTCGACTTTTAACGGTTACGTACATAGTTTTACAGGTTGAGAAAAAAATTGTTGTTAAATATATTTATATTTGGCATGTTGAATGCCAATAATCTTTGTATAGAAAAGATAAACTTTAAATACTAACTGCGTTTGATACTTACAAATTTTTTTCTCAACAAAACGATTTTAGTAGTAAGTTAATAATAACAACTTAATAAACGAAAAAGGTGTTTTTGCGGTACATAAATGTAACGTATAAGCAATGCTTTGGATGTTTCTTTTTGTAGAGAGGCCTTGGTGGAAGCCTTAGAAAAGGGGTGTCCTGAGATATTCAATAGTGATCGGGGTTCTCAGTTTACGAGTAATGATTTTACGGGAATACTCTTAAGCAAAGAGATAGCAATCAGTATGGATGGTCGAGGTCGGGCGTTTGATAACATTTTTACGGAACGGCTTTGGAGGAGCGTAAAGTACGAGGAGATTTACATAAAAGATTATCAGGTTT
>Ga0209323_10000190_pt1 | contig 37934 bp, 42 predicted proteins | sample Rifsed19ft2_FD_184014 | JGI IMG/M metagenome (GOLD analysis project Ga0209323, IMG submission 184014) | Soil microbial communities from Rifle, Colorado, USA - sediment 19ft 2 (version 2) | ecosystem: Environmental > Terrestrial > Deep subsurface > Rock core/Sediment | place: Rifle, Colorado...
TCTTTTCCTTGAGGGAATATCCGGGCTTGACCGTAAGAGGCGTTTTTACGGTCAAGCCTGCTTTAGTCAACCTGTGAACCATCAACCGTGCGGCTGCGGTATGCTTAGCGGCCTGTATATATTCCAGCCGTATATAGAGACTGCCCGCCCTGGTTTCCTCCTTCTGTTTCTCGTCAAACCAGACTATCCCGTCAGCGAGGCCTTCCTCGGACCAAATGACCATATGGTGCCTGCCCCTGCCTATGGACCGGCCCCTTCCTCGCAAGGAAGAAGGCCTGGTCAGTTCAAACGAATCCGGCAGAATTTTTACGACCTTGCTTTCGGCCAGGGCGGAAAAGACGGCCTTGGTCTGCTGAGGAGAGCCGTATATTGAGAGCAAAATCAGGGTTTTATTTCCTCCGGCATCGCTGTAAAGTCCGAAGTCCGCCTTTACCGTGACGCCGCATGACCTGATCGTTTTTATATTCATAATCCTCCTTCGGAACTTTCTCTCCGTTCACGTTATGTCATACCAGCGGCCTGCGTCAGGGTCTATAACCCGGATGCCCACACGGTAGGTGCTGGTGGTGATCTCCCTGTCGTCTTCAATCCGGACGCTTTCCTGCCGCTCTGAGTAGCCCCTCATGAGAATAAACCCTCCGCCCGGTTTTAGCACCCTGCCGTTCAAGAAACCTGCGGTTATGAGGGAGACTAGATGCCCTTTTCTGAGAGGAAACATCGGGCTCAATGACTTACGGAGCCGCCTGTCCTTGAAAAGCCCCTCGACCTTGGCCTTTACCTCTTCGCGCAGCTCTTTTATCTCTTCGTCTGAGACAATAGCCTCTCCCTCGAAAACGGCTGGCCCTTCGGTAGACGGCACATCGAAAAAAGGCAGCCCATCAACCTCATCTATATAGGGATATGGAGGACCAGGGATAAGGTCGCCTGCATCAGAGCGAAAAGCCCTTTTCCTGCCCATAAAGACGACCTGCTTGAAAAGCGGGTATTCGTCCCTGACTATCCTGTACACGGCACAGTCCTTGAGATAGGAGGCTATCCATATGCGATGCTTCTCGTTCATCAAGATGTGTTCCGGCACGATGAAGACGATAACCCCGTCAGTGCAAAGCCACTTGACGCAGTGCTTGAGGAAGAGCATCTCCTCCCTTTCACCGTTCCAGGCCGTATCATACGGCGGGTTCAGCCACAAAAGGCCGAACGCCCCTTCAGGTTCAATCCTTGTATTAAAGATTGAGCCCTGTATGACTTCGTTTAAGACCTGAGACGCCTGTGCCGCCCTTTCAACGTCCAGCTCTATCCCCCATGCCTTACACCCGTAATACGATCCGCCTCCCACGTGAAGTTGGACATCGTAAAGCGCCATGCCTTCCCCGCAGCACGGGTCCAGCAGATGGAGATGCTTTTTGGAGTACGTGCCTTCCTTGCGGCAAAGACGCCGTGTTACCGCTTCAAGGGTCTTCTCGGGAGTCGGATAGAAACCCATTTTCTGTTGCGACGCCAGCCTTGCCATATTTCACCTCATCTCATGATCGTTTCGCCTCGACATCTGATGCCCTGCTCATATACGCCCTTAGAGGGTCCTTCCCATTAAATTCAGGGAAGACGGCATTGACCCCGTTCTTCTCGAGGATTCTTTTTATTATCTTTTCTGCCTCGCGCCCGGAGTCGTCGTTATCCAAGGCTACGAAAACCTCTTTAGGCGTCACATATTTAAGGAGCCTTTCGATTTCCGCTGCCTGCCCAACGCCGTTCAGGGCGACAAGTGTAGCCTCAGGCATGGAAAAAAGCTTCTCGCCTGCTATGGCGTCGAGTATCGACTCCGTCACCAGCAACCGGCTTTGGTCCCTTTTGAAGACCCATAGGGATTTGACACCGTAGCACTTCCTTTTCTTCCTGAAATCCGCCGCCAGTTCCATGTGGGCGGGAAAGTGCTCTCTAAGTTCTATCCCTCTAATCTCTGAAGGATAGGGCGCAGGCGTTGCCAAGTATTTTGTCGAGTTCTTGAAGTCCACATACAGCCGTGCTCCGATCTCCGGATGATAAGCCAGGCCCCGGTCGGTAAAATACCTCTCTACCGTGGACCCGGAATCCGGAAGTCTCGCGTAGAATTCCCGGGCGTAAAGCGCCTTCTCAAGCTTTACGGCCTTTCCGTCCAATGTGTTCTCCTTCCGGGTATCGCATTGCGATATGCCTTTTATTTGCGTCGTGCCCGTTAGGTTATGACAACCGTTGAAACCGGCAAGTCTGTCGACCGATTCCTTAAAGGAATAGCCGAGCCTGCGAAGGAGCGCGATGGCGTCCCCGCCGGCCTTTTCAGCGGTCCTGTGGTCGAACCATAGCCAAACCCCGTCCTTGTATGAGACATGAAAGGACGGTGTTTTCTCGCTTCCCAGCGGACTCAGATAAAATCTGCCGCTACCCTCAATGGCAACGGGTGTTAATCCCATTTCCTCTTCGAGAAATGCCGGAAGATTGACCGTTCTGGCATGCCTCAATTTCTCTTCATCTATCATCAGAATACCCCCCGTGCCTTATAACTGAACTCTTGAGTGGTTCAGTATTTCTGAAGCATCTGTTCGGTAAACTTATTCAGGGCCTCCCTGGCCTGTGCGTCCGTAAGGGCGAAAAACGAATCGACTCCGCAAAGCTCCCTTAGCCTGCCCTTCACCTCTGCCTTCGACTTGCATACGCCTGCGAGTGACTTCCATAAAAACTCGGCTGAAGAGGATAGCTTTTTCTCTCCGTTCTTCTCTTCCAAAACCGTTGTCAATGGTTCGGAAGCGGCTTTGGAAACGGCGGTTTCAGCAGACTCGGGTTCGATACCGTTATCGTTTGCACCGGGAAGCGTACCGACCTGATGAACAGACGATACCTGCTCGGCTATTCTCTTATTTTCTGTAGGAGCCTGGCTATGAGCAACTGACGGTGCCAGCATATTGGCAGCGGCAAGTCCGGCGGAAATGACCCTGCCGGGTTCGCAAGCGGCCGCAAGCTCGGTCATATCCACGTCGGCTTCCAGCTTTATGAGCCACTGGGAGGTCTTTATCGCCTTGCCCGTTTTCGTATCGATCCGAGATATCTCTTCCCTTACCTTCCTGATACGGAAGATGGGCTTGCCCCCGAACGTGCCTGTAATCCTGTTTCCTGTTATTTTGGACACCAGCTCCAAAGAGCTTTTTATGTCCACAAGGGAATACCATGAAGTCGTCGGAAGCATCCAAAGGCCAACGCCCGGTATGCCTGGGATGTAGAACTGTATGGCGCCACCGAACGCACAATCGCCTGACTGATATTCTGAACAAATCTCGGGGTCACACGGTCTTTCATCCCATGCCCTTCCTCCGAAGACCTTTTTTCCTGGAACAGCGTCCACCGGGAACGTACATACCCTGCTCGCGTCTACGACCTCCCCGTTCCTGTCCTTTACGAGCCTGAAGTCGCTTTTGTACTTCAGGCCGTTATTGCCATAGCACCTTAATGAATGGGGCAGTATGTTCCACCATTCGTTGACCGGAAATACCACGGAAAAACTCCTGAGCTTTCCGTCCTTGTCTCCGTAAAGGTTATGGAGTTTTTTTGCGTTTTCCAGATTTACGCAGTCTCCCGGGAATACCGAAAAATAGTCCACGTTTTTAGGTATCAGTTTGGTTTTCCTATCCTTGTCGAGGCCGAGTTTTGCCTCGATCTCATCCCAGGAGCGTCCCTCCGCGACCATCGAATCGTACAGCCTGATATCGTCCGCCGAACACGTGCTCTTCGGGACCATGATCCCTGAACGTATCACGCCGGCCTTCGGAAATTTGAACTTGGGGCCCAAAAGCGTAGTAAGCTCGGCAAGAACGACCGAATCGGCCCGTTCGATCTCTCGTATGAAGCCGTTTGTATTGTCCATATCTCCCCTCCTGAATTGTTTGGCCGTCAATCGCCACCTTTCCACTCTTCAATGCTTACGTCAGTGTCATATCGTGCGTAAATCCCGCCATCTTCCGGCACATTCTCGTTGTATTTAAAATGTAAACAATACGCGTTATCGTCAATCGGTTCAGCTGGAAGACCCGTACCCAGAGGACTGCTCACACAGACAAGCTCTCCACCGAAATGATCGGCAATCAGCCTGCCCAGATCTTCCAGAAACGCTTTATAGGCGTCGGCGCAGTCTATCTCAGTGCCATTTACAGCCGATGCGAGAGTCTCAAGGGCTTCCACATCCGTCAGAACTTTTGACATGATCGAACCTCCTTTTTTTACGAAATAAAAAAAGCCGCAAGGCTAACGGAGCCTGCGGCTTTATTCGTCGTCTACTGAAAAGAGTCTATGTCTGTATATTACCTGTAACGTGGTAAATATAAATTGACGCACTCACTGGGTTGGAATTATACTTTCTAAACCTATAGATCCATTTACAAGTAAAACGATGCCTTCAAGTAACTTTATCCATCCGATGGCCGGATCGTGCTGCCAAAGGAAATAAGGGATGCCCTTGGCATAAAGCCCGGCCAAAAGGTTATGCTAAAGGTCGTAAAGGACCATGCCGAGATCATCCCCCTTCCGGCGGACCTTGTGAAAGGCTTTTGCGGGATATTTGAAAAGGATTCGTCATTGACCAAGTCACTCATTAAGGGCCGGAAGGAGGAGGCAAGGCTTAATAAAGACTGCTTGACACTTATGCCTTGCTGGCGTACCGCAAGACGTAGTTCGACAACAAGGGGCTCATAATGGATGAATCTATCCGGGAGGTGCTATATGGCCAATAAGTTTGAGAAAATCTATGAATTCAAAATCACATTACTTGGGATCAGTCCGCCTGTCTGGCGGAAGATTCAAGTTCCCGAGACCTATACTTTCTGGGACCTGCATGTCGCCATACAGGACTCCATGGGCTGGACAGACTCGCATCTGCACGAGTTCGAGGTAGTAAACCCCGCCACGTCAAAAAAAGTAGCTATCGGATTTCCGGATGAGTCTTTCGACGACGAAAGGACTGTCCTGCCTGGATGGGAGCAAAAGATAGCGGCATATTTTTCACCGAAGAATCCAAAGGCAGCCTATTTATACGACTTCGGAGATGACTGGACGCATGAGGTAAAACTCGAAAAGATACTCGCGCGGGAAAAGGGCCTGCGCTACCCGGTCTGCGTTGCCGGTAAGCGAGCATGTCCGCCGGAGGACTGCGGCGGAATATGGGGTTACCAGGATTTTCTAAAAATCATAACTGATCCCGCTCACAAAGAGCACGAGGAAACGCTTGAGTGGGTTGGAGGTTCGTTCGACCCGGAACATTTCGACTCCAGTGGCGTCCATTTCGATAACCCGAAAAGACGTTGGAAGCTGGCGTTCGAATGAGTACTTATGAACCGGATCTATTCCTTATGCCGAAAGTTTCTGATTCAGTCGGCAGGCCCTATGGATAGAGTCGGCTTCAGACGTGATCTCAAAGCCTCAGAAATTCTTCAATAGTGATGCCTGCCTGTTTGAGGATGGCGCGCAGTGTGCCTCGGGCATGTCGCCTGGGTGGTTCGGGATGGTGGTTCTTGCCCGCCCGTGTCACATAATTCCACCAGATTTCATGGCTTCCCTTTGCATTTCGGTCAAATTCAAACCCTGCTTTCTTCAGTCTGCGGACGATCTCTTTGTACTTAAGCCCGGCAAGCGGCCCCATCAGCCGATCCCGACAGCGATGTCGATATCTATTTCCTTGTCCGGTTTTTTGATGCCGGGGGGCAGGGGATCCCCGTGCTCTTCATAGGACTCTATGAGCTTTCTTGCAACGTCGTGGGCTATCTCGGTGGTCTCGGCCAGGGTCCTGCCCTGCGCTACGAGCCCAGGAAGGTCCGGGCTGGTGGCTACATACCCGCCTTCATCGAGAGCCTCGATGTGGAGCTTTAAAAAAACCTCGCCCATACGACACCTCCTCCCTACGTAATCAATCAACCGGAATAGATATGCTTAATTTTAAAAACTTTTCGAGAAAAATCAAGCATATTCACAATTTTCAGCCTTTTTGTATCGTTGCTGGTAAATAGCTACCCAAACGGGTTCCCCTGTCGGACGGACTCTGGATACTTGTCAGGCCTGGCCACTTTGCTGACAGACGGCAGGTGTCCCCAGCGCTCTTCATAGGACTTCATGAACTCCCTTATGTCAACCACGTCCAAGCGCGGTCGGAATTAAAAAAGGGGCCAGCCTAAGCTGGCCCCTTTTCATTGACTTACACTATCCTTACCTCTCTTATCTCCTTTTCGGTCCTTACGGTCATGGTCTTTCCAGCCCTGTTGACCTCGATGGACAGCACCCCTTCCGGCGTTATGCCAGCCACAAGGAGTCCGTCGAGGAGCTTATGAAGCCTGTAAGCGCCGGTTATGGACATGACGTCGTTCTGAAGTTCCTCCTCGAAGTAGCAGCGCTGGCTGTCCCATTGGTCGCCTTCGTCGCTGTATACTCGATTGTCAAAAACCGGGTCCACCACGTCGTACACGTCTCCCGGAGTGTCCGAGTAGAATATATACCCGCTGCAGCTGTCGGAGGTAACGGCTATCAGCTTGACGGGCATGCTACAGTCGGTTTCGATTAAGGCCTTCACCCAGTTGAACCTGCCACCGTAAAGGCTACCCGGCTCAACTGTCACACTGATTGTGCGCGTAACGGTTTTGGCCTTAAGCCAGCCGGGACGCCTCTCCGGGAGATTTACAGACTTTATCGTACCCTCCGCAAGGAATATGTCCTCGTGGTCATGGTCGAAGGACTCCTTAGTGAATAATTCATCGAGGCCCATCAGCACGAGTTCCTCATCGATGGGCAAAATATCGTCCTTGCCGATGATATGTACTGAGCGGGTAAAAATATTCTCACCATCGTGATGCGGCTCGTATTTAACGAAATAGAACCTTTCGAGCCTGTCGATCTCAACTTGCGTGCCGAGCCTTTCCATGTTCTCCATATAGGCCTTAAGACGGCTCTCGTCCTTGATTTCGAGGCCGTTTATGTACCCCGTAGCGTGCTCGACCACCTCGTTTCTAATGAACTTCCAGAAGGCATCGAACTTCTCGTCCTGCTTTATGGTCTGCCTGTATGGAAGAACCGGGGTAAGCGGAGTCCCTTCCGTGACATCGAGAACTACAGATGGGTTAGTCCACCAGCGAGTGTTTACAGGTATCCCGTACCAGATGGTCATCAACTTGTCCAGAAGACGCTGAGAAGAATCAGGGAAGTTCGAGGTCTTTATGTATACGCGGTTGCCCTCGTATACGGTGCAGATATCGTAATTCCCGAATTCGTCCTCAGCGTTCTTCCGTGCAACAGGCAGCCCGTTTACGGTGACATCCAGGGGAAACCAGCTGAGCCTGTCGATAGACTCGAGGATCCTGTCCCTGACCTCGCTCCTGAGCACGGCTTCTATTGAAAAGCCGCTGAAACCGCGACCGGAGTCTATATTGGAGAGGATACCGGCACGGTAAGTCCCGTCTGAGAGATACCTATGGCAGTCAACTTCAACGGTGCCGAATTTGCTGGCAAAGATGACGGTCTCGGCTATACTGTAGAGGAAAAAGAGGCCCCATCCGGCAGGTTTTTGATTCTCTTCGACCTCCTCGGACCAGCTCGAATCGGCCAGCACGAAAAGGGGGCCTGGGTTGTCCGTGCCGGAGCCATTGTCGAAGGTCCTCAAGATGCCGTTCTCAAGGATTATGTCCAGCCGTGTCGCGCCGGAGCGCTGGGCGTTCTGGGCTATCTCGATAACGACGGACGAAGGGTTGTCGAAGAAATATGGCAGCAAAGAAAACAGCCTGTCTTCGTTCACGGTTTTTATCATCTTTTGGTCTCCTGTTTGTTCGTCTCCTCCAGAGAATTCTCCTTGCCTTTGGTCTTTTCGTCGATAAATTCATGCAGTGGTTTTCCGTTGACCAGGGTCTCATAGGCGAGGTCATGGACCTCGTTCGAAAGGACGAGATAGCCCCACTTTTCACCGTCTTCTCCGTCAAATTCGACGAGAGCATATTCGACTAGGGCAATCACCGTTGAGACGAACTCGGCAAGGTATCTATCCGCATAATGCTTTGCGAAGTAGTCTCCCATCTCAAGCGCGTATTCATAAAGGCCGTCCTTTTCGGGCCCGGAGATCCGGGAGAATTCATATATCCCCATGCAGTCCCTCTCCTCGCCGGTAAGGTTTTGAACGAATCTATTGAAGGCTTCCTTAAGTTCAGCCTCTGTGAAGCGGCTTCGAAACTCGAAGGCGCCGATAGTCGAGTAATAGCTCATAAAGCTTCACCTCTCTTCCGGATAAAGAACGGTTACAATCCAGCCCTCGGGATGCCGTTCCGGAAAACCCCAGATCTCGCCTGTGGTGTGCTTAATCTTAATGATGCCCGAGGTGCCTTCCTCGAACCTTCTTTTTACCTCTGCCACTATCTCATCTGAGTCGGGCAGTTCAGAGACCCTGGCGGTGGTGAAAAAGCGTGCTCGCCTCGGCCTTGAGATCCTTTCTTCGTATTCCGGAGGTATGGAACAGCCAATAAGCCTCAAGAAGCTCATCATGAACCCTTCTCCCCAGTCGCCGCACTCGCCGCAGTAGGCCATACCCGAAACCTCGTCGCAAGAGGCGAGATAACGCCTTGCGTCTTCGATTGTTGTGGGGTCGGCATCATAGCAGTTGGCGCAGACCGGGCAGATAGGATGACCGCAGGAAGGACAAACAAGAACTTCGTTCCTCGGTATAGGGACAGCATAGTTGGCTCGGCCATCATGTATGTCGCAGTAGAAGCCGTTTACAAGGATGAGCTTTGCTGCGGCCTCTCTTTCGAGTTTCCTGATCTCCATTGCAGGTTCAAGCCTCTTCTCTCCTTCCTGCATTTTGTCCATTTTCTCACGGAGCGCCAGAATTCTATTGGCAACATCAACGGGAATTTCAGCCTTCCCGCCTTCGTTCGCCACATATTCCCCGTTGACCATGTCAGGATATTTGACAAGCCCCATTTGCATAGCGACCTCAATGTCATCTCCGTGATCAAAATGGTCCCAAAGTACCCCGGTCTGCACGTCAGAACATGCCCTGTCGAACGCCCAGCTCTCGATGTATTCCTTTTCCTCGATTCCTGGGCATTCATTGGAAAGCAGCCACTCCTTGATTTCGTCGTTGGTCTTCCCGGAAAGCTCAGCATGCCCCTTTACAATATCCTCAAGGTCGTCCTTATCGAGCTCCTTCCAAAGGCATTCGTTGACAAAGGCGTCTCGGCATTCTCCGCCCGGATGTGCCTCTTTTTCATAAAACTTGGTCTGCTCGGCAACAGAATCGTCAAAAGTTTCCTGCCCCAGGGAATCCCACAGGGTCTTTCCCTTGCCTCCAGTAAGCTCATAGTAGAATTCAACAGCCATGCCCTTATCTCCTTTCTTGGGTTACAATTCCAGAAAACTCGAAATCTCGTTGTCTTTAAAACCTTCCCTTCTTGCTTTAAGGAGAAAGACCTTCTCCTTGGTCCTATAGCGCCCAGGCCAAAAAATACGGTCGTACTCCGTTCCGCTTGGATAGGAGTTGTTCCATATCCACTGAAGGCGTTCAGCTCTATCCTGTCCTCCTACAAGTCGAACAAAAGCGGCCTGCCTGTCCGTCTCATCCACGATTCCCTCCTTTCTCTGAAATAAAAAAAGCCGCAGGGAAACCCCCACGGCTTTTGTTCGTTGTCTACTGAAAAGAATACCTATCTCTATATTACTTTCCTATTCACCCCTGATCCGCTTCCACGCCTCGGGATCGACAGGCAGCGGGTTCACTCTCATAGTCTTAAGGTCGATGAAGCAGCCGTGGTGCGTGAGGTGCCCCTGCCTGAAGCCGGTCCACAGCAGATGGACGGCCCATGACGCCACCATGGTGTTCACCAGCAGGTCCTGCTGTTTCAACGCCTCATCGAGCGAACACGAAGGGCCTTGAGCCTTCTCCTTCACCTTTTTAAGGTCATAGAGCTCGTCCACGGCCGGGAGGGTGTCTACGACGTCCTTACCCGGCGGCTGTACAGCCGGCTTGAGACTACCAAGTATCACCTGCCCTGAATCGCGGGTGTTCCCAGTATCGAGCCAGTAAAGAAACCCGTAACCGTTGTTGCGGATCTTTCGCGCTATGACCAGACGGGCTTTTGCCGAATCCACGGCGGTCACGAGTATGAGCGAACGCGCCGGGTCGGCCGTCTTTAGTGCCTCGTAGGCGCAAGGATAGGCCTTCCAGGAGACTCCCATATACATGTTTATCTTGGTCACGGACACGACCGCCTTGTTCCGTCCTATATCGAGGGGCGAAAAGTTCTGCCGTGCGACATTTGATTCGCTTACGTCGTCCCCATCGAATACGGATACGTGCAGCCCAGGATGCCCCAATCGGCAGAGCGCGTAATGGAGCCTCGCCAATCCTGTCAGAATCTGGCTGCCGGTACCGCCGCACCCGACAAGCGCAACCTGAACGGGATGGTCAGCGGCGGTTATGTGGCTATGAATGTAGTGTTTCATATCCTCACCCTCTCAGCTCGAAAAAATGGCCTTCAATGCAGAGTCTTACCTTGAGCCTCGGCTTCATATCCGCGTTGAAGCTTATAACCCCGGCAAAGCGTATCCCTCCCATGTCGTCACGGTCATCGACTGAGCTAAATGCCGGCATATCGAAAGGGTGGCTATGGAGGTCCATAACGAGATGTGCTCCATTCAGATCGGGATATCTGTAACGGACCGAGGCAAAGGACTCTTCAATCACCTCAGGCTCGATGAGACGGTATCCGTCAACGGCGTCCCATACGACCCATCCTGCCCACTCAAGCCCTTTTTCAGCCTTGTTCCTGGCGGCATCGATGCACCGTTCCAGCAGGGACATGGGCATCGAACCGCTCTCAAGACGGAAAACGGTCTCAGCTTCCCCGTAAGGCAGCGGCCTTGGGGACTTCCATAGAGGCAACCTGAAATGCCCCCACGGAATTCGCGCCTCAAGCCAAAGCCCATCCGCGGTCATCAGGTACCTGTATCCCCTCTCAATCGCAGGCAGTTCCGAATATCGCGGGGACATGACGACAGGGCATGCTTCCTGTATGATCCTGTCTTTAATATCCATGCTCCATCTTCCTCCTCAAATCAGAGAGCAGGTCCGAGACCGTTTTGAGGCTCTGACAAGGAATAAGCACCTTATCTGCGAACCTTTTGACCCTGGACTTGACGAGACCGTCCCAGAACTCGGTCAAGGTGCCTGTCTTGACCCGCTTTGCCTCATGAATCTCCGAAAAGCCGCTGTCGAAAAAGGCCCTTTCCCACTTCTCATGTTCAAAGCACTTATCCGGCACCGGGCTGTTTCCGAGACACACCTGTGAGCCGCGCATATTAGGGAAAGGTGCGAGATAAAGCCTTGTCTTTAAACCCGGCCTCTTAAGACCCTTGACCGCGTAGACCTCAAGAGACTTTTTATACGCAACGAAGATAAGGCTCGGCCACGAGGCGTTTCCGCTCTTTATGTCCAGATTCTCAAAGAATACAGGTCTTACACAGCCGGGGACCCACCACACCTCCGGACCCATTGCAGAGCCTGAAGAGGCGAGCACACCGGCCTCCATGAACGTCAGCCTCTCGGTTACAAGACCTGGGAGAAGCTGCCTGCATAAAGCAGTCAGATCCTCCAGCGTGTACGGGATCCCTTCGAGGAGCACGGGTCTGCCGTCTTTTTCCGTTACTCCGTGTCTTTGCAGATATAGCTTCTTTTCATAAGTCCCATCTGCCGAATAGACCAGTATCGCTTCGGCCAGTCTATATTCAGTCAACATAAGCTTTTTCCTTTCAATCAGCCGAAAAGCCGAATACCCGGCACAGCCGCGCCAAGACACGTAAAACGTGCTTTAGACTCGGTATGCGGACTTCCATCCCGGTGTCGGTCTTCTTGAGCGGGACTTCCCAATCACAAACGACACCGACGGATGCGCCGCTCTGCAAGGAATCGTTTACCGTCCTTTCGTAAAAATCAGTCACGGCGTCGTTTTCGATATCGTAGAGGATGGGGAACATGTACTTGGGGTCCAGACAATCGTCCTGAAGCCCGTTCTCATATACCTCTCTGATGGCCGTTGCCATGTCGTCTTCGAGCAGTTCGATAACGGTCATGAACCACTTGCGGCATTTTTCCTCGACTTCGCCTTCGGGCTTAAACTTAAGGACCTTTCTCCTGAAACGTTCGAGCCTCTTTTCCATGCCCTTGCGTGGCAAGAAGAACCTGGTGTTCCGGTAGCAGGACTTGAGCGCCTCATAGTACTCCTGCTCCTGTTTGATCTGTTCGTCATCGTAGTAACCAGGGGTCTATGAGGCCGGCAGGATGTTCCACTCGTAAAATTCCATAGCCTCGTTTCTGAGATCGCTCCAAGTCAGGCAGAAGGTCCCTAAAAGCCTGACCGCCTCGTCGAAAAGTCCAGAAATCCGCTTTGACTTTTCCTCCAATGTCCTCTTTTCCCTCTTGTAGACGAGTGGCAGAACGTCCGTATTCGTTTCTACGATTACCCTCAGGGAACTTCCATCGCAGCCGCCCACGTACACTCGAACCCCGTCGCCAAAGGAAGCCGCATACCGATTCAGCTCATCCATCAGGCGGGTCGTTATGCCTATCGCTACGGTCACGACGTCTGTGCGATTCTCCCATCGCATATCTATCCCCGGTTTGACCGCCAAAATCGCCTTTGCGACACCCTTGATAAAGAGCTTTAGTTCCTCATCCGTGAGCAACCCTACCTCAGGCCACAACGCTACCGGCGCGTTCATCTCAGGGAACGCCAAAGCGGAGAAAGGCGGCAAGGCGACCGGCAGGTCCCCTGGTATGAACAAGGTCCCGTTATCTTCCCGATGCGCCAGCCTTTTAAACCCCTGTTGGGCCTCTCTTGACATGAAAACCGGATATGTTTTGCCTCTGGTTGAAAGAAAAAGGAGCCACTTGACGCCTTTTTCAAAAGAGTTCAGGGTGATCATCAGCCACCTCTATTGTGTAGACATCGAGATCAAAAGATTCCTTTCCTTCGAGGTGAGGTCTAAGTAATCCGGCATCGTCTCCTCCTCCTGCCTGTCTTTAAGCTCAAGCGGAGCGGCGGCTACGACGGTCCCCCAGAAGTTCACCAACACCTGTTTTTCAATCGTCACGGGCCTTCCCCAGTCATCCCCATGCCTGACTTCGTAGTAAAAGAGGCCCGGAAGCCGTTCATTCTCAGGCACACGGGATTCCGTGACCCTAAGAATAGCCACGGCGTCTAAACGAGACTTCTTGCCAGCCCGCCCGCCTTTTGTACCTATGGATCTCCTGAACTCGTAGGTCATGCCATGCAACTCGTCATATTCCGGCCCTTCGACGATAGCCTGAGTGAGTTCGGGATAGATGGATGAATAAAACGCCTTCACCTCCTCGGGATTCATACCGGGGTCTGGGTCCTGAAGTGTGAGCGAATTGTATTTAAATGTTCTCTTAGCCACTTCTACTTCAGCCATGCTGAAATCTCCTTTCAACCTTTTTTGATCAAGCAAATAGCGAAAGCGTACCGCCCTCTTCCTTCTTTACGGCGGCGTTACCATCGTCCACGGGTTTTTCAGCGTCCGAATCCGAACTTGACGCTTTGACTCCGGGTTTAGAGGTCTTTTTAGCCACCTCCGTCCTCTTATCCGCTGATGTCTTCGCCTGTTTCAAAGCCTCCTGAACGTTCGCATCAAGGTTCATGAGCGCCTCCTCGAAGCTTTGCCTCTTGGCTACGGTCTGTGAAAGGATCTCCATGAACTTCTCATCCAAATCCTCAGGTGTTGCTGTTATGACGACGGGCGTCTTCGCCTTTTCTATAGCGTCCCTGGCGGAAGAGAGATTTTCAATCTTTGCCTCCGGGTACTTCGGGTGCACTATGACGCTCAGTCTGCCATCTTCGGCAATCCTGAACGACAGGACCAAAGTCCCTTTTTCAGGAATCAAATTCTTGACTTCCATAGCTTTCAGCATTGTCCTTCTCCTTTTTTATTCTGCCTCTTACATCTTACGTGCCTGTGCTTGTCATTGCCCATGCGGACGGCCTTTGAATAGTCATATATAACGCGGCCGCACTTGTAACAGGAAGGGACCTCAATCTCATCAATCCTGACGACCTTTTTGCATGCGGGACAGAAGAATTCGTCATCTCTCCTTCCGTACCTTCTGAATCTCTTGCTTCTGCGCGCAGGACAAAACAATCCGCCACCTCCTTTTCCTGAAAATAAAAAAAGCCGCAGGATAGCCCCGCAGCTTTGTGTTCGTTGCCTACTGAAGAAAATCTCTATTTATGTATTACCGTAGTGGGCCTGTTCTTGACAGTCCCACTGGCCAAGGAGTAAAATTGAGTAATATCTCCTTAAAAAGAGAGGAAGATATGGCGACTGAATATAAAAACCCAGAAGTTGACGTTTCTGAAAACAAAATGCTCGAAGACGTCTTGAACACGCTTCAGCCCCAAGATGTCGTAATTGTCGATACCGATCATTGCATGACTGTCGAGGAAAAAGAGTTCGAGATATATGCCTCTCTCATTGCACGGGGCAGGTCAAAAGAGGATGCGGCAAAGATCGCCAAGGCAATGACCTCTGAAGAATGACCTGTACTCCTTTCAAAGTCTCTCTGAACAAAAAAAGGGATGCTCAAGGCATCCCGAGTAACCTCCTTACATCTATAAGCACATCCTCCGCTTCCCATTCGAATCTCAGCGCCGGATCAGATACTATATACCCTCCCCATGCCCTTTTTTCCACACGATAACCCCCGTGTATTATCTCAGCCAATTTGCCATTTATCAGCTTTGACTCGACCTCGGTTTCCGGCATTACTTTTATTACTTTAGCCTCTTTATTTAGTATCATTTTTCATCTCCTTTTGTCGCACCATTAGATTTAAGCCGCTATCCGCCGTTGACTGCGCCTTTCCTTATATATAAAAAAACCCTCTTTAGAGGGGGATTGCCTTCAAGAACGCCTTATAGACCGGAGTAGCTCCGAGTGCTTATAAGAGTCCCTGAAAGGCAAAACCCTAAAAAGAGGGCTTGTTCGTGACCTACTGAAAAAACTGTCTACTTATGTATTACCCGATTACAGCTGGATTCTCGAATCAGCGACCTCCTGAACATCTGGTGAGTGGGAGATGAAGAACTCCGTTTCGTAACCGCCGAGGTCAAGTACGCGCTTCTTCATAGCGACAAACTCTTTTCTTCGCTTAAAGTCCAGCGCACCATCCTTTTCGTCCGTGAAAAGCGCCTGGTACCTGCGGCCGCTTCGGCGGGCGTTATATAGGGATATCGCCCTGGTGATGGCCTCCTCGATCCAGACCTTCTCGCCGCCGCTCATGGTCCTCAGGCTTTTCGATTCGTCTCTTAAGGCGTCATAGACGGTTATGTCGAAGGTTTCCTTGAGCCCTTTCCCGTCGGCTTTGGCAGCCTGGGTGTCTATCCTGACGCTGAACCTGGTGCCGAAACAGCTCGAAATAAGGTCGTTGGCGGCCGCGCTTATCGCAGGGCCTGCGTCGTCTATCTCAAGAGCAACGATCCCATCGTTTCCAAAGGCCTTTTCCAGAAGCGCCCATTCCGAGATATCTTCGTTTAACGCTTCCATACGACCTTCAATCGCCTTCAGTTCTTTTTCAGCCGCCTCGCCGTCGGCCAGTTTTTTCTCTACACCCCCGAGCAGCTTTTTGACCTCCGTCAGCTGCCCAAGGTATTCCTGGCGTTTGGATTTTAAGAAGCCAAGCTCCTTTTCCGCGCTGTTGACCTTCTCAATAGGGCGCTCATCAGCCATGAAGGATTCAAGCACGGCTTCAAGGTCCTTCAATTCGCTCACGAGTCCAGGATAGATGGATTCGGCAAATTCCACTTCAGGCAGATGCGTTGCCAGTTCGCCGACTTTTCTCGCCTGTGCTTCGGCCTCCGCAAGCTCTCTTGAAATGGACTGCTTTTTATTGACAGCCTCCTTCATCCGTCGCTGCAATTCCGTCAATTCCAGAACCCGTGGTTGCAGAAGTTCGATCTCCTTCTGTAGTTCGTATTCTTTGCCTTCGGTAGCACCTGATGCCTGCAGCCTGGCGATTATCGCGGGGATCGACTCCTGTGCCTTTACGGCGTTTATAAGGAGCGGACAATTCGTGTGATACTCCGACTCGCATGGGACTTTTCCGAGCAGCTCTGAGGTTTCTTTCGCAAGGCGAAGGTCCCTGGCCGAAATGTCTTCCGAGTGCTTTTTCATCATACGAAGCTCGTCAAGAGACTTCCTTAGCATAAGGAGCTTCTTCTCAGCTTCACGACAGGCACCTTCCCGCTCCTGAAACCTTGCCAAGGCGGCTTCAAGCGCAGACTGCTCCTTTTTTAAGTGTTCTGCCTTGCAATGATACCGCTTCACATCAGCCGAAGCGTTTTTCACAAGCTGAGCCCTTGATATGGTATCCTTTGTCCTGCCTATCTTTTCTCTGACGTCCCTGGCCCTCTGTTCAATCGCGCTCCGCTCTTGGAGGGCCTTGGCATTAAGTGCGGCATTAGCCTCTATCCGTCTAAGCTCAGCATGCTTATCTCCCGTCTCCTCGTCAAGTCGGCATAGTGTGTTTGTAATATCTCTGCTCAATCCATCAAGCCTTTTTGCCTCGGCTTCCGCCTTCTTCGCCTCGTCAAAGACCGCAGTAAGCCTCTCCTTTTCACGTCTCAGCCATTCGGCTTCCTTGACAAGGTCTTCTTTTCTATCCTTTGCCCTCTGGCTCTTCGCCTTCAACGATTCGATCCCGAGAAGCTCGACAAAGATGTCCTTTATTTCTCCCTTTGTGTAATCGCTGAGCCTCGCCGCGTCCTGACAGCGAAAGACGCTTGTGAAAAAGAGCTGGGGAGAGCCGAGAAGTTCCTCAACCGACTTGTCGTAATTGTCGGTCTTTCCGTCGCAAAGGGCCTTCCAGCCGTTTTCTCCCTGCTCGTACAGATACGCCTCCTGCTTTTTCCTTTCCGCATCTATGAGTACGAGGCTCCTGTACCTTGATCCGTTAAGATCGAAAACAAGCTCTTTGGAAGCGTCGCTTCCGTAACACTCGTTATAGTAGCTGAACGCCTTTGGTGAATAGCTCCCTGCCCGGTAGGGCATGACGCGGTAAGGCTGGAGGTTGTCGAGAACCGTAGTTTTCCCTGATCCGTTAGGACCGGTTACGGCCACAAGCCCCTTCCACTCCGAGATGTCCAGTTCCAGTTCATCTTTCCCTGAGCCGGACCTTATGCCTCTAAAACCTTTGAGCTTCAAAAATAAGGGCCTCATAATTTCTCCTTTTCAAACGGTGATACTTTCGTGGTGAGCGATAATCGCCTCATCTGTCTCAAGCATCGCCAGTTTTTTGAATACTCCGTCCGAGATATCTATGCCTGAGATTTCAGCCCACTTCCTGAGCTTTTCTTCGAGCGAGGCGAAACCCGATATGCCCTCGGCTCTTACCCTCTGTCTCGGAGCAACCGTTTTTTCTATCGTTATCTCGGCGGCTCCCATGACGGAAAGCTTTTCCTTGAGCGCCTTCTCATCCACCTTGTGCACATCCTCCTCGGATACCCTGTACCTGAGCCTTACATAGGCCCCTTCCGGTACCAAAGGGAGTGCATCGATTGATGGCAAGGCATCACAGTCCAGAGTCACCATCTCTCTTGCAGGGGTCTTTATGAACTCCGAGACTATTTTCTTGCACTTGCCGGGATCAAATCTGTGGACCCAAACCCCCTTGTCCTCTACTTCGCCGAAGTTAAGGCGGGTTATGGAGCCGGAATAATAGACTTCTCCCCAGTTCTGAGGCTTGTGTATATGCCCGAGACATACAAGATCAACCTTGGCCATTCTCAGGTCGCCTACTCCGAGTTCTATTTCCCTGCCTATCATCTGCTGCCCTGTTGAAAGAGTTGCCCCGGTCACGCTCAGATGGCCCACAAGCACTGTAGGGATGCCCGTTCCAATCCTTGCATTGACCTCTCCCCATCCCTTCAAAACATCGCGCATTAGCTCAATAGTGTTGAAGGTGGTTTCGGAAAGCCCTCCTTTAGAGATAGCAGCTATTGAGGTCTTTGAGACAGAAGGCATGCAAGAAAAGAGAGCTTTGGCATCTCCTGGAACAATGCCATTGGATCTAATAAAGCCCCTTGGCGTAAGAAATACCTGCTCAGGCATTTCCGATACATAGACCCTTTCGTTTTCAAAGAACTTTAGGGTCTGTCCATCATGGGAAGGCGTGCCTTTTACGATAAGAACAGGAGCGATCCCCGAGAGGCGGCGCATATACCTGTCCGCGGCAAGAAAAGCCGGGCTGTCATAGGGCTGTCTCTCGTCGAAAACGTCACCGGCTATTACGATCACATCTGGTCTTACCGTCGATTCGGCAGACATTGCGACGAAGCCTACGCACTTCTCTATCTCTGCAAGCAGGTCGTTCCTGAAGTGGATATCGCCCAAATGTAGAATCACCATTTCCCTTATCTCCATGTACCCATGTTTTTTGCTACAATAGACCCTACAATCATGCCGCGTCGGTTGCCTGACCGGTATTGTTCACGGCTTGAGGGTCCACCAACTCTATGAGCCTTTCCGAGACCTTCCGCATCTTTTCTCCGACCGAAAGGACCTCCTTAAGCTCCCCTCCTGCCCAACCTGCGACGTATGGGACCGAATAATCCGACGAATCGAGGCCGAAATGAGCCGAAACGATATAAGCGGCCCCTTCGGCAATCAATTCCTCGCGGCTTCGACTGAAGTCGCCTGCATTTGCCGGGTCTAGAGAAAGATAATGGGCGAGTTCATGCAGAAGCGTTTTACACCTCTGCGCGGCCGTAAGGACGTTGGAAAGCACTATTTTCCGCTCTTTTGGCATATAGTAGCCGTTAGAGCTTCCTACTATCTCTTCGAAATCAACAGGAACGGGCGAAGCCTTGAGAATTTTCCCGAAAAGCTCCTCGGCATCGCCATCGTCCATGGAAGGCTTTCCAACCTCAAGCTCAGGCAACGGTTTCCCTTCTGTCTGGGATACGTCAAAGACGTAGACGCTCTTGAAGCCGACCAATGTCTGCTCTTCCTTTTCCTGAGACCTCGTCTTTTCAAGCGATTCGGCGGTTACATCAGGGGCGGGGCTTTCTTCCGTACCGATAGCCCTCTTTACCTTTTTGAGAAAGGGCGCGAAGATCATAATCCCCTTCTCGCCTTTCTTTACGGTCCTGCCTAACGCATTCCAGGTCTTCATCCCGGCGACCTGTGTGGCATTGGGGCGCTGCGTCCAGATAAGAAGGACGTTCCCGAAACTGTAGCTCCTGAACTTTGAGGAAAACTTCAGAAAATCCATGAAGTTTTCGGATTCGACCAGCTTTTTAACGCCTTCCAGGAGTTTTTCCTGATATTCCTTGACCTTGACAATCATATTCTCCCCCATCTAAAACAAAGCCCCGGAAACCATAAGGAACCGAAGGGTTCAAAGGTCTTCCAGGGCTTACGATTTAAAAAAACCGGGATTTATTATTCATCCATCAAATGTATCGGCGCTCCTGCCGCGATGGCCTTCTTGACCCTTTCATCAGCCATCTTGTCCTCAGGCATGACGTACTCGAAATGAGTGAACGGCAACCAGAGGAAGGTCCCGGCCGCGTATCGGGGCTTGTAGTTCCTTATCAGCCACGGAATGTCATAGGTGGTAGATCCGACTTTTCTAAAGTGTTTCCCGTCCTCTAGTTCAGCATCTACGAAGAAGTAGAGGCTCCTTATACAGAACTCCTCGCCTTTTTCGTGCGCATGGACGGCTTTCGGACACCGGTCGACAGGCTCGGACTTCCCCTCTATAACGGCCTTCGGGTGTATGAAAAACATACTTGACTGAAAAGGAGTCACTCCTGACCAATCGAAACTTACTGGTATCCTTTTCGACACACCAAAATACCTTGTCTCCTCGATGAAATCCGAGCAAAAGGGATAAAACTCCTGACCGACCCAGAATATGAGATCTTTGATGTTACTGCCGCCATTTCTCGCGTGGACCAAAGGGGCCCTGAAAGGCTCTCCGCCATACGGCAGAGGCGGGTCTACCAGGAAGTGCTCGATAGGCTCCCCGTAAGGAGAAGTGCCGCAACATATGTATAGACCTCCTTTAACTCGCTTTCCACAGCCTCTTATCATGCGTCGCATCCTCCTTTACGGGGTTCTTTATGAAACGTCTCACTGCATCTATAGCCTTCATGACCTCTTCAGGCAGTGTTCTTCCGGTGGATACCTTCGATACAAACGACTCGAACTCCAAGACCAGCGGGTCACGCCCTTCATCGACCGGAAGCAACGAAGCCAATGAAGAAAGGTTTTTGGCTACTTTTCTCCCGTGAACGACTTCTTTCGTAATCTGTCCGCTGGAGACAAGCTCCTTTTGAGCTTCTTTCGGCAGTCTCGAAAGCTCGAAGGCTATAGAACCGCTCATCTCACCTGATTTGATCTTATTGAGCGCTTCTTTACAGAGGTTCAACAACCTGAAGTGCTTTTTGAGCTGAGTCCTGGTAACGTTTAGAAGGTCGGCTATCTCTTTCTGCGTGTAACCGGCTTTTATGTACATTCGAAGCGTCTCGACCTCATTCGCCAGGTTCGGTGAACGCTGGAGATTGAGCATCAAACCCATAAGTTCACTGTCCTCATCCTCCACTATTACTGCCGGAACCATCTCCATCCCCAGGTTTCTTGCGGCCTGAATTCTGCGGCGACCATCGACAATCATGTAACCATGCCCGTTCTTTCGAAGCATAACCGGAACCTTGATACCGACTGATCCTATGTTTTCGACAAATTTCGCTGATGGGATGCAATCCTCAGCTTTTACTTCAGAGACGTTTATCTCCCTTATTTCCATCATTCACCTCCTTCTTCTCGAAATAAAAAAAGCCCTTTTAAAAAGAAAGCTCCTGAGAGCACTCCTTTTGAAAGGGCGTTGTTCGTGACCTACTAAAAAAACTATATATATCTATTACTATGTCATATGTTATTAACAACCTCTTTATTAGGAAATTCAATCCGAAGCAAACTTACACTTAACCTACGCCAGCAACATTCAATCATTGAAATTAATTTATTACATTAGCGTGAGCTATATCATACGCTCGGGATATCACCATGTAATTCAGTCCAACTTTTTGCGCCATATTTGCGAAGGATGAATAAGTGCTTTGGCTCCTTCTTGCCATATTTGGTAGCAAGACGCTGAAGAAATGCCAACCACGAGTCCTCATCCTTTTTGTCATCATTGGTTTTTCGGGGAAATCCAAAGCATAAATTTCTAGCTGATAGTCTAGGTCAGCCCAGTCATATAGAATCTCCCTTTCATCGAATCCTCCGTAAAGATTGGGGTCTGCCCCGTATTCGCAAAGTAACTCTACCAATTGCTCATTCATTTGAAGAGTAGGAGGCGTAAGGGGCCCATTTTTTTCTTCGTCAAGCAGGTTAGGGTTAGCGCCGTTTTCGAGAAGGAATTTGACGACTTCATATATCTTGGGCGATTCATAAAGATAAGAGAGTATCTCAGTTAAAATAGATTCTCCAAATTCATTTACTTGGTTTATGTTAGCGCCTTCCTCCAGGACGGCAGAGATGTTTGCCGTATCAAAAGATTCACATGCTCTTATCAGCTTTTCTCTGAGGGTGCTCATATTTCAAACCTCGATTTTAAAAGGCTTGGACTCTCTGCCCTTAGGATCTTCAAAAGGCCTGTCATAATAGACTTCTACGCCGGATGGTTTCAGGACAACCGCCAGCTTGGTTGCCAATTCAACCCCTTTCCTATGGAACTCCTCCCAGGGGAAGTCAGAGTCGTTGTCCCTCGTGTCACGGTCAAACCTCGCCCACCACTCTTCTAATTCCTTTTTCAATGACTCCGTTTCAGGATGGACCTCGAAAAACCCGTATAGATCAAAGGATTCACCCTGGTGCTCCCAATCATATGAGTTGAGGCCGTAATCGGCCATGATCTTTATTTGCGGAGCAGATGAAAGCTTCTTACGCGGGTTTGGGTCACTCAATTCCTTTTCCATTTCTTCATCAATTTTCGCGTATCGTTGAATCAAAGGTGGGATCGGCTGCTCTACAGCATCTCCATTTCGGATTATAAGCTCTTTAAAGGGGTTGAATTCCAAGTAATAATCATTTCCGATTTCAGATTTGATCTTCTTAGCAATTTCCAATCCCCAGGTCTCAGATTTTATATCAGGCGTCATGCCTGCCGGTGCCGGTAAGGAGTCGTAAAAGCTATCTATGTAATCGACCCAGGACTGAAGTTCCTTTGCAAGGGTTGGCGATATACCAAAATTTTCAGGATGCAGCATGCAAGGTGAACTGACGGAGGCCGGGGAAGGTATCTCCCAGAGTCCGCTTGACCCGTAATCGAACTCGATACGCAACAGGCGTTTATATTTCAGAATGTAATTATCTTCTATGAAACTCCAAACCTCCTCATAATCAGCCTCGGTTAACTTGGCATACAAATAAAGTCGATATTTTGCCAGATCGTCGCTGACCCAAAGTTTATATTTATCAGGAAATTTCATTTGCTTACCCTTTAACGCTGATTTTCTGGCTTCGTTATAATTTTTTCAAGGCCATTTTAACCCATTCAAACCCGATTCTCTCCTGTTCAAGCCGCAGTTGAGTACCCAATAGGTTCTGACGCAGATCGTCATACAATGCAGCCTCCGTGCTATTCAATCTGGGCAAATCACGCCTTTCAGGTTGCGGCTCCTTCCCCCACTGTGGTCGATGGGCCAGCAACGTATCATGATCCATCAGAAAAGATTTGATGCTTGGGAACAGGGCACGAATTTGATCTAGGATGGCAAAGCCATGAGTGTCGATGTCCCCCCAGTAATAAATGCACCGGTTCTGAAGCCAAAGCGCGTCAGCCAGCATCTCGAAACCATACCCCGCGCCGAAGATGGCCATGCTACTCGGAACGGACGGAAATGCAAGAAAATTGACCTCGTTCTCAGTGATAAAAACCTTTTCTACCGGGAGATCAAGCCGGGCGAAGGTGTCATTGGTGACCATGATATCCTGATCGGTCTCGGTAGGCACAAAGGCGATATCCGGATCAAGCATGCGGAACCGGATGCGGGAAGGCTTGTCCCGAAACCAGTAGCGTTGACAGAAACCGCTCACTCCCCGTGCAGAATCATCGATTGCGTCCTGTGGCAGCACCAAATCAAGCAACTCCGAAAGCACCGCACGGTGGTCTTCGATAAACTTGCTGTGCACACCTGGGATATCGACCTGTCGTAGATAAATACCCGGATTGGGGTGCTGCCCCCTCCATGAAACAATATCCAACAACTTAGGCCAGTCTGCGGCAAGTTCCAATGCACGAAGCGGGCGTTTCTCTAACCATGAGAGGAGTTCAGGATGGCGCTCTCCTGTGAGCGCCACTATTGCAGCAAAACGCTCGGCGTCCCGACTTTTGCCAATCAGCCCAAGAGCATCTTCCAGCGTATCGATCCAAACCTCATCCGGCACCGAATTCGAACCCAAAACACGATGATTAATGTCCCGCCACACCACTCGACAGGGCTTCGCCTGGCCTTTGAGCCCGGCAATCCAACCACGGACTTCATCGAAGCGCTGCGCCAGTTCCACCGAAGTCGGTCCTTTAACTATGAGTCGCCGAGGGAATATGGGAGTACCGCTTACCATGCTGGCCAGCAATACACCTCTGTTCCACAATTTAAGGATCTGAGCACGGAGGTCTGCTGGCGTTGTCCAGTTCATGTCGCCTGCCTCTGTTTTTCCGCACGGTACTCCTCGATCGTGAGATTGCGTAGATAGGATGCACGTCCATCCTGGTTATGCACGAAGCCGACAGAAGCGACAAACGGTTCTATGATGTGAATCTTCTGTAACGGTGTAACGATAAGAAGTTGCAGGTTCATCTGGTCGAAAAGCCTGAGTCCGTACTGCGCCGATTCGTCGGAGCCGCGGCCAAACGCCTCATCGATCGCCACGAAGCGAAAAGAGCGTGAACGTACCGCCCCCCATTCCAGGCCAAACTGATAGGCCAGACTGGCGGCCAGAACGGTATAGGCAAGTTTCTCCTTCTGTCCTCCCGACTTGCCGCCGGAGTCGGAGTAGTGGTCGTATTCTCTTTTGTCCTCCCGCCAGCGCTCGCTTGCTGCGAACACAAACCAGTTACGCACATCGGTGACCTTTGCCGTCCAACGGCGGTCCTGCTCGGCTTGCCCTTCGCGACTCCGGAAACGCTCAATAATCTGTCTGACCTGCAAAAATTTTGTCTCCGAGTACTGAACGTCATCGGAGCCGGTAAGCACGCCTTCCGTGCAGGCGCGCAGTTCGGTCTGAAAATCACGGATTTCGGCGTCCGTGGTCGTTTGGGCCTCCAGAACAATGTAACGCCCGGGGTTATAATCAATTTGAGTGAGTGATTCGTTTATACGCGCGATTCGTTCCTTAATGGTCTCCCGCTCACGCGCGAGCTGCGACTGGAAATTGGCAACCTCGCGGATTGTATTCTCGTTGAGCAATTCCTTGAAGCGCGCCTCAAACCTCGGGAGGTCGTCGGCATTGAGCTTATTGAGCATATTGCGATACTCAAAGCCCGCTTCTATGCTGGCATCTACATCCCGGGTATCCAGATCCCATTTCTCCTTGTATTTGGTCATCGCATGGATAATCTTCTCACCGAGACGTCTTATCTTTGAGTCCTCCGCATCAATTCTGCTCTGCAGCCGCCCTCGTACATCCTGTTCACGTGGATCGCAGGTCTCGATAGTAAGTTGGTGTTCACCAAGCGCCTCAAGGCGAATCGTCGTGAGCGTTTCGAAATACTCTGCATGGCTCGGCGCAGCAGCATCCAGTAAAGCCCTGGTCTGTTCTCTCAATATCTCAGAATCGCTTATCTTTTGTTCCGTTTTGGATCGCTTGTCCTTTTCAGTTGTAAGACGGCCTTCGGTCCTTTCCAGATCGGCAACCACAGTTTTTAAGCGTTCGGATAAGGTCTTAAGGAGGTCTGAAGAGGCTTCCAGCCGCTGTTTCTCATCAACCAGTCTGGAAACCTCAAGGGCCAATGGCCGCCAATTGAGCTCAGTAAAATCGCGGTATTCACCAAGTTTGGAAAGGGTATCGAGGCGTTCCTTGATAAACCGCTGTTCTTTTTGAAGCTCTGCAATACGGCTGCCGGTCTCGCCCAGATGCGCCTCAAGCGCACTGCGCTTTTCCTCCAGAGCGGCGATTTTGGCGGTATTGCTCCAGCCCAGCACATAACGGCTACGGTCTTCAATGCGATAGCGGTCGTCCTTTTCATGTCGATCGCCAGGAGCTTTGATTTGTCCCGCACGGGTAATGGCCCTGGTTTCACGCCGGAACTTCTCTTGAGAATCACAGCATGCATAATCAAAACGATTGGCGACTTCGCGCTCCAGCCAGCCGTAGAACGGTGAATCCGGCTTGATTGAGATCTTGTGAACCAAAGTATCGGGATGCAATGGTGGCCGATCAAGCCGACCGCCCTCCCTAACACGGAAATAGACAAGGAGTCCCTTTAAATTGTTGTGGTCGACAAACTCGGCTACCCTGGTGTAATGCCGATCCGGCACCAGTAGAGAAAGGCCGAAATTACGCAGCAGGCGCTCAATGGCCCCTTCCCAATCGCGTTCGTTTTCGCGGACCTGGATCAACTCCCCAGCAAAGGGCAATTCCCCTTCGGGCAGGTCCAAAGCAGCACAAAGGGTGCTGCGTAGCGCGATTTGCCTGGAGTCAATATTGCTCCTCCTGGCTTTCAAGCTCTTGATTTCAGCCGCTAAGGTTTCGTGCTCCTGCCGCTTTTGAGTGAACAGCACGTTCATTTCAGTCAATTCATTCTGAATCACTACCTCACGTTCTGTAAATGCAGCCTGTTCGGTCACAAAAGTCTTATGTTGGACAAGAAACGATTCTGCCTCTTCGGCTGGACGCATCCCCAATGCACATACCAGCTCGCCGTAACGATCAGCTTTCTTCATCCGGCGCCGTTGTTCCTCTTCTTTTTGACCGATTTCCTCACCGATACGCTCGATTCGGTCGCCGCCGTTTTCGGAGATACTGAGCCTGAGTTCCCGCTCCTGATTCTGCATCGAGCGCCGTTCATCCTCCAGGCTTTCAATCCGGGAAGAATGCTTTGAGAAATCATGTTTTAATAAATCTATGCGTTTATCAAGCAGTTCCAGCTTGAGCGCTGCGAAATAGAATCTCAGTGCCTCGCGACAAGCGCGAAGTTGTTCGGTAACGGCCACCAGCTCCGTATGCCGGTCACAGTCGGCCACCAGCGGAGTGAGCATCTCAACTTGTTGCTTGGCCTTGAGCACGGCTTCATGCGCACGGTTCAGATCGTCGAAATGACCTATCAGGGCTGCAATCCTTGGAGCAACTTCGAAAGGCTCCAGCATGTGTGTGCGGACGAAGTCGGTGAGATTGCCAACCGTCTTCATCGATACGGTCTGATGAAAGAGTTCCAGCGCCTGCTCGTTTTCAATACCGAAATGCCGACGAAACCAGGCACCATAAGGTGGAAAACTATCAAACAGTTCAACACCAGCCCCTCGCAGCTTTTTGCGGAGACCTCCTATCTCGGTGCCGAACTGGGCAAAATCTACAGATATAGAGAGGTCCCGCTCGCAAGCCACAAAAAAGCGAGCAGGTTGCCCCTGTGCCTCTTTTATCCAGAAGACCTGTGCCAGAGTTACAGTTTTTCCGTAACCGGCATTGTGAAACACTCCCAAAATAACCGAATAGTTGTTATTGTCACGCAACGCCACTGGTTTGGCACTGCCGCTCAAATCGTTTCGTTCAGATTTGTAATGGCCCAAAACGTAGGAGCGCAACGTGCGTTCTCTGGTATCCGCGCCGGCCGCCTTGTTATAGGAGATACGGTGAGCAGGCACCAGCAAAGTGGTCACGGCGTCCACCAGCGTGGATTTGCCTGAACCGATATCGCCGGTGAGCAAAGCGTTCTTACCGTCGAGTCTGAACGTACATTTGCCATTGAAAGTACCCCAGTTGAGTACCTCCAGACGATGCAAACGATAGCCCGTCAGACGGTCATCAGAAGAGAATTCGAGGTCAAGGGACTCACTCATCTGTTGCATCTCCAAATCTGGATCCGGCGTAAGATTGATAAGCCGCCAGCCGTTGTTCGAACTCCGCCAACCACTGCGCGTCGACAAAGGCTTTGAGTATACGCCGCACCTCAATCGTATGCTCCTGTCCCCGTAAGTGGCGCACAAATCCCAATTCGGCGATTTTGTTCAAATGCGTATCCACCTGATCGATTAACTTTGTCTCATTGCTCCCTTCAGGCAAAAAAACGCGGATCATCTCCACCACATCATCGCGCGATAGGATAAGCCGTGTTTCGCCTCCACCGGCATCGAACTCCGCCAGTTTTTTGCGCACTAAGGCCAGCAATAGGCTGACCGGAAAGGACAGCTGCCGTCGCGTTACCAATCGCAGCCCGGTTGAACTATCTGCCTCCGCCTCGGCTCTGGAACGAAGAAAGGCATAGCCTTCGGCCTCGTCCAGCACCAATTCCAGGCCGAGCACGACCACATAATCCCTTACCCTTGCTTGCAGGGTAAGGAGCGCGTTCCAAAGGACCGGACTCTCCTCCGAATAGAGAACCCCCTTCAGAAGCTGCACCACGACAGCTGAAAGCTCTGGCTGAATTTCACGATTAACCGCTGGCTGAAAATCCTGTTCGTCCAATTCATCTCCTCACAAATATGACTCTCGGTAACCGTGCACGCCTGGCCGCTCCCTCGGGAGTTTGCCACTCGACAGTGTCAATGGTATTGTCGTCCACCGCCGTATGGGGCAAATCGCTTGCCAAATGAAGATATGTAACCAGTTCCGCCAAACCGTGCCGCAGGGGATAAACTTTCACCAGCTCGCACAAGCTGATTTGCGAACGCGTCTGCAATGCCTGGCGGATATGACCGGACAATTCCGCCTTATCGATAACTACCTGAGAGTAGAGCGCCGATGCATCCACTTCAGTAGAAGCTTCCTCAAGCTCGACGTTCGCGATTATCGGTTTAATAGGCGGGGTGTAAAGCGGCCTTTCCATCGGCAGTTCGATAGTAGCCGCCGTGTCGGGTATCGTCATGAAATAGCCGGTCGGCGGACAATCACGGATGGCCAGAGCCCTTGACTCGATATTGCGCAATATATCCATTATGCGTCGGTTCTCGAGCCAGGCTTGGTCGTCAAGAAAACGCCTGAGCTGTTCTGAAAGCCGCGCCACTGTGCGCTGGGTGTGCTCGCCGGCTTCCAGCCAATCGTAATGCACTCGCTTTAAGCGGAAGTCGGGCTTAAGCTCCGCAACAGGCGGTAGGCTCAATACCTGTTGCAGAAGCATGGTCAACTCTTCCTGTCGCGACTGAGACATCAGAAAATCCCAGAAAGCGCGAAAGCTTCTCCCTTGATCTGAATCAGCAATCGCGTCCCGCTCTCCCATAATTTCTTCTATCAGCGCGCCTTTAGAGCCGTCCCAGAGAGCGATTCGCTCGCGTACTCGCCTGTCCAGCGACCGAAAGTTGTACTCAACTTCGCGAAAATCAGAGAGCAGTTCGCGCGCAATCTGGACAAATTGTTGGAAACGGTCCTTCAGCGCGGTTTCATCAAGCAATGGTATGTTCCCGGCCAAAATGCTTGAGATGTCAGCATCGATTTCATCGCGTCGCCTATGAAGTTCAGCGATACGCGCCTGCGGGTCAACTTCGCTGCCCTCGCTCATCTGCTTCAGCAGGTCAAAAAGAGTGAGTAGCCTCGATTCCGTACCTACAAATGTCCGTTCTGTAAGGGTGACCAGCCAAAAAAGAACCTTCTCGGTTGCCGGAGTCAGATCGAAATGCGGTTCATCGGATTTATTGGGATAAAATTTGCGCAACCATCCCTTATCATCTGCAGCCCAATCGTTAAGATATTTTATTGCTGGATCGGTAAAGACCCCCGGACCATGCTGCTCACGCAAGATAAACAGCTCATCTTCCAGAGCTTCACTCAGATCAGATTGAGCAATCACCCTCACGTTGGGAATGATGAACACCCGGTGCAAAAAACTCGCGATCAGCGGCGCATGGGGCGAGCGCAAAAGCCGCCACGCCGGATGGTTCATACGCATTGAATCGAGAGTAGCATAATCCAAGTTCATCGCTATCTTCCCAGGTTGAAGCCCAAAAAAGGTGTTCTATTCTTAATAAACTACAATATCCTCATCTGCCTCTATTGAATCTGTGCGGGTCTCACGCTGGCAAAATTTTCTCCTTTGAGGATTAATCCAGACGCTTATACCAACAAGGCTCGATTTCTGCTTTTCCTCATCTCACCACTTAATTTCCTGTAAATTTTATACATAAATAATTAACAAATTTAGATCGATAAGACAAGCGAGAAATTCTCCATAGATATTTGATTTATTGACAAAATCTAAATTCGGAGACATAATACCTACAAATATAAAATAATGTAGGTAATTTGTCCCCTATGCGTAATCTCAGGCAAGATAGATTTGAAAAAGCGAAGAGCATTTTTCGTCAACACGGGGGGATTCTTAAGATGAGCGAGGCCGTTCAGGCCGGAATCCACCGCAAAATGCTTTATGCTATGCATGATGCCGGGATAATAGAAAAACTTGACCGGGGCCTGTATCGACTTGCCGACCTACCGCCTCTTGGCAACCCCGACTTGGTATCGGTAGCAATGAAAGTGCCAACAGGCATAATTTGCCTGATCTCAGCTCTTTCCTTTCATGAAATTACGACCCAAATCCCACATGAGGTATACATTGCGCTGAGACGAGGCACCGAGTCACCTCGGCTAAAACATCCACCGGTGCGCGTTTTTCGATTTACAGGCGAGGCTTTCACAGAGGGGATTGAAACACCTAAAGTAGATGGCATTCAAATTCGTATCTACAACCCCGAAAAAACGTTGGCTGATTGCTTTAAGTATCGTAATAAAATTGGCCTCGATATCGCCGTAGAGGCACTTAAACTCTATCGAGAACGAAAGCGCGTCAAAGTAAACGAAGTGATGAGGTACGCACGAATTTGCCGTGTTGAAAAGGTCATGCGACCTTACCTGGAGGCACTACTATGACAAATCGAAGACCTCAAAACATAGCAGCCTCTGTGCATCAACGTTTGCTCAACAAGGCGCGGGAGACAGGGCGCCCTTTTACCGAACTACTGCAGTATTTTGCCATGGAACGCTTTCTCTACCGGTTATCCAAATCTCCTCATGTTGAAAAATTCGTCCTTAAAGGTGCCTTGATGCTTACCGTATGGAGAGCACCTCTTTCAAGACCCACCATGGACATCGACGTCCTCGGTCAGACGGATAATAGCGTCGATTCAATTATTAAAATAGTAAAAGATATCTGTGGTCAAGACGTCAATGCTGACGGCCTTATCTTTGATGTAACCAGCGTTCAGGGAGAACGTATCACTGAGGATGCCAACTACGAAGGTGTGCGCATTAGATTTCGGGGAAAATTAGGTACAGCGCTTTTTGCCATACAATTCGATGTAGGTTTTGGCGATATAATAATCCCTTCACCTCTTTATCTAGATTATCCTACAATACTCGAATTCCCAGCACCACACCTTCGTGGTTACACCAAGGAAAGCACTATTGCAGAAAAATTTGAAGCGATGGTAAAGCTGGATATTTTGAACAGCCGCTTGAAAGATTTCTTCGATATTTGGTTACTATCAAGACAGTTTGATTTTGATGGAGAAACGTTAGCAAAGGCAATCACGATGACCTTCTCTGCGCGTGGCACGGGTATCCCGTCAGAGCCGCCTCCGTTGACAGACACTTTTGCTTCCGATGCCACAAAAGTTAAACAATGGCAAGGTTTTATCCGCAAAAACAGATTAACTGATGTCCCGGAGGATTTCAGGAAAATAATTAAGGATCTTGCTACCTTTCTTGGACCTATTGCCGTAAGTTTAGCCGCAGGTCAAGCTTTCAAAAGAATCTGGAAAGCACCAGGCCCTTGGTCAAGCTAAATCTCATGGGCTCAAAATAACTATTGAAATCCATTTCCCAAAGCCCTTAGAAAAAACCTTTGCTTCCGTAAGAAGCTTTCTTACTCTAAAATCGGTTCCTCGTTTAATGTATGTGTTTTAAACCATGACACAGGTGCCATTTTGCGAAACTCATTCAATTTATGATGAAACCGACACGCGCCGAGCCGTTTCCCGCATCCGCAAGGACAGGGCCTTTTGTTTGCAATCCGTTTTTTAACACCCAACAACTGAATAGCCTGTGTTATCTGATTCCTTTCTTGTAAGCCGAGCATGATGGAATAATCGTCCACTATGCCTTGGTCACCATGAGCCAGCTCACCAAAAACAAAATCCCCACCATGCAGTAACTTGTAAGAAACAGCATAGAGGTAAGGCACGAGACATTTATCTGCGAAGCCAGTCAAATTTTGAGCGCTATGGATTTTTTTTAACAGCCGAAGCGGTGAGCCTAGACAAAGTGATCCGTCTGAATAAATATGAAAATTACCGCTACGCGGTATTTTTCCACCGGTTTCCTTTACCTCGGGAAGGGCCTGAGGAAACTTGTCTGGAACAAAAATTTCCAACATATAGAAATCTTCAAGTTCATCATTGCCGGATATGCTGGCTTTGAAACGAAATCTCCCACGGAGGCATATGCCAGCATCCGAGCACGGCGCTGTCGACATGCCGGGATAATCGTCCAGGAACTGGTTCAGACTATTCAGTGCTTTCACTCCCATTTATCTACCGTTTCCACGGTCTGGCTGAGCTTGATCGATCAATCGAATGATTTTTGGGAGTTACGATGTTAAAGGTGGCAACGCTGACACCGAGCTTTTTTTTCAGTTCCGACTGATTAACTCGCAATGAAAACTTTTCTTCAATCTGTTCGCTTAGGAACTCAGCATCTGTAGTCGACATAAGATGCTGGAAATCTGTTCTCGCCTGCAGAAGCCAGGCATTGAAATTGTCCTCAAGTCTCAAATGCGAACAATCAGGTCTGTACCAGCGATCGGCAAAATCCTCCTCAGGATCAACGGGGTTGGGAACCCGTGGCTTGGTTGGGCGCACTAGTCCACCCATCTTGTTAAGCACATTTTCAAGAGCCGTAACGAGATCAGTCTCACCGTTATATGCTTTGGCCGCTAATGTCGTTATAATGATTGAAATAGGCCTGGAATCCGGATGGTCCTTGCTCCAGTTATCACGATGGCGTTTCAGAATCTGAATCACCCGCTGCAGGGGCGTTTTCTTTTTAAACAAAGGCATATTATCCACCTGAGCTTTTTCCAGAAGGATTCTGGTTTGCTGTGGATTCATTCGGTATTCAAACCATTGCGCGTATCCCTCTGGATTACTGATATGCCAATCTTCACAGATGTGCTTAAAGCCCTCGTGCCTATCGTCGGTTATGGAAACGGTTGTCTGAGAGGCGGCCCCGGCGACATACTCGTCCAATCCTGTATTTCGAATAGATTCCAAGATTGCTTTCCGCCTTTTTTCATCAGCGGGAATACATGGCACAATGTCCATGTGAAAACTGAGGTCATCCTGATATGCAAGACGCCAGCAACGATGCTTCGCCTCCAGTTTATTTTTGATATCACGCGCTTTTCGATAGGCTTCAAGCTCAATACCAATCAGCTTTTTTAGGGTCTCTTGGGTATGACTATCCTTGCTGATTCCGCCTCGAAGTTTGCAGGCAAGATCAAGGTCATATTTTTCACTCTCATCAAGCGGGCGAATAGCTGTGCCGAGGCGAAATGACCCCTGCGGGAAAATATGCGGTTTGTGTACGGATACTGCTGATTCCTTACGGTCAAACCATTCCCCCAGATCTTCATACCTTTTCCGGGCGTTGTCATAGGCTGAATCAGGGAGTTCCAGCAGTTTGCTCATATTGTCAATGATGATTTTTTTTTGTTCACTGGTAATCATTGGCTGTCTCCTATTATTATTGCTTTTATAAATTTTTGCTCTTTATTGTTTTGGTCATAAATAATCCACGGCATATCTGCTTTCGGCATCCTTGCTCTACCCATCTCTATGGAACAGGAGACAGCCATTGCCGGAAAAAGAGAAAGTGGCGTGGTAGAACCATGTGCTTCCTTAATCAAAACCATCAGTTTTCGAATGATTGTCCGCATCATGGAAAGCTGTACGCTGTTACGGATATTATCGTTGCTGATGTGTTCTTCCGGGACAGTCAATTCCCAGATAGACACATGCTCCCCAATGACCTTTTTGATTCGTTCATGACTGATGATGTCACTCAATGAAATGATCAGAACCGGCTCGCCATTCGCCTCCTTAGGTTTTTTGATAATAAACTCAAACCCCTCAGGAAATTTCTGCCATTGCCAGCCTTTCGGTTCTCTGATCGGCTGATAGGAATCTACTGAAATCTTGTCTGTGAACAGTGTCCCCAGTTGTATCAGCAAGGGAATAGGTGCGAGACAGAACAAAGAGAAATGCTTTGCCTGGTCGCTTTCAATCAGAGGCAGAACTTTCTGATTAAAAACCCGGTTCAGGTGAGCCGATTCCGATTCCCAGAAAGCAGGCGTTTTGTCTTCGTGGGAGCATGACATGGAAAGGCGGACAGAATTTTCCGAAACCGGATACCGCTCTGGAAACATTGCTTCCATGGCATCTTCATGCTGAAGCGGAGACCTTTGTTCACCAATGTTGCTGCCGTAGAAAACCACATGAGATTTTCGATTGGCTGCAATGCCGGTAACGGTGACCACTCTATGTTCATGTTCCTTTTTCCATTGCTGTAGCAGCGATGCTGAATATTTGGCACCATCACCATCCTGATCAATGGTTGTGTGGCAGTCATGGCACATCAGCATCAGATTGCCCACATCATTGAGGCTTTGGGGATTCTTTTTGAACGGTCCCCAACCTCGTGGACCATCTTCAGAAAAAGAATAGATATGCGCCTTTTCCGAGATATTAACCCGTTCCTGAGTTACCTGAGACTTGTAGAGTATGCGGTTGCACCCGTTGAACTGGCACCGTCCGGCAGCTCGTGCCCATAACTCCCGTTCCACTTCCTTTTTTACATACCGGGTAACTTCTTTAATATTCTGTTTGCTCATACTCACACAATCCCTCACTACGAATTCACCGCTACGCGCAATTATCAAAGTCAAGAAAAACCCTTGGTAATATCCATATGTTACATTTCAAGGTATCTAAAAGAAGACTCGCCGTTCTTTAGCTGGACGACCTCCGGTCCGTTCTCGACGAGCTCATCTTCCTGATGGCCGTTTACGACTTGATAGAGCTGTAGTTCCGCCCCGATATGGCCGAGGCTGTAGAGCGCCGCGCCTGTCGTTGGGTTAGGTGATTCATACTGCTGTTGGTCGATGTGAATCTGTACTTCATTATGTTCAGATCCTGGCATATTAGCTCCTCCTTGTATATTTACTACTTCACAGCTCGCTCATCAGCTATCCATCTGGGCGGGCCTGCAGTTGACAGGCCCGCCAGTAACGCTAGCCATTACTTCCCGGATTTATGCTTGGTCTGATCGACCAGCGTGTAAGTCGAACCCGGCTTGCTTGTCGGAGGAAGGGGCTCGCCCTTCACCGATGTCACCTCAGGACCGCGCCCACCTTTCGGGCCGACCTGCTGATACTGTCCTGATTTTGGGGCTGATTGCACCGGCTTCAGGCCGCTCGTCTTGCTCATATTATTTCCCCTCCTCCATAAATTTTAGCCGTCAAACACGGCCTCATCAGCTTTCGTAAGCTGACAATGCGTACAGTATAAACAAAAAAATTTACAGTGTCAACTGAGAATCCTGTGCAGGCGGGAAAACAGCCTCCAATCGGATCTTCGCAACAATAGGATTAACATCAAAAATCTCAGACAAAGCCTTCACAGCCTCTTCCTGACGGCTTCTGTCTAGTCTTTGCAAATCTAATTTTCCAGACTTTAAGTGAAAAGGTTCTAGTGCAGTCATAACCAGGGCTTTCGGCATTAAGAGAGGACCAATGACAAGATTGGCCTGGATTTCCCACCATGGATTACTAGTACCTTTAAAGCCTTGGAAACCCTGGATTGCATTGTTTCTACAAAGAATCCTAGGCTTATCAGGGTCAACATCTTTTCCAAAGAGAGACTGGAGGTTTTCCCCAAGCACAAAAAGATGAGTGTGAAGGAGACCATGTCCAGCCTCATGAGCCAAGGTAGTGTTGATTCGACGCTCAGCAACCTTATCTCCTTCTTCCAACAGCGTTTTGGTGATTGTCATTCCCTTTACGCCATTCGATCCAAATTCCGTGAAGCCGAGAACGCCGTCTGGCAGGTCATCATAAACTATGTGAATTTTAAATTTCTTTTCTATAAAACGCTCAACACGTATAGGCTCGGGACTCGACGGGAGGAAGCCAGCTTTCCTTAACTCGTCGATACAGATAGTTTCGATATCCTTTGGAGGATAAAATGGCTTCTCAGCAGAAGGACCAGAAGTTGTTCTATAAGTTTTCATGACTTTTCTTTTTTAGTTTTTATAAATTTTAATAAATCTTCTGCGCTAATTTTTTTGTCAATTACCTGCCTAAATGCTAGGGCATATTGGGGATTTGAACTTGCAAGACGCTTGATATCGTCTATTGGTGGACGAGTATCATAAGTTCGCAACTCATCCACTGATATTCCTAATTTCTTAGATAGGCTTAAGAGAATATTCTCTGAAGGGAATCGCCTCCCCAATTCGATATCTGATAAAAAAGCTGCAGATACTTGAATTTCTTTTGCAAGCTCTCTCAGTGACACATCTTTTATCTCTCTAAGTTCTCTAATTTTTTGACCTAATGTTTTCATAATTTTTAAATCCCTCTATGACGTAAGCTTACCATGCTTACAGTTATTTTGTCAACAAGTACAGGCACTTTTTTGAAAAATATACCAAGCACTTTTTTCAAAAATTTTCTTGTCCTTTTAATGTTGAGCATGTCAGCTCGCACCGTTACCAAACTTCTGTGAAATAAAAAAGCTACCATCAACCGGGAGCCACCGACATTTTCATTATTTGTCGAGTCTATTTACCTGTAGTATAGGGAATAGAGGGATTTAAGAGAAACAGAAGGAATAGGGAGGCAACAATTAACCCCTTGATTTTCAAGTCAAAACCGGAAAGTTAGACCAAGATCAAGGGGTTATGGTTTTTTGCTGTTTCATACTGGCAGTTTTGAGGTCAGGGGTTCGATCCCCCTCTGCTCCACCAGGAATAACAAGGGGTTACGCGTTATCCGGTCAAATAAAAGGCTTTCAACCCCTTGTGTCGGAAGCTCTTTATCATATGGCAATTGCAACCCCATCAGTTACGGTATGCAGGAATTATTCACCCCTTCTTCACCATCTCAATGACTTTGCCCTGTTCAGGTACAAGAGATTGGGCCAGCCCGCTCATGGCGCGCCTCTGCGTGTCCTCGTCTCCCTTCGCATACCTGAAAACCATCGATGGAGTTCTCCAGCCGAAAAGTATTTGGAGGTCCTTAACCGGCGTACCTCTCCGTGCCGCCAAGGTCGCCGCCGTATGCCTTAAACTATGGAAGGAAACCTTGTCCCGCGCCCCCCTGCACTTATTAAGCTCAAGGTTCTTAACGGCGGTCCTGAACGGGTGAGGCGGTCTTATAAATAGACTGCCGTCCTTCATGGTAAACACGTGCTCGCCTGGGCCGCCTACGCCGCGCCTCTCCATCATCTCCGACACGACTGGGACAAGGTACACGGCGCGGACATCTTTGTTTTTCGTGTCGGTAAAGGTAGCCATCCCCCTTTTCAAGTCCACATGCTCCCAGGTCAACTTGCCTGCCTCTGAAAACCTGCACCCGGTAAACGCGCAAAACATGGTTATGTCGTGGGCCGCTGTATCAGTAACGCCCAGATAGTCGAGTATGCTTTTAAGCTCTTGTGGCGTGAGTACCCGGAGTCGGGCATTGTTCACCTTTTGGAGCGTTATGCCGATTGCAGGATTATCGCCAGCCTTTACCAGTTTCCTCTTGGCCGCGTGCTTCCATATTCTGTAAAGTGTCCCGACGGCGTACTGTTGAGTTCGCGGGGTCAGCTTGTCCTCCCTCATGCGGTCGAGCATCTTGTCAACATCTGCCGGAGTGATGGTCTTTATGGGCTTATGTCCCATAGCCGGCAGGATTCGCTTTGTATAATGGTCAACCTCTTTTTCCCAGGAGGACTGCTTTATCCGCGCCTTGAGTGCGTGGACATAATCCTGTTCCCAGAAATCCGCAAGGGTCAACCCCTCGGCGCGCTGTAGGGCCCGCTTTCGGTCATGCAATGCGCGTTTCTCGCTAAGGGTGCGCGGCCCGTCTCCACGGAGGCGAGCTTCGATAAGCTTACTCCGCTCTATAACGGCCTTCTCCTCTGTCATACCTTGTGAAGCCCAACCCATGCCTTCCTCAATCTGTTTTCCGTCCACGGTGAAACGGATAGCGTAATAGCGGTCTTTCTTAATACCATGCTTGCGGGTTTCGTGCTCGTAATACCTTACGCCTCGGGTGCCGCTTGACTTCCATTTTTTAGCCATAATATCTCCCTAAAAAAATCCCGTGAAAAATCCCGTGTGTTTCTCATGGATTCCTCTCCCTAATCTCTCCCTGATTTGTAGCTGAAACAGGGGTATTTTGAGGTAAGTTACGGTAAGAAGAATATCAGGGAAGATATTGTAATGTCAAGGTTTTGTTGTAGTTTTAGGAAGGCACGGTAAATGCTCAAAAAGGGACTCAAAATCCCGTGGGAGCAATCCCGTGTGGGTTCGATTCCCACCTCCGGCACCATGCTTTTCAGATAATATGTGCTCTGGTTCGCTTCTTAAGATAAAATGGCGGGCCGAGCCCACCGGTG
>Ga0209323_10000191_pt1 | contig 37930 bp, 40 predicted proteins | sample Rifsed19ft2_FD_184014 | JGI IMG/M metagenome (GOLD analysis project Ga0209323, IMG submission 184014) | Soil microbial communities from Rifle, Colorado, USA - sediment 19ft 2 (version 2) | ecosystem: Environmental > Terrestrial > Deep subsurface > Rock core/Sediment | place: Rifle, Colorado...
CGGCTCGATGGTCGCCAGACGTGCCAAAGGTTACAACATGACCGTTCTTTACAATAAACACGAGCCGGATCCGGAGGCGGAAAAAGAGCTCGGCGTTACCTTCGCATCCTTAGATGAACTTTTAGCCAAAAGCGATTTTGTTTCCTTGCATGTTCCTTTGACCGATGAGACCAGGCACATGATAAATAAAGAAACTCTGGCAAAAATGAAAAAGGGAAGCTTTCTGGTCAATACCGCCAGAGGCCCAGTCGTTGACGAAAGGGACTTGGTCGAGGCCCTCAAATCCGGACAACTGTCGGGGGCTGCTTTGGATGTTTACGACAACGAACCGGACATCGACCCTGAGTTTTTGGTGATGCCCAATACCATTACCACCCCCCATATTGCCTCGGCAACCTGGGAGGCCAGAAATAAGATGGGAGAAATGGCGGTAGCGGCGATACTTGATGCCCTAGAGGGTAAAAAGCCTGCCAATATCGTCAATGAGGAAGTGTGGGAGAAAAGGCGGAAATAACCTCTTTTGAGCAAATAATTTCTTCAGCAAAAGGCCCGACTCAAAGATTTTCACGCACCCAAAGATAAGCCGAAGCATTATTGATATCCATTAGCGGGAAAGGAAGTGGCATTGTAAAATGTCATTATGTCAATATTTAAGAAAAAAGATGAAGACGAAGAGTACGAGTATGATGATGAAGAATTGGAAGAGAGAAAGCCCAACCCCAGAAAATTTAAGGATTTAAGACCGGAGAATAAGAAAAAGAGGAAAGAGCCAGTCAAGCCCTGGGGCAGACGCGAACGGTTGATTGTTTTTTATGCTTTTCTGGCAACGGTAGTTCTCGCCGCAGGCCTGGCTATTTCCGCCAGAAACTGGAAACTTCCCGGGCTACCCAGAATTTCTTTTCCTTCTTTTAATCTCTTCAAAGAGGAAACCATTGTGGTTGGTAAAAAGCCGGCAAGTCGGGAAGACCAGGAAAAAGCCAAGAAGGCAAAAGAGAAGTTCAAAGAGGTAACCAAAGACCTCTCCGGACTTTACTCGTTTTTGATTATCGATTTGGAAAAAGATATTTCCTACGGAACTGCCGAGACAAACACCATGCAGGCGGCCTCCCTGATAAAACTTCCCACCCTGGCCGCTTTATATCTGGAAGCGGAGAAAGGCAACATTGATTTGGAGGCAAAGTACACCCTGAAACAATCAGATAAACTGCCCGGTGCGGGTAGCCTTTCCGGCAAGCCCGCAGGAACGGTCTTAACTTATCGGGACCTGGCCCGGCTAATGGGGAAGCAGTCCGATAACACCGCCTTTGGAATAGTTAGAAGGCTCTTGGGAGATGAAAAAATAAACCAAGTAACGGCCGAAATCGGAATGACCAAAACTTCTTTGGCCGAAAATACCACCACCCCCCAGGATATCGGCCTTTTTTTCAAAAAGCTTTGGAAAAAAGAGATCGTTTCGGATGATTCCCGCGATGAAATCCTGGGATTTATTACAGACACTATTTATGAGAACTGGATAGTTGCCGGGGTTCCGGATGATATCCGGGTGGCTCATAAATACGGCCGGGAACTGCACGTTGTCAACGATGCGGGCATAGTCTTTAGCAAGTATCCTTTTGTTTTGGTGGTCATGTCGGACGGGGTTGTCGAAAGGGAGGCTGACGAGGTAATTCCCAAAATAGCCGAAAGACTTTTTAATATTCAGACCGGCAAAGATTGATTTATTCCAAATAATATCGTAAGAATTAAGTATGAAAAGTAACCTCTCGTCCGCACAGGATTTAATCAAAAAGTCTCTTCATCTTTTCTTCAAAAAAAAGAACTTGGTCTACTTCGTTAAATTGATGCTGATAATTTTGGCCTTAACTTTTGGCACCGGAATAATTGGTTTTTTAATAGCCGGCGGATTGGGAGCACTCAAGTCGGACTTTGTTAATAATCCAATCTGGGCGGTCTTGTTCTTGATTTTGATGGTTGTCTTTGTGGTTATTGGTATTTGGACCCAGACGGTCATCTATGAATCTATAAAAACGGTGGTTGGGGGCGGCCCTCTTAATATCCGCAAAACCCTAAAGGTTGGCTGGCGCAAAACCGGAAAGTTTTTCCTGGTGGGCCTTCTTAATATGCTGATTGTTTTTCTGGGCCTGATTTTATTTATCGTTCCCGGCATAATTTTTGCGGTCTGGTTTTCTTTTTCCAGGTTTGTTCTGATTAAGGAAGGCCTGGGAGTAAAAGCCTCGCTGAAAAGGAGTAAAGAGCTGGTAAGGGGGAGATTCTGGCCTGTATTGGGCCGCTATCTGGTCTTTTTCATTGTTCTGATCTTGGCCCAGATAGCCCTGAGTCAAATTCCTTATATCGGTACAATTGCCAGTATGCTTTTGGCCCCGCTTTTTATCTTGCCTTCCTACCTTCTTTATCAGGAGCTCAGTCGCCCCGGGGAATAATGCGTATCAATGGTTTGGGAGTGGCCTCTGTGGATGCCCCGGATTCCAAGATTTGACCTCTTTGTTTTTTTCTTCGTTGATTTTTTGAATGGTTTCCGGAAGACAGGCCTTCTGGGGAGCTCTCTCTTTTAGAAACCACTCCAAACGGACCGGACAACCTTCGCAGGGGAGAGTCCCGGTCAGGGAACAAATTGGTAGCTGGACCAGGCCTTCGGGGACTTCCCAGTCGTGATTTTTATCATCTGCCAAAAGGGCCCTCATGATTTTATTCCAAATGGGAGAGGCCCCGGTCACACCCGAGGCAATTCTCGACATGGGGGAGGAGTCGTTATTGCCCACCCAAGTGACAACCAGATATTTTTGGTTGAATCCTGCGGTTAAGTTATCTTTTAAATCGTTGCTTGTCCCTGTCTTGACTGCAACCTCGGGATGTCCGGGGATTACCAGGGCGGAGTTTGTGCCGAATGCGGGTGAGCGGGCAGAATTATCCTTTAAGATGTCGACAAGAAGGAAAGCAACCCTGGGGTCCAAGACCTGTTCCTGCTCACATTCGTTTCTGGCAGCCTCGGCAGCCCGGGCAATCCCCATAAAGTTATTCTTTTGGCACTTAAATTCCTCCAGGATTTTGCCTTTAGAGTTGGTAATTTTTAAGATGGAGGTAATCTCGGGTTTTTTGCCGTAGTTGGCAACTACCGCATAAACTCTGGCCAAATCTAGAAGTTTTATCTCTCCGCCTCCGAGGGTTAGGGAAAGACCGAACCGGCTGGGCTCGTCCCAGGTGGTTAGGCCCATTTTCTGCCCCTGCTCTATCATTTTGGCAACCCCGTACGAGGCTAGAACCTTGACCGCCGGAATGTTTCTACTTTCCGCCAGGGCACTTCTTAGGGTTAGGCTTCCCCGGTAGGCCCCGTCGTAATTTTTGGGAGTATAAGGAGGTTGCCCGGGTACGGAAAAGGTTACCGGGCTATCTGAAAGGATGGTGGCCGGGGTAAACTCGTGGGAAAGAGCATAGGCATAATTGACGACCTTGATTGAGGAGCCCGGCTGGCGGGGTCTGACCGTGACATTTACGTTTCCGTCATTGGCTTGGTCGAAATAGTCTTTGGAACCTACCATGGCCAGGATTTCACCGGTTTGAGGAGATAAAACCAGAGCTGCTCCGTTTGAGACTCTTAGGGAAGAAAGTTTATCGACTTCGGTTTTGACTACCTCCTCGGCCATTTTTTGGATGGAGTAATCCAGGGTGGTTGAGACCTCCAGACCTCCCTTTTGGGTAACCTCCTCCCCATATTTATCGACCAGAAGCTGTCTGATATACATCACAAAATGGGGAGCTTTGATGTCGATTTTATTGGGGGCGAAGGTTAGCCTTTGGTTTTTGGCCTCTTCTTCCTGGGCCTGGTCGATATATTTATTGACCTTCATTAGGTAGAGAACCTCTCTTTGGCGGGAAAAAGAAAGTTCCGGATTTGGGCCAAAAGGGGAATAGCGGGTTGGGCTTTTGGGAAGCCCCGCCAAAAGTGCCGCCTCGGCCAGGGAAAGCTTGTCCACATCTTTTCCGAAATAAAGTCTTGATGCTTCCTGTACTCCGTAGGCGGTGCCTCCGTACGAGACCTCGTTAAGATACATTTCCAGGATTTGGTCTTTGGAAAAAGTAAGTTCGGTTTCTACAGAGAGGACTATTTCCCTGATTTTTCTGGTCAGGGTTTTCTCGGGGGATAAAAGGGCGTTTTTGACCAGCTGCTGGGTAATGGTGGAACCACCCGAGAGCTCCCCGCTTCTTAAGTTTTTGATGATTGCCCGAAGAATACCTCGGGGGGAAAAGCCCGGGTGGCTATAAAACTCGGCATCCTCTGCGGCCAGAGTGGCGAGTCTGACCTGCAAGGGGATTTCTTCCAAGGGAACAGGGGTTCTATTTTTTTCTTTGAAGATTTTATAAAGCAAGACCCCGTTTCTGTCGTAGATTTTAGTTGAGACTTCCTGTTCCCGGCTCAGAAGCGCCTTGGGGGAGGGAAGGTCCCTAATTACCGAAAACCAAAAGACAAAACCGAAGGCAAAAACCAAGCCGAGAAGGGTCAAAAGCTTGACGTTTATTCCTATTTTGGGAACAGGGAGTCTAATTCTTAAAAAGAAAAGCTGAAGCTTAAGCCAGAAAAGCTTTGGAGAGATTTTTGTTTTCGGCAGCCTGATCTTTGGCCAGAAGGGCCTTAGTTTTAATTTGGGGACCTTTATTTTTCTGGGTTTGCCCAGCTTTCTAATTCCAGAAACAACTTTTTCCAAAGAGACTCTGGCGAAGCGGCCGACGAAGTAGGCAATGTAAAGAAAGGCAATTAAGGCAAGGTAAAGCGGTTTTCCGACAAAAACCAGAAGCCCTTTTAAGAAGTAAAGAGCCCTTTTTGCTATTTGAGGGGCAAGATATACATCTGGTTTTTTCCTGGCTCCCCGCGCCATTAGGGGTATTTTAGCAAAAATTTATCTCAGGGGGTAACGAATTGTTGCCGAGGCGGAGGCAATGGGGCAATCCATACAGTAAAGGGTTCCCAAAGGGTCCGTATAGACGGGGTGATTCTGGGTCTCGATAAGCTCAGGCGGGGTATCGGGTCCGGCCATCTGTCCGGTGGTTTTATCGATGGGGATATCCTGTCTGACACCCGTATCTGTAGTATTAGGGATAGAACCCTTTAAGAAGTATTCGAATCTGGTCGGACAGCCCGGATTATCCTGTCCTCCCGGGGGGAGAAAGCCCGTGGTTGCACAGATATTTGCCCCGACCACTCCATCCGGGGGAGATGGCCAGGCGTGGCCTTCATCGCTTTCGTTGTATGAGCCCTTTTCGGCCTTATCCAAAACCTGCCGCATAATCTTATTCCAAATGGGGGAGGCGCCGGAGACGCCAGAGACAGCTCCACTCATCGGGGTATAGTCGTTATTGCCGACCCAGGTAACCACCACCGCATATTTGGTGTAACCCACGGTCCAGTTATCGCGTCTGTCGTTGGTGGTTCCCGTCTTTACCGAAACTTCTGGGTGGCCCCTGACATTTAAAAATGAAGTTTCTCCAAAGGCCTGCGAGCGGGCGTTATTGTCATGGAGGATGTGGGAGACAATAAAGGTGATATCAGAAGATAAAACCCGCTCTCCCGAAAGCTCAATTTCTTTTGGCTTAACTTCTTCATAAACTTTTCCTTTCCAGTCTTCGACCTTAAGGATGGGGATAAGGGGCTGCCTAATCCCGTCGTTGGCAAAAACCCCAAAGGCAACCGCCATATCCTGGGGTCTGACCTCTCCGCCCCCGAGGGTCAGGGAAAGCCCGTAATTGGAAGGGTCGGTTAGGGTGGAAAGCCCCATTTGCTTTGCAAACTCGACAAAATTCTCAACCCCGTTTAGGGCCAGGACTCTCACGGCCGGAAGGTTATATGAATTTCCCAAGGCGAACCTGGCTTGGACCAAGCCGTGGAAGGTATTGTCGTAGTTTCCCGGACAATAAAGAGGCTGGCCCACGACCGCAAAACAGGTAGGAACGTCAGTCAGAGTGGTGGCCGCGGTTATTTTTTCGTCCCTGATGGCCAAAGCGTAATTTAGGGGTTTAATGGATGAGCCTGGCTGGCGTTTGCCCGAGACCACAACATTGAATTTTCCGTCCTCATCGGTGGCAAAATAGTCCTTGGAACCTACCATGGCCAGAATTTCACCCGTTCCCGGGCGGGTGACGATAACCGCTCCGTTGCCGACTTTTTGTTTTTTGAGTTTGGCAACCTCGGTGGCAACCGAATCCTGGGCAAACTCCTGAAGTTCCAAATCAAGCGTGGTGGTTACCCGCAGGCCCCCCTGCTCGACCATCTTTTCTCCATATTTTTCCGCCAAGATTTCCTTTACCCAAAGGGCAAAGTGGGGAGCCTTGGGGGGTTTTGACTCGGCGTATTTTAGTTCTTCCGATTTGGCTTTTTCCGCATCCTCGGAGGTAATGTAGCCGTCTTCAACCATCCTTTTTAAAACCACCGCCTGGCGTTCTTTGGCAAACTCGGGGTGGGCGCCAAAAGGTGAATAGCGGGTTGGACTTTGGGGCAAGCCCGCCAAAAGGGCCGCCTCGGCCAGGGACAAATTTTTAGCGCTTTTGTCAAAGTAGAGCTCGGCCGCGGCTTCGATTCCGTAGGCGGTCGAGCCGTAGGGAATTTGGTTCAGATACATTTCCAGGATTTGGTTTTTGGAATAAACTCCCTCCACGACCATGGTCAGGAAGAATTCCCTGACCTTTCTTTTGACCGTTCTCTCAGGAGAAAGAAGCACATTTTTGACCAGCTGCTGGGTCAGGGTCGAGCCTCCCTGGAGCTTTCTTTTGATGATGATGTTGTAGACACTTCTGGCGATTCCCGTGTAGGAAAAGCCGTAGTGCTTGTAAAAATCCTTATCCTCAATCGAAATGGTGGACTCTTTGACGAAGTCAGGTAGATCCTCCAGCTTAATGGGGGTTCTTCTCTTGTCGGAATAAATCTCGTAGATTAGGTTTCCACCCCGGTCAAGAAGCTTGGTGGAAACCGGATATTCCTCGGAGGAGAGGTTGGTAGGAAGGGGAATTCCCCAAAATAACCACAAAGAACCCGATATCAAGACCGAGAAAAAAATGACTTTTTTCCTGGTATATTCGTTTTTTAAAGCCTGGATGATTTTGGCAAAAAGGTTGCCGAGGTATTTTTTCATCGACTGACCTTAAATTATACCCAAAAACTTGATTGACTTAAAACCCACAAGACTATAATATGCAAAAAGTTTGGGGGTGAACAAAATTTGAACGAAGAAGAGAAAGAAAACAAAGAAGAAAAGGTCGAGGAGAAAGAAGAGAAGAAGGAAGCCAAACCCGCCCAGGGTCAAAATAAGCTGGTCATGGTTCTAGTTATCGTAGCCGTAGTCTTGGCAGGACTTTATTTTCTGGGCAGGACCCTTTCCCGAAAAATCGGGCAGGGCATTGCCGGGAGAGTGCTTTCAGGGATATCTGGTAAAAATGTAAATGTTGATAGCGGTGGGGAAAAAGTTACGATAACGGGAGAGGACGGCAAAGTTGCATTTGAAACTGGAGGAAATTTGCCCGACAGTTTCCCTAAAGATTTTCCCGTTTATCCCGGAGCCAAACTCGTAAGTTCTTTCTCCGCCAAAGGCGAGGAGGGTGATGGAATCTCAGTCGTCTGGGAGACCGGAGATTCTTTAGACAAGGTTTCAAGCTTTTACAAAAAGGCCCTGACGGAGAACGGCTGGAAGGTGGAGAGCACTTTCGAGCAAAACGGTTCCTTCACCTCAACCTTTAAGAAGGCAGAGACAGGAGGATTTGTCGGAGCCACGGCCGAAGAAGGTGGTAAAGTCACAATTTCGGCGACGATTGGGGTAAAATAGTTTTAAGCGGTAGGCCGCTGTTATTCTAGGGGTAAGCCGCCGTTATTTAAATGGATTTTTCTTTGCCCAAAAAAGCCTGGTGGGATTATGTGGAGGAAGATATCCGGGAGCTTCTCCTCACAACCGAACTGCTTATTAATAAGGTAGGTGATTGGCAGGAGAAGTTCCACGACTACGCCTTTGTGGTCTTTCCCGCAGCCAAAGCCTACGAGGGCTTCTTAAAAAAACTTTTTTTGGACCTGGGTTGGATTACCGAGGAGGATTACCTCGGCAAACGCTTCAGAATCGGCAAAGCCCTCAACCCGTCACTTGAACCGGAATTAAGACAAAAGGAGGGCGTCTATGACAAAATCGTTGATTTTTGTCAGGGAAGGGAACTTGCGGACGGACTTTGGGAAGCCTGGAGGCAAGCCCGAAACTCAACCTTCCACTGGTTCCCTAAAGAGAAAAATGTTATCACCTTCGATGAGGCCAAGCAAAAAGTTGTAATGATTATAGATGCAATGGACGCGGCCTTTGGGAAGTGTAAAATAAAATAAAATGAAGAAAGAAACTGCTCTTAAGAATGCAACCATTCTGGCAGCCTACCTTCTTGTCGTTTGGGGGTTTTACCGCTTCCTTTTTAAACTTCCGGATGAGATTGAGGAGCTTTTTATCAAACCCGTTGTTTGGCTTCTACCGGTTTTGATTCTTCTCAGAAAAGAAAAGCAGGGACTTGCGTCTTTGGGAATAACAGGAAAGAATCTTTTCCCAGCCGTTTATTTTGCCTTGGGCCTGGGGGCATTTTTTGTCATTGAGGCCGTGATTATCAATTTCGTCAAGTATGGCGGTCTTAATTTTGCTGCCAACATCGGCGACAAGCCGCTTTTGGCCTCTTTGGGGCTTTCTTTTGCAACCGCTTTTTCAGAAGAGATTTCCTTCAGGGGATATCTTTTCAACCGGGTCTGGTGGGCCCTGGGAAATGAGTGGTTGGCAAATCTAGTTACAAGTTTTGTTTGGGCCCTGATTCATGTCCCGGTTGCCATTTTTATTTGGAAGCTGGAGGTTGCCCCGGCCATAATTTATCTTTTTTTGACCACGCTTTTTGGGGTCGGATCGGCCTTCGTCTTTGCCAGAACCAAAAATGTTTTCTCTTCAATCTTTCTTCATGTTCTCTGGGAATGGCCTCTGATTTTGTTTAGGTGAGCTTGATTTCTCGGGGGGAGAGGGGTACTATTATCCTTACCAAATGGTCCGTAAATCTGTTGCAATTTGTTGTGCAATTTTTCTCGCCTTAGCTATTCTTTCTGTTTCAATTTTGAGAGCTTCCTCAATTCGTTACTCATTTCTTCCTACCCCCATCCAAACACTGGCCGCCTCCGAAACCGACATCAACATCGACTATGTCCTTCCATATCCCGGAAGGGTTTTGCCGGATCACCCCCTTTGGGCCGTCAAAGCTCTAAGGGATAGACTTTGGCTTTTGGTTTCCGTCAATTCTTCTAGAAAAGCCGAGCTCTATCTTCTTTTTGCCGACAAGAGGCTGGCCTCGAGTAAAATCCTTTTCGAAAAGGGCAAGCCCGACCTGGCCTTTTCAGCCCTGACCAAGGCCGAGAAATATCTGGAGCTGGCCAGGCTAAAAGATGAGGAAAACCGCAAGGAGGGAATGGATACCAGGCAGTTTTTAACCAGGCTTGTAAACTCGGCGCTTAAACATAGAGAGGTCCTAAATGAGATATTGGAAATTGCCCCCGAGGATGCCAAGCCGGAAATTATCAAAATTGAAAGTTACTCTCGAGATGTTTATAAAGATACCCGGGATACTCTTAATTCCCTGGGGATGCCCATACCCAACAATCCCTTCAATGGGGACTAATTGGCCTTTCTGAACTAATAAATTAACCACGCTTTTTAATAGGAATTTCTCATCGTCTTAAAAAGCAGAATTCCCTCCTCAATTTTCGGCCTTGACCCTTGCCTAAGCTGATATTTTTTGAGGTGGTTATTAGTAGTTGACAGTTGTATATCTAGTGTTGGAATATCGTTGGTGTCTCTATAAATAGTGAGTTTTGTTTACATTCGTGAAAGAAGAAAAGTTATATGAAATGTCCATTCTGCGGGGGCCAAGATACAGAAGTTTTGGAGTCTCGAACCGTTGAAGAAGGCGAGGGAGTCAGAAGGCGGAGGGAGTGTAAAGCTTGCCACAAGAGATTTACTACATTTGAGAAGACCAGGGATTCGATACTTTGGGTAATCAAAAAAGACGGGAGACGAGAACCATTCGACCGGGAAAAGGTCAAAAAAGGAATTTTAAGGGCGATTGAAAAGCGTCCTGTTTCTTTGCAACTTGTCGATGATGTGGTCAACGAGGTCGAAATGGAGATGTTAAGAAGAGGCTCCGAGGAAGTTGCAACCAAGATAATCGGCAAATCAGTACTAAATAGACTCAAAAGGATCGATAAAGTAGCCTGGCTTAGATTTGCCAGTGTTTACTTACAGTTTGAAGACCTTAGCGATTTTGAAAAAGCCATCGAAGATGCTTAACACTCAAACAATAGTTCAGAAAACAAAAATAAAGACCAGGCAAAACGGTAACGGAAAGCCCCATCTTTTTGCTGCCAAAAAGATATCGCTGGACTCTTTAGAGTTTCCAACCTACGAGCAGGTCCGGCAGGAGATTGACAAAAAATCTGGCAGACGGCCGGCCCTTTCCCCCTCAGCTCCAAAGGGCAACTGGACCGAGCAGGCCCTGAAGGTGCTTGGGGAAAGATATCTGGTCAAGAACGAAGAGGGCAAAGTGGTCGAGACCCCCGAAGGTATGTGTTGGCGGGTTGCTTGGGAAATCGCCTCGGCTGAGGTTCGCTGGGGTGCCAAGAGAAACCAAGTAGTTGAGATTGCCAAGAAATACTACGAAGTCTTATCCAAAAGAGAGTTTTTGCCCAATTCCCCAACCCTGATGAATGCCGGAACCGGAAATATGCTGCAATACTCCGCCTGTTTTGTTCTTCCGGTTGAGGATTCCCTGGTCGGAATTTTCGACTCCCTCAAATGGCAGGCCCTAATCCACCAAACGGGTGGAGGAACAGGCTTTTCCTTTAGCCGGCTACGACCCAAGGGTTCCATGGTCAAAACTTCAAGAGGCACCGCCTCGGGACCGGTTTCCTTCATGCGAATTTTTGACGCAGCCACCAACGAGGTCAAGCAGGGCGGCAAAAGAAGAGGCGCCAATATGGGAATTTTGCGGGTCGACCACCCGGATATCATGGAATTTATCCACTGCAAAGAAGAAGGCGGGATTACAAATTTCAATATATCAGTTGCGATAACCGATAAGTTTATGAAGGCTTATCAAAAAGGTGGGGATTATGAACTTTTTAACCCCAAGACCAAAAAGGTTGTGGGAAAGCTCAACTCCATTGAAGTCTTTGACCAAATATGTAGTGGGGCCTGGAAGACGGGGGACCCGGGTCTTATCTTCCTGGACAGAATTAATAAAAGTTCGGCCAACCCCATTCCCTCGCTGGGTCCGGTCGAATCCACCAACCCCTGCGGGGAGCAGCCCCTTTACCCTTATGACTCCTGTAATCTCGGGAGTATATTTTTGACCTATTTTGTCAAAGAGGAAGAGGGAAAAAACGAAATTGACTGGGAAAGGCTTCTTTCCGTGACCAAATTGGCCGTCAGATTTTTGGACGGGGTAATTGAAACAAACCCTTACACCCTGCCCCAGATAAGGAAAACCACGCTGGCTATAAGAAGAATCGGTTTGGGTGTTGGCGGCTGGGCGGATATGCTTATTAAACTTGGCATTCCGTACGATTCCGAGGAGGCAATGGCCCTGGCCCAGAAGGTCATGAAGACAATTCAAGAGGCAGCCCTTGAGGCCAGCCGCGAGTTGGCCAGGGAGCGCGGGCCTTTTCCTCTTTGGCCGGTATCCATCTATAAAGACGAGGTTCCCCGCAGAAATTCAACCGTAACCACTATTGCTCCCACCGGAACAATCTCGATAATTGCCGGAGCCTCAAGCGGAATTGAGCCTCTTTTTGCCATCGCTTTCCAGCACATCGTCAGCGACAAACATCTGGACAGACGCCTGGCTTTTATTAACCCGGACTTTGAAAGAATAGCCAAAGAAAGAGGTTTTGTCAGTGACGAAATAATGCAAAAAGTTACCGAAAAAGGAGTCGTGAGAGACATCGAAGAAATTCCAGCGGATGTCAGAAATCTTTTTGGCACCGCCCACGAGATTGACCCCGAATGGCACGTCAGGGCCCAGGCCGTTTTCCAAAAATACACCGAAAACGCGGTTTCCAAGACCATCAACTTAAGACACGACGCGGTGGTTGATGATGTCAAAAAGGCATATCTTTTGGCTTGGGAAACTGGCTGCCGGGGCATAACTGTTTTTAGGGACGGCAGCAAGGACGCCCAGGTTCTTAACCTGGGGCTAAATAATGGCAAAGTGGAGATAGAAACGGGAGAATCTTTAAGAGACAGACCCTTTAGGGTAATCGGTTCCACTTATAAGCTTCAGACTCCGGTGGGGACGGCTTTTGTGACCATTAATCAGGACGACACCGGGGATCCTTTGGAAATCTTCGTCAATGTCGGCAAGGCCGGTTCCGACGTTGCGGCCATGGCGGAGGCCCTGGGTCGAACGATTTCAACGGCTTTAAGATTAAGAGGAAACTTAACCTCAAAGGAGAGGGCCTACGAGATTGCCAAACAACTTTCAGGAATTGGGGGCAGGCGCTCGGTCGGATTTGGTCCGAATAAAATCCGCTCCCTGCCCGATGCCATCTCCGCCGCCCTTTCCTACCACTACGGATTTAAGATAAACGGTAACGGCAACGGAAACCACGTCTTGGAGTCAACAAACGGTCAAGTTAAAGCCACGCTAAACGTGGCTGGAGCTGTTATGGCGGCTAAAGGTTCTGCCCCCGCAGACCAACCCGCATTGGTGGGTTTTGATGACCCCACAATGGCTTCGGCCGCGTTTAACGAGGCTTTAGCCGACACCCCGGGAGACATCTGTCCCTCCTGCGGCGCATCCGCTCTGGTTTTTGAAGAAGGCTGCTCAAAGTGCCACGCCTGCGGTCACTCCGAATGCTAAACCCCTTATGGTAAAAACGGTCATCAAAATTAACGGGGCCAATGAAGATTTCCAGGTTGGGAAGATTACCGAAAGTATTTTTATGGCTGCCCAAAATGTCGGAGGCAGCGACAAGAATCTATCCTTAGTTTTAGGAAGTCAGGTAGTTAAGATTCTTAAATCTAAATACAAAAACGGCGAGGCCATCACAACGACAGAGATTGGGAATTTGGTTGAAAAGGTTTTGATTGAGTCAGGCCACGCCAAAACCGCCAAAGCCTTTATCGTCTACAGGGAAAACAAAAAACACCTCCACCAGGACAAAAGCTCTTTGGGATTAAGAGATGACATTGGTCTTCCCTATAACACCCTTTATATCCTCAAGCAAAGATACCTAAAAAGAACCGAGAAAGGGGAGATAGTCGAAACCCCCAGAGGAATGATAGATAGGGTTGCCAAGTTTTTGGCATCCGTAGAAAAAGGCGGGAAAAAACAACAAGAGTGGTATCAGAAATTCAAAGAAATCATGGTCTCCTTTGATTTTTTGCCTGGGTCAAGAACCCTGGCCAACGCGGGGAAGCTTTCCCCCCAGCTGGCCAACTGTTTTGTTTGGCCGATTCAGGATGATATCGACAAGATTTTCGAAATCCTGCACAAATCAACCCTGATCAAAAAGCACGGAGGGGGTTGCGGTTATAACTTTACCAATATCAGGCCGGAGGGCGATAGTGTTGGCGGAATCCCAGATTTGGCGGCCGGGCCGGTCAAGATGATTGAGATGTTTGACCTCATGACCTCGCTTTTTAGGCAGGAAGGCAAGTACGAGAGCGGCAATATGGCCATTTTAAATGCCAGCCACCCCGACATTTTCAATTTTGTTTCCGCCAAACAAAACGATGGCTATCTTTCCAAGACCAATATCTCGGTTGGGATTACAAACGAATTTATGCAAGCAGCCATTAAAGGAAAAAACTGGGATTTGGTCAACCCCAGGACGGGGGAGAAGGTAAATACCGTAAACGCCAAATCGATACTTGATCTCATGGCCACCATGGCCTGGCAAACCGGGGACCCCGGAATTATCAATCTCTCGGCCATAAACAAAGGAACCGCTTTGGGAAACCCCCTTCTTAAGAATAAAGGACCGATTTCGGCCACCAATCCCTGCGGGGAAGTTCCCCTATATCCCTATGAGTCCTGTAACTTGGGCTATCTTAATTTTGCCAATTTTGTTAAAGGAAAAAGATTTGATTTGGAAAGACTGGCCAAGGTTATCAGGGTTGCGGTAAGGCTTATGGATAATGTCATTACCGCTTCCTGGTTTCCGGTTGCCCAGGTTCGAAAAAGCGTTCGCGACCACCGCAGAATTGGAATAGGAGCGGTGGGCTGGGCCGAGGCCCTGGCCCACCTTGAAATCCCATACGATAGCAAACGCGCCTTCGCTCTGGCCAGAAAGGTGGTCAAAACGATGTACGAGAATGCCTTTGATGCCTCCTGCAATCTGGCAAAAGAAAAAGGCCCATTCCCTCTCGTTTCCGATTCCATCTGGGCCAAGGCAAAAAGAAAGCCCAGAAACGTTGCCCTTCTGACTTTCCCTCCCAGCTCGTCAAATGCGGTAATCTGTGATACTTCCTTCGGCATCGAGCCTTATTTTGCCATCGCCTATGAACAAAACGTCATGGAAGGGATAAGGCTTAAAACCGTGATTCCTCTTTTTGTGGAGAAACTTAAAGAAAGAGGGATTTATTCGGAGGATTTAATCCAAAAAATTATCGACAACCACGGAAGTGTACAGGGAATAAAGGTAATACCCAAAGATCTCCAGGCAGTTTTTAAAGTCGCCCACGATATCTCCTGGCGCGCCCATATCAGGGCCCAGGCGGCCTTCCAAAGCTATACCGATAATGCCATCACCAAAACCATCAATATGGCCTCGGAGGTAACCCCCAACGATATCGAAGAGGCTTTCATTTTGGCCTGGAGACTGGGTTGTAAGGGCCTAACCGTTTATCGAGACCGGACCAAGGCAAACCAGGTATTTGAATTCGGGGGAAGTACAAATTATACCGAAAAGAAGATGATCTGTCCGAACTGCGACATCGAACTTAAAAAGGACGGCAAGTGCTATAAGTGCGGCCGCTGTGGATTTTCCACCTGCGAGTTGTAAAATAGCTCTTCATGGCAATCTATACAAAGAAGGGCGATCGGGGAGAAACCTCCATTTTCTCCAGAAAAGAAAGACTTTCTAAATCATCCCCAAGAATAAAAACAATCGGTGCGGTTGATGAGGTAAATAGTTTTATCGGGATAATTCTGGTTGAGGATCCCAAATTAAAAGAATTAAAAGAGGTGCAAAGAAATCTTTTTACAGTGGGAGCGATACTTGCGGGTGCTCCTTTGCGATTTCCCAGTTCAAAAACCAAAGTCCTCGAAAAAAGGATAGACAAAATTGAAGGAAGCCTGCCTGTCCTTAAAAATTTCATTCTCCCCGGAGGGGGCAAAACCGCAGCTAATTTATTCTTTGCCAGAACCCTGGCCAGGCGGGCCGAACGATATTTGGTGGCTTTGAACCTTAAAGAAGAGGTAAAGCCCGAAATTTTGGTCTTTGTAAACAGGCTCTCCGACTATCTATTTATGTTGGCCAGGGAGGTCAATTTCCGGCAAGGGGTTAAAGATGAAGTCTGGAAGGGCAAAAGGAAGTGATGTTTACACCCAGGAAAGTGATAAAATGAACTTGCTATGGCGCTATTTCCAGAACTGGGAAAACGGGGAGAGACAATCCAGAAAATTCCCCAGACTCCGGATATCCCCCCACAACTGATAAAGGATTCCGGAATTGAGCTTGTTGAACCAGACACCCCCGCAAATGTTAAGGATGCGGTTGGGGATTTGGGGGTCAGCCCCGAAACTCAAAGCCGAAGAATCGAATTTATCCCCGAAGAGGTAGACATAGAGACATTGGCCAAGGGCTCTCCTGATAATTCCTCAACCTGGCTTGGCAGTTTACTACGAAGAAACGGGAAAATGGTGCAAAGGGAGGCAGCCTAGATGGAAGTTCTGGCAATCGATTTTACATCCGTATTTTTGCTTTTAATTTTTTCAACGGTTGTTGTTTTTTCTTTGGCCGGACTCGCGTACGTTGCTTTTACTTTCTTCAAGTTCAGAAAAAGAGAGGAGCGCTCGATTGATTCGGTTCTTCTCCAGGTCGGAGTTCCCCGCGGTAACGAAATAAAAATTGATGCCATGGAGCAGCTTTTTGCCTCCCTTTATTCGATTAAAAAGGGCGGCTGGAAACAAAAATTTTCTGTTCAACCGGCGGTTTCTTTTGAGATTGTTGCCAAAAAAGAAGACATCAGATTTTATGTCTGGACACCCAGAGAGCTAAAAGACCTGATGGAAAAGCTCATCCACGGAGCCTATCCCGATGCCGAGGTTTTGGAGGTGGAGGAACACAACATTTTTTTCGAGGCGGGAAAGGTTGCCTACAAATCTTTCCAGATTTCCCGTTCTAATTTTTATCCCCTAAAGACCTTTAAAGAGCTTCCCACCGACCCCCTGGCATCCTTAACCTCTTCTTTGGCCAAAATGGGGGAAGGGGAGGGAGCCGCCATTCAAATCTTGGTTTCCCCAGCCGACTCTTCCTGGCAAAAAGAAGGCCGAAGATTTATCTCCGATACCAAAAAGCAGGAATCAGACCCGGAAAAGGCAAAGTTTGCAACCAGCGCCAAGACCCTGGAGGCGGTTGAATCAAAAATTGGCAAGCCAGGGTTTGAAACCTCCGTAAGAGTTGTGGTTACCGCCGCCTCATCAGAAACCGCCAAGATGCATCTATCCAACATCGGGGCCTCATTTGAGCAGTTTGCCGGAGAAAACAATTCCTTAAAAGGCAGAAAGATAAGAAGCAAGGGAGCATTTATGGAGGATTTCCTTTATCGCTACCAGCCGATGTTTCATCTTTTGGGCAACCGGCCCTCGATATTAAATTCCGAGGAGCTGGCCACCATTTTCCACTTTCCCAATAAGCAGGTAACTACCCCCCATATTTATTGGCTTTATGCAAAAACCGCCCCCGCCCCCGCAGAAGTTGCCAGCGAGGGACTTTTCCTGGGGGTAAGCAATTACCGAGGTATAAAAAGGCCGGTTTATATCAATGATGATGACAGACGTCGCCACATGTACATCATCGGAAAAACCGGAACCGGCAAGACCGAGCTTCTTAAGGATTTAATCATGCAGGATATAAGGGCCGGTAAGGGGATTTGCTTTATGGACCCTCACGGAGATGCCATAGAAGATCTTTTGACCATGATTCCTCCCGAGCGGGCCGAGGACGTAATTTATTTCGACCCCGGGGATTCGGAGCGACCCATGGGACTTAACCTTCTTGAGGCCCACACCGAGGACCAAAGACACTTTGTGGCCACTTCGGTTATTAACATGATGTATAAGCTTTTCGACCCCTATAAAACAGGAATCGTCGGCCCCAGATTCGAACACGCGGTCAGAAATGCGATGCTCACCGCCATGGCCGAGGACGGAAATACCTTTGTCGAGGTGATGCGAATTCTAACCGACGCCAGATTCGTTCAGGACATCCTGCCCAAAGTCACCGACCCAATTGTTAGAAGATATTGGACCGACCAGATTGCCCAGACAGCAGATTTCCATAAATCCGAGGTTCTGGACTACATAGTTTCCAAATTCGGCCGTTTTGTCACCAACAAAATGATTAGAAACATAATCGGCCAGTCCCAAAGCTCTTTTGATTTCAGAAGAGTCATGGATGAAGGCAAAATTCTTTTTATCAATCTGGCCAAAGGAAAAATAGGTGAGGAGAACTCCAACTTCCTAGGACTTGTGCTGGTTCCGAGAATCTTAATGGCAGCCATGAGTCGGCAAGACGTGCCCGAGGATCAAAGAAGGGACTTTTTCCTTTATGTTGACGAGTTCCAAAACTTTGCCACACCGGACTTTGCCCAGATTCTTTCCGAGGCCAGAAAGTATAGATTAAACCTGACGGTTGCCAACCAGTTTATCGGTCAGGTTGAGGAAGAGGTCAAAAATGCGGTTTTCGGGAATGTGGGCAGCGTTATTTGCTTTAGGGTCGGAGTAACCGACGCATCTTACCTTGCCCATGAGTTTTCCCCGGTCTTTAGCGAGGATGACCTTCTTAATATCGAGCGCTACCATGTCTACATCAAAACCATTGTCAATAACGAACCCGTTCCTCCTTTTTCGATGGACTTAACCAAAGACCTAACAAAACAAAAAGAATCGATGAACAAAAGAGTCGCCGAGATAATAAAGGAAATGAGCAGACTCAGATACGGGAGAGACTTAAGACTGGTTGAGGCTGAAATTGTACGAAGAGCAAAGTTGTAAAATGCCGGGCAAAGCTCTACCTTTAAGATTCGAATACAAAAACTGGCAGGGGCAAACCGCCGTAAGAACAGTCATGCCGATTGAAGTTTGGTACGGCAAGACAGAGTTTCACCCAGACAAGCAGTGGTTTTTAAGAGCGATGGATGTTGACAAGGCAGAAGAAAGAAATTTTGCGGTCAGGGATATCATCAAGTTCCTCTAGGTTTGGATAAAACAACTTCCTTTGCTATAATTTCGATGCTGGAGCCGTCGTTCAATGGTAGGACACGACTCTTATAAAGTCGACACGGGGGTTCGATTCCCTCCGGCTCCACAGTTTTGAAGAAGAAGGCGAATCGGGAGTGGCGCTATAAGCGTTCTTTTCTGCCGGAATGACTTAAAAAAGGGACTTCTATATTTCTTGTAATTTCATCCACCAAAATCTTTTCTCCCGGTAAAAGTCCATCAAAAAATCCGGTTGGCTCGCCTTGTTCAAGTATTTCTCTAAGTATTTCTTCGGGTAGACATCCACATGTTGGATAGCGTCCGCTAGCTTTTTTCTCTCCAGCCGTTAAGTCTCTAAAGGATCTTGTCACCCCATTTATTTCCATTGTTGTGTAGTATGGTGTACCTGAATTCGACTATCAAAGCGTGTTACTACCGAATTTTTTCGTAAAGTGCCCACACGACTCTATCTGAGCCCACAAGATTAAAGTTCTGCGAGGGTCTGGCGCTTGCCAGGTTCTGTAACCTGAGCAAGTTCGAGGTACCTCTCGGTAGTTGAAAGCCTCTTGTGTCCCGAAACTTGGGAAAGAAGAACCAAATCAACTCCGGCCTTGATGTTTTCTACTATAAAGGTTGTTCTTAAATCGTTGACCGAATAGGTAGGGATTTCTGCCCTTTGCATGTATCTGTCAATTGCGGCCCGGATATTTCTGACAGCCAATGGTTTTCCGTTTTTACTGATGAAAACGAAGGGGGAGTCTGCCTTGGGCCTGACCGAAAGGTAAAGGCTTAAAGCATCGCGGGCTGGCTTATTAAGAGGGATTGTTCTTTCCGGCTGGGTTGCATAAGCCTCAACCTTGGCCAAATCTTCTTTGATGTTGGCGGTCTTTAGGTTTGCAACTTCGGAGATTCTTAGTCCTGTTTGCAGAATAAGTTCAACAATGGCCGTAATTCTGGTATCTGCGCGGACAACGTCCCTTAAGGCCCTGTATTCCAGTTGGGAAAGAAACTTAGGTAAAGAGCTTTCTATTTTGGGATGGGCAACTCCGGCTGAGGGGTCAGCGGTGATATGATTTTCAGAAATGAGCCATCTAAAGAAGGTTTTGACGGCGTTTAGCTTCCTGGAAACACTCTTGGGAGTATATTTTTCCGCCAAAAGGGTGTCTCGAAATCCTTCCAAATCAGACGATCTGACCTGGTCGGGCATAACTTTTTCCTTACCATGAAGGAAAGTTATCAACTGCTCCAAATCCGCTCTATATGCCAAAACTGTGGCTGGCGAGCGGCCTTTTTGGGTCAGACTTTCGACAAATTTAGGAAGCAGGCTTTTAAGTGGGTCCTGTGTCATAATATTATTTGCGGGGCAAGTAAGTTCATATAATAGCACAAAAAAAGCAAAGGTCAATATTATAGGTAGGACAATGAAGAAAGCAAACTTACTGGAAAACCTTAAAAACAGGCTTAAAACCTACTACGTATACCTAATCATTCTTCTTTCCGCCCTTTTTGTCTTTTCGGTCGTCAGAAGTGTCTTTAGGGTTTTTGAGGCCAAACAAAGGACCGGCCAAGCCTCGGAAAAGGTAGAAAAGTTAAAACAAGAAAACGAAGAACTGCAAAGAAAGCTGGCCGAGGTTAAGGGCGAGGCCTACCAGGAAAAACAACTAAGAGATAAACTTGGACTGGCCAAAGAGGGGGAGATAGTCATAGTTTTACCGGACAAAGAAATTTTAAGAAAGATTGTCCCTGTAATTAACGAGGAGGAGGATACGTTGCCTGACCCTACCTGGAAGAAGTGGCTGAAGTTATTTTATTAAGAAGTGCCAGCGAGAGGATTCGAACCTCTGACCGCGGACTTATGAAATCCTCGCTCTACCCCTGAGCTACGCTGGCGAGAAAGACCTTGTTGCGGGGCCAGGAGTTGAACCTGGCCTGGGAGATTATGAGCCTCCCGTGCAGCCGTACACTACCCCGCACGTATGCGCGATATTATACCACGCTTCATTCTGAGCCTCAATGATGGTAAAATCAGGTAATTATGGCCCAAAAGAGAGTTTTATCCGGCATTCGGGCAACAGGCCGCCTACATTTAGGTAACTATTTAGGCGCGGTCAAGGGCATGCTGGCTCTACAGGATGACCCAACTTATGAGACTTTCTACATGGTTGCGGATCTACATACCTTAACCACCCCTTATGACCCCAAGAGCCTAAAGAAAGACGTTCGGGAGGTAGTCTTGGATTATCTGGCCGCAGGGCTGGACCCGGAAAAATCAACTATCTTTGTTCAGTCTCAAGTTCCGGATCATGTGGAGCTTTCCTATCTTTTCTCAACAGTAATCTCTTTGGCTAGAATGCAGCACCTGCCAACATACAAGGAGAAGGTCAAACAATATCCGGAAAGTTCAACCGTAGCTCTTCTTTATTATCCTGTTTTGATGGCGGCAGATATTTTGGTCTATAAAGCAGAAGCAGTTCCGGTCGGGATTGACCAGGAGCCCCATCTCGAGATTACCCGCGAAATTGCCAGAAAGATGAACAGTGCCTATTCCCTAGATCTTCCCGAGCCCAAAAGATTTGCCACCAAAGGCGAATATATTCCTTCTCTAACCGGTGAGGGGAAGATGAGCAAATCCGTTGAAGGAAGCTTTATCAATCTGACCGATGATTTAGACACAATCAAATCCAAACTCGCCAAAGTCCCCACGGATTCGGGCAAAGGTGACGAAATCCCAGAAAGGGGAGGGGTTGCAGTTCTTCTTACCCTGGTTGATCTTTTTGAGGGGGAAGGGAAAAAGAAAGAATACAAGCAGAGGTATCTTGGGGAAGGAATAAAATATTCGGAACTGAAGGATAAACTTGCCGAGGCTATTTTTGAGGAACTTAAACCCGTTCAGGAGCGAAGAAAGAAATACGAGGAAAATCCGGAATTGGTGGACAAAATCATGAATGAGGGAGCCGAAAAGGCCAGAAAGGTTGCCAGAGAGACTCTCCAAGAGGTCAAGGGAGCAATGGGATTATGAGCGATACAATTTCCTTTGCAGATTTCAAAAAGCTGGATTTTAGGGTAGGGAAAGTAGTTTCAGCAGAGAATATTGAGGATGCGGAGAGCCTTATGAGGCTGAAGGTAGATTTTGGCGAATTGGGAAAAAGAATAATCCTTTCGGGCATCAAAAAGTGGTACCAGCCCAAAGACCTTAAAGGTAAGAACTTTGTTTTTGTTGTTAATCTGGAACCGAAAAAAATGATGGGTGAGGAATCGCAAGGAATGATACTGGCAGCCGAAGATGAGAGTTCCGAAAACTGCGTACTTTTGGCTCCTGAATCCGATATTGCCCCAGGAACTAGAGTTCACTGAAGTTAGTGCTATAATTTGCAGGCGAAAACATGGCAAAAAACGGTAAGCATTTTCAGTTTAAGCTTAGATTTAATCTTTGGACCATCCTTTTGGGAGGGTTTCTCGTCCTTTTTCTATTGCCTTTGTTTTTCTCCGCCTTTGAAATGAAAGGCTCAAGCACAAAACTTGAGCTTTCCCAAGCCCTTTCGGATATCAAAGACGGAAAAATAGAGAAAGTATCGGTTGAAAACGAAAAGGTTATCCTAACCTACAAGGACGGAGCCATAAAATATACTATTAAGGAGACCAACGAAAGTTTTACCGACATCTTGGATAAAGCCAAGATTGACCCGACCTCGGTCAAATACTCCATTGTTGACCAGTCCATAGCAAAAGTTTTCGGAGATATATTGAGCATAGTTTTGCCACTCGGGTTGATGGCCGCCTTCTTCTTTTTCATCATCCGGGCTCAAAATAGGGGAGCACAGGATATTTTTTCCTTCGGGCGCTCAAAAGCCAAGCTTTTTGCCAAAGGAAAGCAAAGCGTCACCTTCTTAGACGTTGCAGGGGTTGATGATGCCAAGAAAGAACTCGAAGAGGTTGTAGATTTTCTTAAAAATCCGGCAAAGTACAGAAAAATGGGGGCCCGTACTCCCAAGGGAGTTCTTCTTTTTGGTCCGGCCGGGGTAGGGAAAACCCTTTTGGCCCGAGCGGTTGCGGGTGAGGCGGCAGTTCCCTTTTTCAGTATAGCGGGAAGCGAATTTATGGAGATGTTGGTTGGGGTAGGGGCAAGTAGAGCCAGAGATCTTTTTGCCCAGGCCAAGGTAGCTGCACCGTCGATTATTTTTATTGACGAGATTGATGCCATTGGACGACAAAGAGGCAGAGGTTTTGTCGGAGGACACGATGAGCGCGAGCAAACCTTAAATCAAATTCTGGTTGAGATGGACGGGTTTACCCCGAACGACAATGTGGTTGTGATTGCGGCCACAAACCGCGGCGACTTATTGGACCCTGCCCTTTTGCGTCCGGGAAGATTTGACCGACGCGTTGTTTTGGATATGCCCGACAAAGAAGGCCGGCTGGCCATTCTCAAAATTCATGCCCGAGGTAAAAAATTTGGCAAGGGAATCAAATGGGAGAGGATTGCGGACAGGACCGTAGGCTTCTCCGGAGCGGACCTGGAAAATATACTCAACGAGGCTGCTATTTTGGCCGCAAGGGAGGAAAAAGCCCACATCGAAGAGAAAGACGTAGAAGAGGCGGCAACCAAGGTTAAATTGGGTCCCGCCAAGAAAAAGCTTCAAAGCGAAGAAGACAGAAAAATAACCGCCTACCATGAAGCGGGGCACGCGATTGTAACCCACAATCTGACCAAAATGGACCCAGTTCACAGAATCTCGATTGTAGCAAGAGGGATGAGCCTGGGGCATACCCTGATTCCTCCAGCTGCGGATAGACTTCATGAGACCAAAAGTAGAATTCTAGAACAGATTACTGCAATGTTGGGAGGCCGGGCCGCAGAAAAAGTGGTCTTTAACGAGATGACATCAGGCGCCGCCAATGATATTTCCCAGGCCACAAAACTTGCCAGGGCCATGGTTGTTGAATGGGGAATGAGCAATTTGGGGCCAGTTAATCTGGGACCAGAATCTAGCCTTGGCGAATTTGGGCAACTTGAGTGGTACGAAGCCGCCCATATATCTCCTGGGATGCAGGAAAAAGTGGATAGAGCGGTTCAGAAAATTATCGATGGCGGCTATAAAGAAGCCCTTCAAATAGTTAAGAAAAATAGAAAAACCTTGGATAAAGTCGTGGAAAAACTACTCGTAAAAGAAACCTTGGATAGGGACGATTTCGAGAAGATTGTAGGCGAAAAGTCCTCAAAATAATAAAGTGGATAAACTCGTATTAATAGACGGAAATGCAATTCTTCATCGTGCATTCCATGCACTTCCTCCTTTAACCACCAAAAGGGGCGAGCCGATAAATGCGGTCTATGGTCTGATATCTATGCTTCTTAGAGTTATTCAGGATTTAAAACCTACCCACATTGTCGTTTGTTTTGACGAAAAAGAACCAACCTTTCGTCATAAGGAATTTCCTGAATATCAGGCCCAAAGACCTCGTATGGCGGATGAGTTATCTTCCCAGTTTGACAAGGCAAGGAAAGTGGTTGAGGCTTTTGGAATTCCTATTTTTTCAAAGGGAGGTTTTGAGGCGGATGATGTGATAGGGACCCTGGCAAAACAAGCCAAAGAAGAAGTGGTGGTGGTAACCGGAGACAGAGATATCCTGCAGCTGGTTAACGACAGAGTAAAAGTCTATCTGCCCATGGTGGGCCTCTCGACAGCCAAATTAATGGGGGAGGATGAGGTTGTCGAAAAGATGGGGGTTCACCCGTCCCAGATTGCGGATTACAAAGCTTTGGTTGGCGACCCCTCCGATAATTACCCCGGGGTATCCGGAATTGGTCCCAAGACAGCCATTCATCTTCTGGCCGAGTACAAGAACCTTGAAGGAGTTTACAAAAACCTCAAGAAAATTTCTCCCCAGGTAGGGGAAAAGCTTAAAAAAGGCAAAAAGGAGGCAGACCTTTCCCAAAGACTGGCAAAAATCGTAACCGATGTTCCGGTAAACTTAGATACCGAATCAGCGGGGAAGTGGGATATCGACAGCCAAAAAGTATTGGATTTATTTTCGGAGTTTGGCTTTAAAACATTAACCGAGCGGGTCAAGAAAGTAGGCAAGGAAATAGACAAGGAAAAACAAACAACCCTTTTTTAAAATGAAAATAGCACTTGTACACGATTATTTAAATGAATTTGGAGGGGCAGAAAGGGTTCTTCTTTCCTTATCCGAGATATATCCCGAAGCTCCTATTTATACGGCTTTTTATAAAAGGAGTTCTCCAGCTTGGGAGAGGTTTAAAAACAAGAAAATAAAAGTCTCTTGGGTTCATTACATTCCCTTTTTTTCCAAATATCTTCACAGCCCCCTAAGGTTTTTGGCTCCTTTAATTTGGGGAGGTTTCGATTTTACAAAGTTCGATGTGGTTATCGGTTCGGCCGGTTGGTACGTAACCAAAGGTTTCAAGAAAGGTAAAAAGACAATTGAAATTTGTTATTGCCACACACCTCCCAGATGGCTTTACGGATATAAAACATCAATTGAGTTTCAAAAATATTGGCCCGTAAGAATTTACGCGGCAATTATTGGGCATTTTATGAGGATCTACGATTTTAATGCCGCTCAAAAAGTAGACCATTTTATCGCCAACTCAAAAAATGTAGCTGACAGAATCTGGAAATTCTATAGAAGAAAATCCGAAGTTATTTATCCGCCCGTCGAGCTAGTAGATTCACCAGAGATCCAAAAAGGCAACTATTACTTGATCATTTCAAGAATTGTCGGAGGGAAAGGACTGGATTTAGCAGTCAAAGCTGCGATTAAACTTGGTATAAGGCTTAAGATTGCAGGAAAACCAGCAGGATATTACACCGAATATAAAGTCTTACAAAAGCTAGCGAAAAAAAATGTTGAGTTCTTGGGATATGTGACCGATGAGGAGCTCGCGAAACTCTATAAAGGAGCAAAAGCCTTTTTGGCTTTATCCCAAGACGAGGATTTTGGCATAACCCCGGTTGAAGCTATGCTTGCAGGCACGCCAGTTGTTGCCTTTAGGGGAGGAGGATACCTAGAATCCGTAATTGATGGGAAAACCGGTGTCTTTTTTGATGAACCCACAGTTTCTTCCTTGGTTGCGGCCATAAAAAAGCTCGGGAAAATAAAAATTGACCCCGAGGACTGTATAAAACAGGCTAGTAAATTTTCAAAAGAGAGATTTAAAAAAGAGATATTAGAATTCGTAAATAAACATGCCTGAACTTCCAGAGGTTGAAACAATCCGGAGGCAACTCGAAAAGCACTTAGTCGGCCACAAAATTTTAGGAATTGATATTCGCGTGGCTAAAATTTTCCCCCAAGGCAAAGAGAAACTTATTGGTGGGAGAGTCAAATCCGCGCGCCGCTTGGGTAAAGTTCTGATTGTTGACTTGGACAATAGTTTTTCCTTCTTGGTTCACCTCAAGTTAACCGGGCAGGTAATCTACGCGGCCCCGAAGTTTCCGAATCAACCTGGTAAGTTCACGCACGTTGTTTTTAAACTGGATAAAGGCGGCCAACTTTTTTTCAACGACTCGCGCAAGTTTGGCTGGATTAGAGTTGAGAAAACTTCTGATGTTGCCAAAGAAAGTTTCATTAAAAGACTTGGTCCGGAGCCTTTGCGCGACCTAACCGCAAAAAAATTTGCCGAGATTGTTTCTGCTTCACGCCGGCCGATTAAAATCCTTCTCATGGACCAAACCAGGCTAAGCGGGGTGGGGAATATCTATGCCAACGATGCATTGTGGCTGGCAAAGATTGATCCCAAGAGCCCCGCAAATAGTCTTGGTTCCAGAGAAGTAAAAACTCTATATAAAGCAGTGCTCAAAGTCTTAAAAGACGGGATCAAATATCAGGGAGCGTCCGACCAATGGTATGTTACCGCCGAAGGTAAAAAAGGAAGCTACCAAGAACATTTCCTAGCCTATGGTCTGGAGGCAGAGCTCTGTAAACGTTGTCGCAAAGCCAAGTTTATTAAATACTTCCTGGGAGGGAGGGGAACCTACGCTTGTCCTGTTTGTCAACGACTTTAGTCGGCTATTTTAATAATGGGCATAACAAAAGTTCGCCTTTCCGGATTTAGAAATTTTAAGGAGAAACTTTTCGAGTTTTCCGATGGTATTACCGTGATTGTTGGGCCCAATGCCTCAGGCAAGAGTAACATTCTGGAAGGCCTTTTTGTCCTTTCAACGGGAAAAAGCTTCAGAGCCAGGATTGAGGAGGAAATGGTCAATTACCGCCGGCAGATTGCAAGGGTAAAGGGAAGAATCAAGGGGCAAGAAACAACCGATTTGGAGGCTGTCCTGACAAGAGGATTGATAGATATCGGAAATTCCCGACCCGAAAAAATTGCCAGGAAAAAACTGATGGTTAATGGGGTGGGAAAGCGCCTTGTAGATTTTGCCGGTAATTTTAAAATAGCCCTTTTTGGTCCCTGGGATTTGGATCTTGTTACCGAATCCCCATCCCTTAGAAGAAAATTCATGGATACAGTTTTATCCCAGGTAGATAGAGAATACAGACGTGCCTCGCTATCTTACGAGAAGGGCTTAAGGCAGCGCAATAGATTGCTCTTAAGGATAAGAGAAGAGGGTTTGTCCCGAGGCCAGCTTCTTTTTTGGGACAGACTGCTTATCAAAAACGGGGATTATATTTCATCCCGCAGAGAGGAATTTATCGATTTTATTAATTCAACACCGGGGTTGGACAACCAAAGCTTTAAACTAATCTACGATAAAAGTTCTATATCAGAGGCCAGGATCGAACAATATGCGGAGGAAGAAATAGCTGCAGCTACCACACTGGTCGGTCCCCACAGGGATGATTTTATGTTCAAATTGGCAGATAGAGATTTGGCCAGGTATGGAAGTCGGGGGGAGCAAAGAATGAGTATCTTATGGCTTAAGATTGCCGAACTTGCCTTTATTGAGGAAAAAACAGGAGAGCGACCGACCCTTCTTTTAGACGATATATTCTCAGAGCTTGATCACAAACACAGGAAAATTGTAATGAAAGTTTCCCAAAAACAACAGACTATAATTACAACAGCCGACCCGCATTTTGTTCAAGGGCTAAAGGCAGTAGCAAAAATAAATTTGGGAAGGTAAAATTCATTTAGAATGACGGAATTAGAAGGAGCCCACAGACCGGAGAGAAAGAGAAGAAAGCCCTATCGGCTTGGGCAGATTATCGAACATGCTTATACCCCGCCCAAAGGGAAACTTCCTGAGAATTCGAAACTTGTACCATTCCGAAGACACGTTGATAAAGGCTATGTCGAAGCGTGGCAAGTAATCTCTACGCTTCCAGAAGTTCCTACTCCGGAGCAACTTCCGCCCCAGAAACCCCCTGAGGTGATTCGCCAAGAAAGAAAAGATGCCCAGATTGATGATTGGCACAGACGAACCGACATTTAATTGGTGGAAAAATTTGACCCCAGTCAGTTAAAAAAGCTCTATAAACCTGCCCACGAATCGGCGGGGGAGGATAACGGTCAGGTGACGATAATCGGAGGCTCTTCTCTTTTCCACGGAGCCCCGCTTTTGGCCTTAAAAGTTGCCTCGAGGATTGTGGATATGGTCTTCTTTGCCTCTCCTGAACCTAGCCTTGGTCCCATTGCCGAACAAATGAAGTCCGTTCTTTCCTCTTTCATTTGGGTTCCCTGGCAAGAGACCGAGGATTATATTGAAAAATCCGAGGCGGTTTTGATTGGCCCCGGTTTTATGCGCTTCAGAAGCGAAAAAGTTCCCCACGGAGAAAGACAGCACGTTTGCGACGAGGCTTGTCAGATAACCAAAAACATTACGGAAAAATTCTTAAAGAAATTCCCCAACAAAAAGTGGGTCATCGATGCAGGATCTTTACAGGTGATGGATGCGGATTGGATTCCCAAGGGTTCAATCGTTACTCCCAACAAAAAAGAGTTCGAACTTTTATTCGGAAATATGGATGCTAACCAGGCAGCCAAGAAATACGGTTGCATAATCGTCCAAAAGGGCCCAAAAACCATTGTTTGCGGGGAAGACAAATGTGTTGAAGTTACAAACGGAAATGCCGGCCTTACCAAGGGGGGAACGGGGGATATTCTGGCAGGCCTAACCGTTGCCCTTTACGCCAAAAACGAGGCTTTCCTGGCAGCCAGCTCGGCATCCTACATAGCCAAAGCAGCGGCAGATGAATTGTTTGAAAAAGTTGGAACGAACTACAACGCCGATGATCTGACGGAGGCAATTCCCGAAATCTTCAAAAAACTCACCTTTTAGTCTTGTATTTTCCGCAGAATTTCCGTAAGATTGGATTTATGTATTCCCCGAAATATTTAATCTCCAACAGAATTCTTAAAAATATTGGTGCCACTGAGGCGGCCAAGGAAATTATTGAAAATGCCCCCTTGGTTCCTACCTTCGAGAAGCAATTCCAGTCCGATGCCATGGTTAGAACCGTCTACCACGGTACCCACATCGAAGGAAACGACCTAACGCTTATTCAGACCAAGAAGGTTTTGGAAGGCCTTACCGTTTACGGCAGGCCCCGTGATATCCAGGAGGTTATCAACTACAGAAATGTTATGGAACTTGTAGACCAATTTGCGGTCAAAAGGGGAGAGTACGAGCCCCAGATGCTCAAAGAGGTCCACAAAGCAACAACATATAGGATTGTTCCCGAAGATAAAGCCGGAGTTTTTCGAACCTCCCAGGTTGTTGTTAAAGAAGAAGGAACCGGGAATATCATTTTTTCGCCTCCGCCTTTCGTTGAGGTGCCGTTTCTTTTGGAAGATTTTTTTGCCTGGCTCAATTCCTCCGAGGCAAGAGAAGTACACCCCGTTCTTCTTGCCGGGATTGCCCACTACGTTTTGGTTGCGATTCATCCTTTTATCGAGGGAAACGGAAGGGCGGTTAGGGCCTTCGCAACCCTGGTTCTACTCAGGCAGGGCTACGATATCAAGCGCTTTTTTTCTTTCGAGGAACACTTTGACGCCGACCCGGGCTCCTACTACGAGGCCTTGGCCAAGGTTGATAGGGGGTCAAGAAACATCGGCCAAAGGGATTTAACCCCTTGGCTAGAATACTTCTCTGAGGTTGTGGCGGCTGAACTTTCCAGGATTAAAGAAAAGGTCAAAAAACTCTCGATAGATACCAAACTCAAGGTCAAATACGGGGAGCAGATTTCTCTCTCCGAGAGACAGATGCGGCTTTTTGAATACTTAAGCGACCAGGGTTCGGCTACCACGCAGGAGCTCAAAAAAGTTCTGCCCATGGTCTCTGAAGATACGGTTTTAAGGGACCTTACCGACATGCTTAAGAAGGGTATAATCAAAAAGCAGGGGGTAACCAAAGCGGCCCGATACATAATTTCAGGAAGGTAAAATTATGAGTCCAAGCGATCCACAATTTTTATACATGATTTTGATTCTGCCGTCCCTTTTTGGACTGACCTTAATCGGCGAGGGCCTAAATAAGATTGTCCATGAAGAGTGGAGCGGCCTTATAAGTATAGTTTTCGGACTGGCCTTTATCGGCATGGTGGTATTTGCGTTTCTTTTCTTTTCGACTTATCTAAAGCAGCATGTATAATCGGTTAGTATGAAATTTAAAGAGCTCGCCCCATATCTGGAAAAGCTGGAAAAAACTCCCTCCAGAAACGAAATGACCCAGATATTGGCCGACCTTTTTAAAAAAACCGAGGCCAACGAAATAGATAAAACCGTATATCTTCTTTACGGCCAGCTTCTACCCGGGTTTCGAGGAATCGAACTAAATGTTGCTGAAAAGATGATGGTTAGGGTCATCTCTTTGGCTTTTGGCACCCCCCCGGAAAAAGTAGCGTCCCTCTTTAAGCAAAAAGGAGACCTAGGGAATGTGACCCAGGAGCTAAATCGAGGGAAAGACAAAGGTCTTTCGGTAAGTCAGGTTTACGAGAGGCTGATGGAGGTTGCCGACCAGGGAGGCCAAGGAAGCCAGGAAAGGAAAGTCAGAAAGATGGCGGAGCTTCTATCCAGTCTTGACCCCATCTCTTCCAGGTTTATTGCCAGAATTCCAGTAGGCAGACTTCGCCTGGGATTTTCCGACATGACCATCTTGGATGCTCTCAGCGTAATGCTGGTCGGGGATAAAGGCGCAAGAGCCTCCCTTGAGGGGGCTTTCAATGTCACGGCCGACATCGGTTATATTGCCAGGCTGGCAAAAGAAAAAGGGCTTGGGGGATTTAAAGATATCAAGCCGGTTCCGGGAACTCCCATCCGGCCGTCCCTAGCCGAAAGGCTCCCCTCGGCCGAAAAAATCTTGGAAAAAGTAGGCAAAAAGGTAATCGTTGAGCCCAAATATGACGGATTCAGGGCTCAGGTTCATATCTATCTCGAGGAAGGAAAGAAAAAAATAACGATTTTTTCCCGAAATCTGGAAAATACAACCTCAATGTTTCCGGATTTGGTTGCGGCGGCCGAAAAAATCAATGTCAAGGAAGCAATTTTTGACGGAGAGGCAATTGCCTACGATGCCAAAAACGACAAATTCCTGCCTTTTCAAGAAACGGTCCAGAGAAAGAGAAAACACGGAATTCCCGAGGCGGCCCTAAAACTACCCTTAAAACTTTTCGTTTTTGATATTTTGTACTTAAACGGAAAATCGCTTTTGGAAACCCCTTTTGACCAGAGAAGGAAAATTCTGGAGGGGATTGGTTTTGGCGATAAAAAGATAGAGCTCACTCGTCAGGAAATAACCGATTCTGCCGATAGGATTAGGGACCTAATCAAGACCTACTTATCGGAAGGGTTGGAAGGGGCCCTTATCAAAAAAATCGACGCTGTTTATAAAGCCGGGGCCCGCGGTTTCCACTGGGTCAAATACAAAAAGACAACAGTGGAGGGGGTTGCCGACACCGTTGACTGTTTGGTCATGGGGGTAAATCGCGGTAAGGGCAAAAGGGTTGGCTTTGGGGCGGGGGCATTTCTGGTCGGGATAAAAGACGGGGAGAAGTTCAAAACCGTTTCCAAAATCGGGACGGGCCTCACGGATGAACAGTGGCGGGAACTTGACAGGCGAGGTAGAGGTTTGGAGGTAGGGGATAAACCCCAGGAATACGAAGTCGGTAAAAACCTGGAGCCTGACACCTGGGTAAGGCCTTCCTTGGTGGTTGAAATCTTGGCAGATGAGATTACCAGAAGTCCACTGCATTCAGCCGGGCTTGCTCTTAGGTTTCCCCGCCTGATACGCTTTAGGGACGAGAAGGGTCCCAACCAGGCAACGACTTTGAAGGAGCTTTCCAAACTTTACGAAATGCAAAAAGGATAATTAAATGATTCTTGCCCTAATTTTATCCATCTATATTCTTTCCTTCGTCCTTATCAAATCCGCAGACCAGATGGTTTTGGCCATCAGACACCTGTCCAAATCTTCAGGGGGAAGTTTTGTCTTATCGGCTCTGCTTTTGGCTATTGCCACTTCTTTCCCTGAACTTTTTGTGGGAATTTCATCTGCTGTCGGGAAATCCCCAAGTTTATCCTTGGGAAACATTTTGGGTGCAAATATTGCCAACCTCTCTTTGGTGGCCGGAATCGCAGCCTTTACGGTCGGTCGGGTAAATGTACACGGGACTTTCTTAAAAAGGGACGTTTTGGTTGCCCTGATTGCGGGGCTTTTGCCTTTGGTTTTGGTTCTCGATGGGCAGCTAAGTCGGGTCGATGGGATTGCACTTTTGCTTTTGTATGCGGCTTATGCCTCAAGTTTTTTCAAAACGCGTTTTGAGGAAATCGCCAAAGAAATAGAAGAAAAAACATTCGTCCATAAATTTTTCAGGAAAATTACACACATCGATGGGAATAAGACGAAGGAGTGGGGGAGACTTATTTTGGCGGTTGGGGTACTTCTTGTTTCAGCCAATTTAATAGTCAGGATTGCGGGGCAGTTGGCCGAGATTGCAAATATACCCGTGTTTCTTATAGGGCTGATCATTATATCTTTGGGCACAACCTTGCCCGAACTCGGTTTTTCCCTAAGAAGCCTTGAGGATAAAGAGCCGACGATGTTTTTCGGGAATCTTTTGGGCTCGATTATTGCAAACTCAACCTTGATTATTGGTCTTGCGGCAACCATTTATCCCATCAAGATTGTGGCAATTGAGGAGTATGCCGTTGCCGCCGGGTTTTTCCTGCTCATTTTTCTGACCTTCTGGTTCTTCATTAAGAGCAATATGAAGCTGGAAAGGTGGGAAGCGGCGGTTCTATTGGTTCTTTATCTTGCCTTCGTTGTTGTTGAATTTGTCTAAGTGATACAATCTCTCCACAATGCGCCTTTTGGCTGATTTACAGCTTCATTCAAGATTTTCCCGGGCGGTTTCCCCGGCGATGAATATTCCCACCATCTCCGAATGGGCCGCCAAAAAAGGCATCGGGCTTGCGGCAACCGGGGATTGGACCCACCCTTTGTGGTTTAGAGAGCTTGAGGCAAACTTAGAAGAGGTAGGAGAGGGCGTTTTTAGAGCGAAGAACCAACCTGAAGGTTCACCCCTTTTTTTACTTTCAACCGAAGTTTCCTCAATTTATTCGCAGGGCGGGAAGGTCAGGAAAATCCATACTCTAATTTTTGCCCCAGGCTTCGAAGTTGTCTCTGCCATCAATAAAGAACTCACCCTAAGGGGGGCCAATCTTCTTTCCGACGGCCGGCCCATAGTTGGGCTTACCGCCAAGGCGGTTGCCGAGATTGCCCTGGGGGTCAGCGAGCGCTGTTTGATCATTCCTGCCCACGCTTGGACGCCGCACTTTTCTTTGTACGGAAGCGTCTCCGGCTTTGATTCCATTGAGGAATGTTTTGAAGAGCTTTCTCCCAAAATATATGCGATAGAGACAGGGTTATCCTCAGACCCCGCCATGAACTGGAGAATATCCGAACTGGGAGAGCGGAGGATAGTTTCTTTTTCCGATGCCCACTCTCCGCAGAAGCTGGGCAGGGAGGCGACCGTCTTTGACCTGCGGGAGGTAAATTACGAGAGCATCAGAAGGGCAATTTCCGGGGAAGGGCCGGAAACAATCGCCCACACCATCGAGTTTTACCCGGAGGAGGGCAAGTACCACTATACGGGCCACAGAAACTGTAATATCGTTTATTCCCCGAACGAGACCAGGAAAATGGGAACCATCTGCCCGGTTTGCGGAAGGCCCCTGACGGTGGGAGTCATGAGTCGGGTGGAGGCTTTGGCCTCGGTTGAGATTGAGACCGAAAGCTCAAGCGATGAATTTGGAGTCCGCTGGATAAAGGACAAAGAGGGCAAAAGGCCTCCATACGCAATGATGGTCCCTCTCCTTGAGATTTTGTCTGAAGCTCTTGAATCGGGTGTGGGTAGCCAGAAAGTCCTTGGTCTTTACGACCAGCTCATCTCCTCTTTGGGCAGTGAATTTAAAGTTCTTCTGGAGACAGGAACGGCCGATATCGAAAGAGTGGCGGGGCCCAAGGTTGCCGAGGCAATCTCCAAGGTCAGAAGCGGAGATATCGTCATCGAACCCGGATTTGACGGGCAGTTTGGCAAGGTAAAAATCTGGAAGGAAGAGAAGGCTGAAAAAGACCAAGAAGCTATTGACCAAGGAACTCTTTTCTGAAATCATGAAAGGGTAAGATAGGGGGTGATAATTATGGCAGCAACAGGACTTAAAAAAGAAACCGCAGGGGCACTAGCCTATGTTTTGGGCCCCATTACAGGAGTCATTTTTCTCGTTCTTGAAAAAGACCCATTTGTTAGGTTCCACTCAATGCAGTCAATCGTTGTTTTTGTAGGACTTTTTGTTTTGCAGTGGATTTTGGGCTTTACCATTATCCTTTTGCCTCTGGTTCCCTTAGTCGGGATCCTTAGCTTTGTACTTTGGCTTATCCTTATCTACAAGGCCTGGCAGGGACAAGAATGGCAAGTTCCTTTCTTTGGAAAGATTGCACGAAATTTGGCAAGCAAGGCATAAATTTAAGGGATTTAAATGAATTCTCCTCAGGACATGATCCTGGATATAAAGGAGAAGTATAACCTTGATGCCCCCAAAGTTTTCTCCGTAATGCTTTCCGTCCCCAGGGAAAAGTTTATTCCCAGCCAATTTCAAGATCTGGCCTATGATGACATGGCAGTCTCGATTGGTTTCGGGCAAACCATCTCCCAGCCTTATACCGTGGCCTTTATGACCCATTTATTGGATTTGAAAGGAAAAGAGAAGGTATTGGAGATTGGAACAGGCTCGGGATACCAGGCAGCGATTCTTTCAAGGCTGGCTGACAAAGTCTATACGCTCGAGATTGTGCCCGGTCTGGCCAAGAAGGCAAAAGAAAACCTCAAAAAACTAGGATTTAAGAATATCGAAGTTAAGCTGGGGAGTGGAGAGTTCGGCTGGAGGCAAGAGGCTCCATTTGACGCAATCATTGTAACTGCGGGGCTAAGCGAAATTCCCAAGGAATTATTTAGTCAGTTGAAAGACAGGGGAGTGTTGGTTGCCCCGGTTGGTGTAGGGCAGGACAAGACAATGACAAAGTTTCTAAAAAGGGAAGGCAAAATCAATAAAAAGGAATACGGCATATTCCACTTCGTTCCCTTCGTAGAAAGAGATTAGTCTGGTAAAATAATCCCATGAGACTTATCGTCGGACTGGGAAATCCCAGAGAAAATTATAAAGACAATCGCCACAATGTCGGTCATTTGGCGGTTGATGCGTTTCTTAAAAGAAACCTGCCCCAGAATTTTGTGGTTAAAAAATCCGATGTAATGATGAATGATTCCGGTAGTTTCGTGAAGAAATTAGTTGAACAATATAAGCTAAATTTGTCTGATTTGTGGGTTATTCATGATGATTTAGATATCCCGTTGGGGAGCTTTAAAATCCAAAAAGGAAAGGGTCCTAAACTGCACAACGGAATACTTTCAATAGAGAGGGAAGTAGGGTCAGATGACTTTTGGAGAGTAAGAATTGGGGTTGATAACCGCTCGCCTGAAGATAGAACACCTGGCGAGCAGTATGTTTTGCAGAATTTCAGTCAAGAAGAAAGGAAAATATTGGAGGCTGTTTTGGAGGAAATATGCAAAAAGTTAGCGACATCTTAAAGAAATTCGATTCGGACGAGGATAAATACATTTCTTATGAGTTTCAGAAGTATGGCTACGAGCTTGCGAATGAGTTGGGGGATCTTAAAAACAAATCTTTATATATAAAACTTGCCAAAATTACATCAAGGGGGCTTTTGGAGGCTGCCAGAAACTTTGTCAAAGACGCTTACAATGTAAAAAGTAGGCCGAAACTGTTTATGTGGAAGCTTTCAGAATTGAAAAAGGAGTCTAAAGCCAAAAAGAAAAAATGAATATTAACGGTAACTGGGTGGATTTAGTAATTATCTTGATCCTCGTTTATTTTGCTTCCGAGGCCTGGCGGCACGGGATTTGGGTAATTTTGGCTGATTTCGCCTCCTTTCTGGGCGCTCTTCTTATCTCCTTTAGGGCTTATAAATTTACGGCAGGGTTTTTAAGAACGAATTTCTCTCTTTCCCATTCGATTTCAAATGCCTTAGGGTTTTTGATTACTTCGATTGTCCTGGAGGCGCTTTTGGGCTTTGTCTTCGGGCACCTTTTGACCAAGATTCCCAAAAAGATTTGGGAAAGTAAATGGAGTAAACCCCTGGCCGTAATCCCTTCTTTAGGCGAGGGGTTAATCCTTATCGCCTTCATCTTGACCCTGGTGATGGGCCTTCCGGTAAGGCCGGGGATCAAGAATGATGTCACTGATTCCAAAATCGGAAGCTATATTCTGAAGCAGACTTCGGGGGTAGAGAAGGCGGTCAATGAAATTTTCGGAGGGGTAGTTGAGGATTCCCTGACCTACCTAACCATAAAGCCGGGGAGTAAAGAATCCATCCCCATAACCGTTGAAAGGCAAAACCTTAGCATTGATACAGTTTCAGAGACCGAAATGTTTAAGCTCGTCAACAAAGAAAGAAGAGAAAGGGGGATACAGGAACTTAACTGGGCTCCCGAGATAGTTCCCGTTGCCCGCGCCCACGCAAAAGATATGTGGGAGCGAAAATATTTCAGCCATTATTCTCCCGAAGGATATGATGTTGGGGATAGGCTGGATAAGGCTAAAATCCGCTATTTATTAGCGGGGGAGAACTTGGCCTTGGCCCCGACCCTGGCAACTGCCCACAACGGTCTCATGAATTCGGAGGGCCACAGAGCCAACCTTTTAGAAACAAAATTCAAAAAGGCCGGCATAGGGGTTATCGATAACGGGGTTTACGGAAAGATGTTTGTTCAGGTCTTTACAGACTAGCCATGGGCTTTTTTGAAAAAGTATACGAAGTAATAAGAAAAATTCCTTCCGGCAAAGTTGCAACCTACGGGCAAATTGCCGAGGTTTTAGGCAGCAAAGATGCCCGCAAGGTTGGCTGGGCACTTCACTCGAATTCCGACCCCAAAACACCCTGCCATAGGGTTGTAAATAAAGACGGCAGACTAGCTCCGAATTTTGCATTTGACGGCGAGGCCGAACAAAGAAGGAGGCTTATCTCGGAGGGCGTTGCCTTAAGAGACGAAAAACACGTGGATTTAGAAAAACATATCTGGGAAGGAAGATGAAATCTTCTGTAATACGCGCCCACGTCTATATTCAAGGCAGAGTCCAGGGTGTTTTTTATCGAGACTGGACCAGAAAGTTGGCTCAGAGTTTGGGACTGACCGGCTGGGTTAGAAATTTGGAAGACGGGAGAGTAGAGGCGATTTTTGAGGGAGAAAGAAAGAAGATAAAAGAGATAATAGATAGTTGCAAAAAAGGGCCCGGGACTTCTTCCGTTTCCCACGTTGATGTTATCTGGGAAGAGGGAACCGGCGAATTTAAAGACTTTGCGATAATAGGGTAGGTGGGTTAAGATTTAAGTAGCCTACCCAATGAAAAAAGAGATCCTCGTTCATTTAAGCTTTCTTGCATCTTTCCTAATTTTTGTCTCGCTTTTAAAAGGCTGGCTTAGTTTTTCTTATTGGCCTTTTTGGCTGGGGGCAATTGTAGGCACAATCCTTCCCGACATCGACCATCTGTTATATGTATTTTTCCTTAGACCCCAGGAGCTTACCTCCCAAAGGGTAAGCCATATGGTAGGTAAAAGGGACCTCTTGGGCTCGATGAATCTTTTGGCCGAGACCAGAGCCGAGCGCACCAAGCTTGTTTTTCATACCGCCACTTTTCAGCTTATCTTTTTGGTTTTAACGTTCTTTGTTCTGACATCATCGGGCAGCCTTTTAGGCCGGGGATTGGTTTTGGCTTTTTCCTTGCACCTTTTGGTGGATGAGGCGGTTGATTTTACCGACATGGGCTCGCTTTCAAATTGGTTCAGAAATTTTCCGGCAAGTTTGGATCTAGGAAAACAAAGGATTTACTGGTGGGCAAGCGTGATTCTTCTTTTGTTTTTTGCATTTTTCCTGTAAATTATCTTCATGAACA
>Ga0209323_10000192_pt1 | contig 37835 bp, 37 predicted proteins | sample Rifsed19ft2_FD_184014 | JGI IMG/M metagenome (GOLD analysis project Ga0209323, IMG submission 184014) | Soil microbial communities from Rifle, Colorado, USA - sediment 19ft 2 (version 2) | ecosystem: Environmental > Terrestrial > Deep subsurface > Rock core/Sediment | place: Rifle, Colorado...
GAAGTTCGCCCTCAAGCTCAACCAGGACAGGAACGCGGGGGAGTCGACGCTCCTGATCGAGCTCCAGAGCCAGCTATCGAGCCTCGGCGAGGGCTACAGGCAGCTCGACCGCCTCAACATGCAGATCCTGGAACAGGTGAGCGATAGCTCCCGCCAGGTCGCCGGAGAGGTCCTCGATCTCATAGCAGGCGTGCAGTTCCATGACATAATCCGCCAGCAGATAGAGCTGGTGATGAAGACGATAGCCGACTCTGACAGGTACATGGAAAGGCTCGATGGCTGCATGAGCCACGAGAGCCTGTGCACCGACGAGTGCAGGATAGGGCATTACGGCATAGAGGACGTGCACAGGCACTACGTGATGGAGAAGCAGAGGTCGACGCACAGGTCAGTATCGGGAGACGCCGCGGGCGGGCCTCATGAGCAGGCCAGGGCAACGGCGCAGAGCGACATAACGTTCTTTTAGGGAGGCCAGGGGAGGGAACGATGGCAAAGACGATAATGGTGGTCGATGACTCGGCTTCGATACGGCAGGTGATGAACCTGACCCTCAAGAAGGCCGGATACGACGTCATCGAGGCATGCGACGGCCTTGACGCGATAGGCAAGCTCGACTGCAGCAGCCAGAGGGTGAACCTCATCGTCTGCGACGTGAACATGCCCAACATGGACGGCATATCGTTCCTCAAGTCCCTCAAGGAGAAACAGAACCACAGGTTCACTCCCGTCATCATGCTTACGACCGAGTCGCAGGAATCGAAGAAGCAGGAAGGCAAGGCGGCCGGGGCAAAGGCCTGGGTAGTAAAGCCCTTCAAGCCGGAGCAGATGCTTGAGGCGGTCTCAAAACTCATTCTGCCGTAGGGGGAGATATGCCGCTTCTTATACAGACCCGTGATGATGGGCAGGTCAAGATAGAAGGCGAGATGAACATCTACAACGCCGGGGAGCTGAAGGATGGGCTGATGAACGCCATAAGGGGCGCAGAAGTGGTATCCCTCGACCTCTCGGGCGTGTCTGAGATGGACTCCGCGGGGCTCCAGGTGGTGCTCCTTGCCTGGAGAGAAGCGGGCAGGAGGACGGTGCCGTTCAGGCTCACCGGCATGAGCAGCGCCGTCGAATCGGTATTGTCGCTCTTTGACCTCAAAGAGCTTTCGGAAGAAGGCGGGGAGAAGGCCTGAACATGGAACTCGATCTCGGGGAAGCCAGAAAGACGTTCATAGCGGAAAGCCAGGAGCTACTTACGGAGATGGAGAGCTCTCTTCTCGAGCTTGAGAGGGACCCGGGCGACCAGGACGCCGTCAACTCCCTTTTCAGGGCGGCCCATACGATAAAGGGCTCCTCGGGCGTGCTCGGCATCGAGACGGTCGAGAGGTTCACCCATCTCGTCGAGAACCTCCTCGAGCGGATGAGGACGGGCCGCATAAAGGCCTCCCCGGAGAGTATCGAGCTCCTGCTGCAGTGCAGGGACCATATCGCGCGCCTCATATCGATGGCCGCCGAGGAGATAGAGGGGCTCTCCGGAGATGCGCTCAAGACCGGCGGGGAGCTCGGCGCGAGGCTCAACGCCTGCCTCGGCAACGGGCCTAATAAGGAGATGGCCAGCGAGCAAGCCGTCCCTGTCCGGGAAGAGGACGCCTCGGAAAAAACGGCGAGCGACGCCTGGCACATCTCCATAAGGTTCGGCAAGGACATCTTGAGGGGCGGGATGGACCCCATCTCTTTCATCTCGTACCTCTCCAGGCTCGGAGAGATAGCGAGCATCACGACACTGTTCTATTCCATGCCGGACGAGGCTGAGATGGACCCGGAGGACTGCCATCTCGGATTCGAGATAGACCTCAAAAGCGACTTCGACAAGAAGACTCTCGACGACGTCTTCGAGTTCGTCCGGGAGGATTCGGTCATACACATACTGCCCCCGTGCAGCAGGATAGCCTCTTACGTGGAGCTCATCGGCAACCTGCCCGAGGAATCGGTGCTCTTAGGAGAGATACTCGTAAAGGGGGGCGCGCTCACGAGGGCCGAGCTCGACGGCGCGCTGAAGCTCCAGGAAGAGAGGGCCCTTGCTTCCGGGAGGCCCCGTATAGGGGAGATACTCGTGAACGAGGGCGCTACCTACCCGGAGCTCGTGGACGCGGCCCTCGAGAAGCAGAGGAAGAACAAGGTCGTGGCCGCGAAGGAGGCGGCCACCGTCAGGATAGACGCCTCGAAGCTCGATTCCCTCATGAACCTCGTCGGAGAGCTCGTCATATCAGGGGCGTCCATAGACCAGCACGCGCAGAGGATAGGCGACACCTCTTTGCAGGAGTCGGCGTCCATGATGCTCCGCCTCGTCGAGGAGATAAGGGAGAGCACCATGAAGGTAAGGATGGTGCCAATAGGCGAGACCTTCACCCGCTTCAGGCGCGTCGTGCGGGACATAGGCAGGGAGCTCGGCAAGGAGATAGAGCTCGTCATAACGGGGGCCGAGACCGAGCTCGACAAGAACGTAATCGAGAAGATAAGCGACCCACTCATGCACCTCGTGAGGAACGCGGCTGACCACGGCATAGAGGGCCCGGGGAAGCGTTCTTCAAAGGGCAAGAAGGCCGCCGGCACCATACGCCTCTACGCCGGACACGACGCCGGCAGCATAGTGATAGAGGTGAAAGACGACGGCAAGGGGCTCGACAGGGAGAGGATAGCAGCGAAGGCGGCCTCTCTCGGGATGATAGCGCCGGGCCAGCAGCTCACCGACTCGGAGGTCTACAAGCTCATATTCGAGCCCGGCTTCTCGACCGCCGGAGAGGTGACGAAGTTCTCGGGGCGCGGCGTGGGCATGGACGTAGTGAGGAAGAACATAGAGGCCCTTCGCGGGACAATAGACATAGAGAGCTCCGCCGGACAGGGTACCGCCGTGAGGGTGCGCCTGCCCCTTACCATGGCGATAATCGACGGCTTCATGGTCGGCATAGGCTCCTCTCCGTACATAATCCCGCTCGACATGGTGGTCGAGTGCGTGGAGCTCTCAGAGGCGGACAGGGTGGCGGCAGGGAAGAGGAACTACATCAACCTGCGCGGGGAGGTGCTGCCCTTCATAATGCTCCGGGCGTACTTCAACGAGACGGGCGGCGTGAGCAGATACCAGAACATAGTCATAGTCCAGTACGCCGGGCACAAGATAGGGCTTGTAGTGGACGAGCTCTACGGAGAGGTGCAGACCGTTATAAAGTCGCTCGGCAGGGTATACAGGGAGGTGAGGGGCATTTCCGGGGCGACTATATTGGGCAACGGCAGGGTGGCGCTCATCCTCGACGTGCCAAGGCTAATGCAGTCCATAGAATCGAGTTTCGCGAGAACGGCTTAAGCGGCCCGTGAGCCTTTTGTGCATGGCTGGCTGGCCTGAGACTTATAACGGCAAAAAAACAACGAGAGAGAAAGGGAGGAGTAAATGGATTTTCTGAGGAACATGAAGACGCGGTCAAAGCTGCTGTTGAGCTTCACGGCAATCATCGTATTCGTGCTGGGGCTCGGAGTTCTAAGCATCGAGAGGCTCACCAACATGAAGGGCGACCTGCAGTCGCTCTATGCCGACAGGTTTGTGCCCGCAGTGGATCTCGGCATGATGAACAACCATCTCGCGTTCATACGCATCGGCGCGCTCCAGATAATGAACGAGCCTGACAAGGCCAAGCAGAGGGCCATATTCGACAAGGCTGCCGAGGCCGAGCAGGAGACAAACCAGCTCATCCAGAAATTCGCCGCCACCTACATGGTGGACGAGGAGAAGAAGGTATTCGAGGAGCTCAAGGGTTCCTGGACGGCCTACAACGAATCGAGGCTCAATACCTACAGGTGGGCCCTCGAAGGCGACGTGGCAAAGTCCAAGAACAACGCGATGACCGACGCGGGCCCGAAGTTCAATATCCTCGACGGCAAGATAAAGAGGCTCATCGAGATACAGGGGGAAGTGGGCAAAGAGCTTAACGACCAGGCAACGACCGACTTTATCTTCACCAGGAACACGGTGATAATAGCGACACTACTCGCCATAGGCCTTGCGATATCTCTCGTCTTCATACTCGCGAGCCTCATAGCCAAGCCTCTCGCGCAGGTGACCGCGGTGGCCAACAAGCTCTCGGAGGGAGACCTTTCCATCGACGTGGACGCCAGGGGCAAAGACGAGATAGGCCAGCTAATGGAGGCGTTCAGGAACATGATAGGCAAGCTCCGCGAGGTCGTATCCGACGTGAGGACCGTCTCCGACAACGTGGCCTCCGGCGCGCAGGAGCTCTCCGGCGGCGCCCAGCAGATATCCCAGGGCGCGACCGAGCAGGCGGCTTCCATTGAGGAGACCTCTTCCTCGATGGAGGAGATGACCGCCAACATCAGGCAGAACTCCGACAACGCGCAGCAGACCGAGAAGATAGCGCAGAAGTCCGCCACCGACGCGAAGGAGAGCGGCCAGGCCGTATCCGAGACCGTGAGCGCGATGAAGGAGATCGCGTCCAAGATATCCATCATAGAGGAGATAGCCAGGCAGACGAACCTCCTTGCCCTGAACGCGGCCATAGAGGCGGCGAGGGCCGGAGAGCACGGGAAGGGCTTCGCGGTCGTGGCCTCGGAAGTGAGAAAGCTCGCCGAGAGGAGCCAGACCGCGGCGGGCGAGATATCGAACCTTTCGGCCTCGAGCGTCCAGATAGCCGAGAAGGCGGGCGAGATGCTCTCGAAGCTGGTCCCGGACATCCAGAAGACCTCCGAGCTCGTACAGGAGATAACCGCCGCGAGCGCCGAGCAGAATTCCGGCGCCGAGCAGATAAACAAGGCCCTCCAGCAGCTCGACCAGGTCATCCAGCAGAACGCCAGCGGAGCGGAGGAGCTGGCCTCCACCTCCGAGGAGCTCTCGTCGCAGTCCGAGCAGCTGCAGAACACCATAGCCTTCTTCAAGCTCGCCGATTCAGCTTCCTCACGCTCAAGCGAGAAGGTGACGTCCATAGCCAAGGCGAGGCAGGCCAGGCAGAAGGCCGGCGCGCACGCCGGCGTCCATCCGGCCCACCACGCCGCGCACAAGACAGCGGTAGCCGTGGCGAACAGCGGCGTGAAGATAGACCTCGGCACGGGCAGGGACGACGAAGACGGCGAGTTCGTAAAATACTAAACGGGAGGCGCACATGAGCGCGGTAGCAGGAGAGAGCATGCAGTACCTCACGTTCAAGTTGGAAGACGAGGTCTTTGCCCTGGACATCACCAAGGTGAGGGAGGTCCTCGACTTCACGACCGTGACAAAGGTCCCGAGGACGCCGGATTTCATGAGGGGCGTCATTAACCTCCGGGGAAGCGTGGTGCCGGTCGTGGACATGAGGCTCAAGTTCGGGATGAGCCGCACGGAGCAGACCGTGAACACCTGCATCATCATAGTCGAGATAAACCTGGACGGCGAGAGGCTCATACTCGGCGCGCTCGCCGACTCGGTCCAGGAGGTCATAGAGCTCGAACCCGGACAGATAGAGCCCGCGCCCAGGATAGGCACGAGGCTCTCGACCGAGTTCATCAAGGGCATGGGCAAGAGAGACGACCAGTTCATAATCATCCTGGACATAGACAGGATATTCTCCATGGACGAGCTCGCCGTCTTAACACCTCAGGCGGCGCAGAGCGCGTAACGGGAAAGCATGGAATGCGTCTTTGACATATCTGGCAGCGGCATGCATGAGCCCGGGGCGAGCCTCAAGAGGCTCTCGACGGCGGATTTCGAGAGGCTGAGCCTCTTCATCCACCAGGAACTCGGCATAAAGATGCCGCCCGCGAAAAAGCCTCTTCTGGAGTCCCGGCTCCAGAAGAGGCTCAGGGCCCTCGGATACGCGTCGTTCACGGAATACTGCGAGTTCCTCTTCAGCCCCGGCGGCCTCGAGCAGGAGCTCGTGATGATGATCGACCTGGTCACGACCAACAAGACCGATTTTTTCAGGGAGCCCCACCATTTCGATTTCCTCTCGCGCGTCGCGCTGCCAGCGCTGGTCAGGACAACCGGGCCCCGCGTTACGGTCTGGAGCGCGGGCTGCTCTACCGGCGAGGAGCCCTATACAATAGCGGCGGTGATGAGCGATTTCGGGGTGAACAACCCGGGCATCGCCTTCGACTATTCGATTCTCGCGACCGACATCTCCACGAGGGTCCTCGATCACGCCAGAAAGGGCATATACAAGAAAGAGAGGCTACTGCCCGTTCCGGACGGCGTGAAGAGGCGTTATTTCCTGAGGAGCAGGGACGCGTCCAAAGAGCTTGCGAGGGTATGCCCGGAACTCAGGGAGAAGGTCCGGTTCATGAGGCTCAACTTCATGGACGAGGCCTTTCCCATAGACGGGCAGCTCGATATCATTTTTTGCAGGAACGTCATCATATATTTCAACAAGGAGACGCAGGAGCGGCTCATCTGGAAGTTCTGCGAGCACTTGAAGCCCGGCGGGTATCTGTTTTTAGGCCACTCCGAGACCCTCTCTGGCCTCGGGGTGCCGCTTAAGAAGGTCTCGGCGTCGGTATACACGCGGCAATGAGACACTGATTAATATAGGCAGCTGAAATAACCAGATTTGTTAAGGCTGTTCAAAAAGCTCCATATGCAAGCTACAAAGACAACAAAGCAGATGGACTTTTTCAGCAGCCTGCAGGAGGAACTGATGGAACATCTCTCGGACAAGGAGCTTCTCGACGTAATCCGCCAGAGGCTCGAGGCCAAGGACAGGGCCTACGGGGACTTGAGGGAATTGACCGCGAGGCTCGAGGACCTCAACACGAAGCTCGTCGAATCCGAGCGCGTGAAGTCCAGCTTCCTCTCCAACATAAGGAACGAGATAAACAACCCCCTTACGGCCGTCCTTACCATGGCCGAGATACTCGCCTCCGGCGACGAGGTCCCCGACTACGGGACGTTGAAGACCATAGCCGCGCTCATCCACAAGGAGGCCTTCAGCCTGAACTTCCAGCTCAGGAACATATTCGCGGCAGCCGAGCTCGAGGCAGGCGAGGCGACCCCGAGCTTCTCCGGCGCGGACATCGACTCGATAATAAAGGACGTGGCCTCCTCCTTCAGGCACCGGGCGCAGGAGAGGAACGTCGCGGTCGACCTCGATATCCCTGAGAGGTTCTCCCTCAATCCCTTCAGGACGGACGCGGAGAAGGTGCACAGGGTCGTCTCTAACCTGCTATCGAACGCCATAGAGTTCAGCCCCGAGGGCGCCAGCGTCTCTCTCAAGGCAATTGAAGAGGACGGATGTCTTTGCATATCGGTCAGGGACAGCGGGCCCGGCATAGACCCCGAGAGGCACGAGACGATATTCGAGAGGTTCAGGCAGCTCGACTCGGGTGCGGCGAAAAAGCACCTCGGCCACGGGCTGGGCCTGAGCATCGTAAAGGCGACCGTAGATCTCCTCGGGGGGCGGATATCGGTCGATAGCCAATGCGGCAAGGGCGCTCTATTCACCGTACTTATCCCGGAAGCGGACGCCGCCGCGTCCGCAGGCGCGCTCTGCACTGACGGCGCCGAGTTCTTCATGCCGGCTGAGGCTGAAAGGTTTTGAAATTGCTCCAGACGGCTACCCGCGCGACATCACAATACCTGTATCCGGGCATGCTCTTTGCCGAGCCCGGCAGCCACAGCGTGGTCACGGTGCTCGGCTCGTGCGTCTCGATATGCCTCTGGGACCCGGTCTCCAGGACAGGCGGCATGAACCATTATTTGCTGCCGTACTGGAACGGCGACGGCCTAAAGACCCCCAAGTACGGCAATATCGCGATCCCCATGCTGGTCGAGAGGCTCGTTAACGCGGGCTGCCGCAGGGGCGACCTTGTTGCCAAGGTCTTCGGAGGCGGGAGCGTGCTTGAGAGCTCGGGTGTGCTGAACGTCGGGGGGCGCAACATCGAGTTCGCGCAAGGCGCCCTGCAGGAGGCCGGCATACCCGTTGCCTGCATGGACGTGGGCGGGACCCAGGGCAGAAAGATAATGTTCCTTACCTCCACAGGAGAGGTATACGTAAGAAAGGTGGGCAGAGGTGAGCGATAAGAAGATAAAGGTATTGGTCGTCGACGACTCGGCCGTGGTGAGAAAGGTCCTCTCGGCCATAATATCGTCGGAGAGCGACCTCGAGGTCATAGGCACGGCGAGCGACCCGCTTCTCGCGGCTGAGAGGATAGCGCACGAGGTCCCCGACGTCATAACGCTCGACGTAGAGATGCCGCGCATGGACGGCCTTACGTTCCTCCAGAAGGTCATGAGCCAGCACCCCATAGCCTCGGTCATAATATCGAGCCTTGCCGAGGGCGGCTCAGAGACGGCCCTCCGCGCGCTCGATTACGGCGCCGTCGAGATAATCACCAAGCCAAAGGCGGGCACAAAGGAGTTCATCGAGGAGTCCGCCATCCTCATATGCGACGCCATAAGGGCCGCCGCGATAGCGAAGCTCAGAAAGCCCCATGCTCCCCTGCCTGTCTCGCAAAAGCTCAGCGCCGACGCGGTGCTCACAAAGGTAAAGGCCACAAAGGCCATGCTCCGCACGACCGAGAAGGTCATCGTTGTCGGCGCGTCCACCGGCGGCACCGAGGCCATAAGCGAGTTCCTCATGTCAATGCCGCCTGATTCCCCCGGCATAGTCATCGTCCAGCACATGCCCGAGAAGTTCACGGCATCGTTCGCAAAGAGGCTCAATTCAGTCTGCGCGATCTCCGTGAAGGAGGCGGAGGACAACGATACGGTAATAAGGGGCAGGGCCCTCATAGCCCCGGGGAACAGGCACATGCTCATAAAAAGGAGCGGGGCCAGGTACTACGTAGAGATAAAGGACGGCCCCCTTGTCTCAAGGCACAGGCCCTCGGTTGACGTGCTCTTCCGCTCCGCGGCCATGTACGCCGGAAAGAACGCCATAGGCGTCATACTCACGGGCATGGGCGACGACGGGGCCAGGGGCATGTTCGAGATGAAGGAGGCGGGGTCCTTCAACATCGCGCAGGACGAGCGCACCTCTGTCGTCTACGGCATGCCCAAAGAGGCAGTGAAGACAGGGGCCGTAGACTGCGTGCTGCCGCTCAAAACAATAGCCTCTCGCGTGCTCGAGTGCGCTTGAATCATTCCCCGCAGCTTCGCTACGGGGTCACCTTATAACCTCCCCCTTGACGGGGGAGGGCAGGGTGGGGGTGAAAATATTTTTTCACCCGCCCCTCATTCCCCTCCCGTCAAGGGAGGGGAGGTTTTAAGAAGATACCCCAGCATAGCAACGTGAGAATTGCGGGCGGCTTGCCTCGCAAGCCGCCCGCCTTTATTTCTACCCCTTCCCGCGCTTGCGCTTTGTCTTGACTGATCAATGGCAAAAACCTTATTATAGAATGATGAAAACGCCTTATTTCAGGACGTTTTTCTCTCTTATTGGCCTGCTTTTCCTCGCGTTCCTGGCCGCGCCTGGGCAAGCGAATGCCGGGGAGAGGCTGACCATCGTCTATACCGGCGGCATGAAGGGAGAGCTTGAGCCATGCGGCTGCTCGCCTGAGACGCAGTCCGGCGGGCTTGCCCGCCTCTCGACCTATATTTCACAGAACAAAGACAAGCTCGGGCCCGTTATCCTTGTAGACGCGGGCAACGCGCTCGCCGAGGAGACGCCCCAGGGCCGACTTAAGTCAGAGGCCATGATGAGGTCGTTCGGCGCCATAGGCTATGACGCGGTCGCCTTCTTTGAGAAGGGCACGCCTCTTCCTTTAAAGGAGCTGAAGCCGCTTTTGGGCAAAAAGGTAAAGGTTGTATCGGATATGGCGGGCCAGCCCGGGTCAGCCCTCATAAGGAAGAAGAATATTCAGGTCAACGTGAGCGTCGACCCCAAGGCCGTCAAAAAGGGCAGGCTCAACGTACTTTTGACTGACAGGAAGGCTTCCGAGGTGAGCGCCGCTGGCTGGGACGTGGTAATATCATCCTCTGGCGAGGAAATAAAAGAGCCCGTCAAGACAGACGGGGCCGTATATGTATCAGGCTACCTTAAGGGCGAGAAGCTCGGCGTTCTCACCCTTGAGCTCGACAGGAAAGGCAGGGTAACAACCTACAGCCACAGGTGGCAGGCGCTTGGCAAGGATGTCGCTGACGACCCGAAGGTGCGGGGCATCCTTAACGAGTACGACATGAAGGTCGCCGAGCTCGCCAAGGCACAGGAGAAAAAGCCCGTTTCAGAGGGCCCGTACCTCGGCGCCGAGAGATGCATGGAGTGCCACCAGCCCCATTACGAGATCTGGCTCTCCACAAAGCATTCTACGGCCTTCAGCAGGCTCGAAGAGGTTGGAAAGTCACGCGACCCGGAGTGCGTCGTCTGCCATTCCGTCGGTTTCAGGGAGGAGGGCGGGTTCATCAGCAGGGAGGCGACGCCTAAGCTCGCCAACGTGCAGTGCGAGGCATGCCACGGCCCCGGCAGGGAGCACGCGAAGGACTTCAGCCCCATGCGGCCTCTCGGAGATGCGACGGAGAGAGTGTGCCTCAAGTGCCATACGCCTGAAAACAGCCCTCAGTTCGACTTCAAGGAATACTATGAAAGGATCAAACACTAAGGAGAGATGATGATGCTCAAAAGGGTGCTTCTCGCGGTCATTTTATTGCTCGCCGCCTCTTTATCCCTTCCCGCGTTCGCGGCTCAGGATATAAAGGGCATATACAAGACCATCGAGGGAAAAGAGTTCAAGTACGACGGCAAGACCGTCGAGGCGGTCGAGTTCATGAGCTTCTTCTGCGGCGGCTGCTACCTCTTCGAGCAGCAGTTGCCGATAATAAAGGGCAACTTCGCCAAGAAGCTCAAGTGGAGGATAGTCCCTGTGAACTGGGGGGATTCTTCTCCCAAGCCTGCCGAGGCATACTTCCTCGCTGTTGACGCGGGCAAGGGAGAAGAGATGAAGAAGGCCATCTTCAACGCCCAGTTCGTGCAGAAGAGGAACATAGGGTCGATTGAGGTCCTCGAATCGATAGCGGCTGAGGTCGGGCTCGGCTTCGACTTCAGCAGGAGGCTCAGGGCAGGGGAGAAGGCCGCTGAGGTGAAGAAGGGCATGGAGATGGCGAGGGAGTACAGGGTAGAGGGCACGCCCACCGTGGTGATAGCGGGCAACCTGATGACCACCCCGCGCGAGACAGGGCAGGACCTCGAAGAGTTCAGGAAGAACGTTGTAACCATAATAAAGAGCGTGACGGGGAAATAAGGGGAGCGGATGGCGGACTGCTGTCAGGATAAGTCCTGCGAGATAGAGGCCTTAAGGGAAAAGCAAGGTACGGTCCTCAAGGTAGTGCTTGTCATAAACGCGGCCATGTTCATCGTAGAGTCGGCTGCCGGCATCATCGCGGGGTCTACCGCGCTACTGGCCGATTCGCTCGACATGCTGGGCGACGCCCTTGTCTACGGCTTCAGCCTCTATGTCCTCGGCAGGGGCATCAAGTGGCAGGCGAGGTCAGCCCTCCTCAAGGGCGTTATAATGGCGGGCTCAGGCCTCTTTGTCTTGGGAGAGGTCGTCTACAAGGTGCTCTACCCGGCCCTGCCCTCTGCCGCGACAATCGGCTGGGTAGGCCTGCTGGCCCTCGGCATGAACGCCCTCTGTCTCGGCCTGCTCTGGAGGCACAGGACAGACGACATCAACATGCACTCTGTCTGGCTCTGCTCAAGGAACGACATCATCGCCAACGTATCGGTCCTCGCGGCAGGCCTGGGCGTCTGGCTTACGAATACCGGCTGGCCTGACATAGCGGTGGGCCTCGTGATAGCGGCAGTATTCTTCAAGTCCGCGGTCTTCGTGATAATAAGGGCCCTCGGCCATATAAACGAGAAGCCTGCTTGAATCGAAATAAAAAAGGGGCCGCGGAATATCCCGCGGCCCCTTTTTTTTGAATTAACCTTTGTAGTACGTCCTTGCCTGTCCGTGTATCGTCGGGCATACGTCCTCAGGCACAAGCTCGACTATGCGTCCGAGGGCGGCTACCACCTTCTCCCTGAGCCCCGGTTTCAGGCTCTTTACGTGCTGGAATGTGTTGAGTAAGCGGCTCGCGGTCGTGGCGTTGATGGGCGCGAGGCTCACGACCGTGTCCGCCGCCCATTTAATGCCCTTGTCCGTCCATACCGCCTTGTTGTTCCCCGCCATCGTGAGGAATAGCGCTCGGCACCACGTGGGCTGCGTTATGTCAAAGGTGGTACGGCACCTCTCCCGCTCTATCATCTCGAAGACGTCCTCTCGCGTCCCGCTCGAGACCACGCGCAGATAATTGGCGTATCCGCTCAGATGCGGGTGCCATTCCTCGTAGACCCTCTCGATGATGGCCTTGCGCTTGGGCTCAGTCGAACGGTTGAGGGCGGTGAGCGCGGCCACGCGCTCGCTCGCGGTAGAGGCATTGTTGAAAGAGTCGAGGATGAGCCTGTGGCTCTCCTGTGTATCCTCGGTCGCGATAAGCTCAAGAAGGATGTTCTTGAGCATCCTGACCTCTATGCCGTCATTGAGCGGCCGGGCCTTCAGTCCGGCGAGCCTGTTGAGCTCGCTTAAGAGGGTGGCCCTGTATCTTGCGTTGACCGCTGACATGAGCCGCTCCCTCGCGACTACCATCTCCTGGTACCATGTCGTGTATCGCCTGTCCAGGGGCTGCTCGTCTATGCGAAGGAAATAGGCCTTGAGCGAAAAGGCGAGCTTCTCGTCGGCAAGTATGCCGCCGTAGAGCGAGAGCCATTCCTCGTCTATGGCGGCCGCCGGATTATTCAGGAGCTTTACCCTTTCGATGTCGGTGAGCTTCCTCATTGCGTCGACCCTGTTATAGGCGTTGGGGTCAAGGCGCGTCTGCATGGCGAGTGTTGAAGCGTCGGCGTTAGTGTGAGTAAAGGTCCCGTAGAATGAATAGTCCCGGTTCATGGAGGCGAACGCCGGGGCTTCCGATACGTTATCGAATACTGCCTGAGCCTCCCTTTCCTTGAATGTTATTACGCGCCGCGTCCCGGTAATGTCCCGGCCTGCCCTGTCAACGAGGGCCGCTTCTATGGGCAGGCAGAACGGCCTCTCGCCATCTTTAAGCTCCTGGCGCAGATCTATCCTGTATTGCCTGGCCTTCGCATCGTACCCGGTCGTGGCCGTTACCTTCGGATAGCCTATCCTCATGAGCCATTCGGCCTTGAACTGGCCGAGAGATTGCCCTGAGACCTCCTCAAAGCACTCGAAGAACTGATCGGTATCGGCGTTGCCGGCCCTGTAGCGGCTGAAGTAGAGCCCCTTGCCTGCCTTGAAGGGATCTGGCCCGATGAGGAGGCGGAGCATGCGTATTACCTCTGCCGCCTTTACGTAGGTAACGCCGTCTATGAGCTCGTCAGGGTCGTTGAAGCCCTCCCTCACGATGCGGCCGAAGTGTCCCGCGTCCTCTATCGTAAGGGGGCCCAGAAGGGGCGCCCTTATAGAATCTACCTGGTGGAGCCTCGAGAAGGCCGGGTCAAAGAGGTCTGCCATGAACTGCCTCTCCACGTCGACCGTGTACGCCTCGTTGAGCCAGACGTCGAATGGCGTCGCCATCGTAGTCTCGCTGCCGCACTGGTTATGCTCGAACTCGTGTACTATGACGGCGTGCGCGTAGAGGAGAGTCCCGTCGAGCGTGTGCGGGGTTATGAGGGCCGCGTCGGTGACGATGGTCGTGTTGCCCAGGTTCTCCATGCCGCCGAAGTTGGACTTCGTCATGCAGATGGTGCGGTACGTGTCGAACGGGTATTCGTACCCCTGCGTCCTCCCGACCCAGAGGACCGATTCCTTCAGTATCTCCATGGGAATCCGGGCCTCTTCGACAGAGCCGGGCGGCACGAGGTATTCGAGCCTGACTTTGCGGCCGGACGGATATGTTACCTCATCGCTGAGTGTTTCCCACGTGCCCGCGCCGACAAAGAATAGATAGGGCGCCATTGGCACCGGGTTATCGTAGGTGATTACCTGGCGCGAGGGGTCGCCTGGCTTTTGTGTTGGCCTGCCTTCGGGGTTGCGCCCGCGGTCGACGTTGCCGTTTGAGATGAGGTTGGTGTACCTGCCGTCGGCCTCTATCGTTGTCGTCATGGTGCACTTGGCGCGGCAGTCGTCGAAGATGGGCATTATGCGCTGAAAGCCCCACTGCTGGCACTGCGAGATGTACTGCTGCGGGGCGCCCGGGGGCGTGGAGTCCTTGTATATGCCTTCGAATATATGGTCAGTCGGCGTGCATGCCGTTACGGTGCGTAAGAAGAATCTCTCTCCGGCATCTATCCTCCTGGGGAGCTTCACGACGAGCCTGTCCCGAAGATAATCGTAGCCGAGCGCCTTGCCATTGCTGTCCCCGGGGCCGCTGACCCATTCGATTTTTTTTATCTCAAGCTCCTTTGCGTCGAGACCTATCTCTTCCATGCCTTTGACGGACGTCATCTGAAGGCAGTTTTCCGCCTCGACCTTCTCGCCAATGAAGTTCAGGTAAATAGTGAGGTGCTCGAGCCTTGCGGGAAGCTCGCCGAAGTCCCCTTTGAGGTATTTGAAGCGCCTTGCAGTCTTGTTTGCGGTCTCAGTCACGCATTCCTCCTGGATCCATCCAGAGTCAAATCATGTCCACACATTTTACCAGAAAGGCGGCGGATGATTAACGAAAATGAAAAACCGGGGGTTAAATGTAAAAAGGGCAGCCCATGTTGGGCTGCCCTTTGATTTTTCTGGCGGTCCTACGGGGATTGCGGCTTCGCCGCTCCGGTAAGGAAGGTGACGGTTACTGTTGCCAGCCTCGCCTGCGGCCCGCCTCCCGGTCGAATCCATCCGGGGTTCTCATCCCCGCAGGCCCGCAAAAAAAACAGGCAGCCTATTCGGCTGCCTGAAAGATTTCTGGCGGTCCTACGGGGATTCGAACCCCGGTTTTAGCCTTGAGAGTGGAAAATAAAGCCGCGAAATTCAGTTACTTGCGTTTGGCCGGTACCGTTCTTTTCACCTTGCGGCCCTTCTTCTCCGGCTCCGGCTTTTCCGCAGTCCCGAGCCCGAAATCTATTTTGTGCACAGGCGAATCGACCGTCGGCACCACATGGAGATAGCGCGTAGTCGTTGATATCTTCCTGTGTCCGGCCAGGTCCATTGTCGTCCTGAGGTCGGCGCCGCCGCGCAGCAAGTAGGTCACAAAGCTATGCCTCAGCGAGTACGGCGTCACGCCCGTAAGCCCCGCCAAGTTCATTACCTGCTTTATCTCTCGCCACAAGGAGTTCGCGTCGCACCTGAAAAGCCGCTTGCCTTTCTCCGTCTTGGCGAGGACTTCCTCGATGTACGGCATAAGGTCAGGGTGTATGTCCACGCTACGCGCATAGCCGGTCTTGGTGCGCCCCTGGACGAGGACCTTGCCCGCCTGCATGTTTATGTCGTCGGGCGTAAGCCGTACCGTCTCGGACGGCCTCAGGCCCGCGTAGAGGTAAATCATGGTGATGTGCTTCAGCCAGCCGTACAGCCTCGTCTTGCGGCCCTCCAGCGCGCTCAGGAGGGCTTTTATCTCGTCCGGGTAAAGCGGCCTGGCAGCTACCGCCATGGGAAAGAGCTCTGGCATGGGCACGACGACCGTGACCTTCCGCAACCTTCAGGACACGGGCACGGCGGTGACCGGCACCATGGACGCGAATTATAATCGCACGGCGGTCACGCTGACGCTCACGGGGTGCAATTAATCCAGGGGGTTTCTGGCCGTCGGGCGAGAAACGATTGCGGGACCTGACACCAGTTGTCTGGCCAGGTCCTGCGACGGTTTCTCTATGAACCTATAGGACAGTGTGCACATTGGCACGATTATTAGTAATGCAACGGCCAATGAAAGGGGATATCCCAAAACCGAATGGTACGATGTCACAATAAATATCCCAATGCCGCCGTGAAATAAATAAAGGGAATAGCTGATTTTTGAAATATGCCGCGCTAATGAATTCAGCTTGATCTTTAGTTCGAGAAAGACTGTTGTTGCGAAAATCACATATGCAAGGCCATAGGAAATTATGTACCCGGTAGTCGGATTGGCCGCGCTTCCGACCCGGACTTCAATGCCGATGAAGAACAATATCCAAAAAAATCCTGTAGTTATGAAAAGAAAATATTTATTAATCAGACCTGATTGTCTCAAATAAAGCAGTGTTCCTAAAAACATAAAGATGACGAAAACAAAAATATAACTCAGTACCACTTGGGCGTGCAATATGTGTAGTTTTAATAACGCTAAAAACAGAATTGAAGTAAGAAGCAGCGCTGGCATCGGTCTCTTGAAAAGGATTTTCATGGTAATTGCTATCCATATATAAAAGACGACTTCGATCAAGAGGGTCCAAGCAACACCATTGATGTTGCCGACATCGTTCAAAAAGAAATTTAGAAGTGAGGCACTTAAAAAAATATAAGACAACGATTCAGGTTTACCAAATCCGAGCGGTTTAATTCCAAATACGGATAGAAAATAAAAGGCGAGGATGAGGAAGCACACTGAAGCCAAAAAAGGTGGGTAGATTCTAAAAAATCTTTTTAGAGTAAATTCTTTAAGGGACTCATTGTGGGCTACATAAGGAATTATATAGCCGCTGACAAGAAAAAAAATTGCGACGCCAAGAGCGCCGCCCTGCTGGAATATATTCAGGGGTTCAAAAAAATACTTCGTCAAAAACTGTTTCGGCCACCATGTGACGAACTCGCGCTGCCCCACAAGATGAGCGTAAATAACGAATGAAACGGCAATCACCCGCAGCAGAGCAATGCTGTTTAGAAATTTAACTTTCTCGTTCATGATTTAAATTATTAGCACATTTCTTAAACAAATACTATGGTGGAGGTAAATAATGCCGGGCACTGGAGGCTTTGCAGGTAAATGGGGTGGGACTTGGCCGGGTAACTGGGACGGTGACCCGCAGGACGGCGCAGCACCAGCGCCCACGCCGCCCGGCGCCCTCGCAGAGAGCCGGACCTTTATTTTGGACACAAGGCCACGGGTCTTTATGCTCGACACAAGACCGAGAGTCTGCATATTTAAATAAGGAGGCCTGAAAATGCCTATCACGCCGCTCTACATTACACAGCACGACCGCAGGCCGTACTATTACGTGACGGTGAAAGATGCCTCAGGCAACCTCATCGACCTGACCGGGTATACCATACGCTGCACGATGAAGGCACTCGGGGGGAGTACGCCGAAGATAGACCGAAGGACGACAGGCGTCACGCTCGCCGATCAGTCGAGCAACAAGGGGCTCTTCTATCTGAATTGGCAGATCGGGGATACAAACACGGTCGGGACGTACAACATCGAGTTCGAGCTGACGCCCTCGGCCGACAGCGACAAGTTCACATTCCCGAACCCGGAGCACGGCCCGGCCCAGGTGATCATAAGCGCGGGGCAGGACGACCAGTAGGTGAGTCAAAAAATCACCGTGAAAATCACCGTAAGGAGGGACATATCCACAGGCAATCACCGTTAAAATCACCGTATCGAGCGACCACGCCTGCCATTTGTGACCATGCCTGACCATCTTGAAAAAGGCAATAAAAAAGCCCTGAAACCTGCGATTCTCTAAGGAATCCTTGATTTCAGGGCTGTTTCTTACTTGGCGGTCCTACGGGGATTCGAACCCCGGTTTTAGCCTTGAGAGGGCCACGTCCTAGGCCTCTAGACGATAGGACCGAGTAAAAATTATCTCGAAAAGATACAATATCAGGCCTTCTGTTGTCAATGGCTTTTTATTTCTAAAATCGCTGAAGAAACTCGGAAATCGTCCAGGCTGCTCAAAAAGCTCCATATGCAAGGCGTCGAGGAGCGAGGAGCGAGTCGTACTCTTCATGTACGTCGCAGTGACGAGCGACAAAGACAACGCAGCAGATGGACTTTTTCAGCAGCCTGTTATTCCCCTGATTCCCTTATCGCCTGTATGTAGAGCTCGGTCGAAAGCCTCAGGCGCTCTATTGCCTTTGCACCGTCGCCCTTGTCCATCGACCTCTGGGCCTGGTCCCTGGCCTTTTTCGCTGCCCTGAGGAGCGACACGGTCTCCTTTTCCCCGCCGCTCACAGTACGCGAGGCGAAAAAGGCGTAAGTATTGTTCTTGTTGATCTCGAACGCGAAAAGCTCCCTGCTGTCTGTAAGCCCGCTCTTCCGGAAGGTGAGGGCCTCGCCCCTGGCGCGCTTCAATTCCCTTATGGCCGCTGTCGCGAGCTCGTAGGCCTCTGTCATATCCTCCAGCGCACCGTCGTAGTCTCCCCCGACGGACTTCATCTTCGAAGAGGCGTAGAGCTCTCTTGCCTCCTGGAGGCGCTCTGAGGGCGCGCCGCCACCGGAGGCGGCCATCCGCTCAGCCGCTCTCACGAAGGCATCGACCTCTTCGGTGGCCTTCACGAGGAGGGCCTTCTTCTTTTCGTCTCCCCGAAGGGCGCTCTCGTCGGCGGCCTTCCGGATAGCCGTATCCCTTGCTCCCTCCTCGTGGGGCCCGCTCGAGAGCAGCACCGCGCTTATGGCAGTCTTGATGGAATCCGAGAAGCCCCTGGCGGCTTCTTCCAGCTCGCCGGCGTCGTATCTCATCGACGCCTCCCGGTACGACGCCTGCGCGGCCTTCAGCAGGGCCTTAACCTCATTAGAGCCGGTCTCCCCGACTATCTTACCTGCGGCGTCGATGAGCTCCTGCCCCTTCTTCATCTTGAGGGCCGCCTCCCTCTGGGCATTGTGCTCCTGCCCGGCCTGCTCATCGGCTCTCAGCGCGCCGGTACATGCGAGCAGCATGGCCAATAACATCAAAACGATTGTTCTTCTCATCCCTTTTCCTCCACTTGTTTTGGCCGGAGGTGCGTCTCGTGCAGCCTGTTATTTGAATACGTGTTTCAATACCTTCTCCCCTTCGAAAAGGCCCTTCTCGACCTTGCCGCCGGTGAAGACGAGGTAGCTGAAATCGGTAAAGTACCGCACCCGTTTCGTTGTCTCCATTAGCGCCGCCCTGTCAGGCGGGCCAATGAGCATGGCAAGCGTCTTCGAGGGCGTATGCGGGTTCTTTATCGCGACGACCGCGGTCGAGCCGCCCCTCGGGAATCTCTTGCCCTTTATCTCTATCGAGCCGTCCTCGATCTTCATGTGCCTGGAGAAGTACTGCCCTGTCAGGAGAGAGAACCTGTTCTCGAGGGGGCCGCCGAATATGAAGAGCGAGCGGTCCCAGAGGTTGTCCTGCCTGCCGGCCTCGGCGTCGGTGATTATCTCGAGGTTGTAGTCGCGCGCAAGGAGGTCCGCGGCGCGCAGGTACTGGTCGTAGAGCCTGCTCTTGTTGGGGATGACGATGAGGGAGCTCCTGTCGCCGAGCACTCCCGCCAGCGTTGCCGGGACCTCTTCGTCGGCGAGGAGCCTGAAGACCTCTGTCTGCGGGTCTATCTCGAACGATATCGGCTCGTCGTCAAGCTCCATGGAGAACTCCTGCGTCTCCTTGTCGAGTCTCACGGTCTTCCATACCCCGCCCGAAGGCGTCTTTATGAATACCGGGAGGTCGAGTATATAGGCCGGGGAGGACTGCTTGAGCGTGAAGGTAACGGCGTGTCGGCCGTCCTTTTTGACGGCGCCGGCGCCGTAAAGAGAGAGCCTCGGCCCGCCGATGCGGCCGAGCCACTGGCCGAAGAACCAGTCGAGATCCTCTCCTGCCGCGGCCTCGAACGCCTCCTGGATGTCCTGCCACGAGGCGCGCTCGAAGGCCTTATCTGAGTACAGCCTCTTGAGCCCGGCACCGAACTTCTCCTGCCCGATGGAGAGCTCCAGCATGTTAAAGAGCATCAGCCCCTTGTTGTAACCGACAGCCCTCGAGGCCGGAGACGTGGCGTCCCTGAACTCGCGGAGCGGTATATGGGCGGCCTCGGCGAAGTTCTTGTAGCCGCGGAGCTTCGCCGCCCTGAACTCGCGCGCCGCCTCATCGCCCTGGGCTCGCTCGTACCTGTAGTCCGCGACGAAGGTCGTGATGGCCTCTGCCCAGTTGCCGAGCGAGCTGTCTATGAATACAGAGTTGCCCCACCAGTTGTGGGCTATCTCATGGCCCAGCGACGTAGCCGGTATGAAGGGCAGCCTTATGACTGTGGTGCCGAGGAGCGTAAAGGACGGCATGCCGTAGCCCGTGGGAAGGAAGTTCTCCACGACGGCGAACTTCTTGAAGGGGTAGGGGCCGATGATCGACTGGAAGGCGTCGAGGTGCTCCTTTGTCTTGTCGATATATGTCCTCGAGAGCGCGTCGTCCCTCTTGAAGAAATAGGTATAGATGTCTATGCCCTTGTACGTCTCCTTCTCGACGGCGTACCTGCCAGCTATGAGGTCGACGCCCTCTATGGGCTTCCATTCGTTCCACGATTCCACGACCGTCGAGCCTTTCTTTACGCTCGACGAGAGCACGCCTTCCATTACGGACGAGTAGCCTTCGGGCAGCGTGACCTCGGCCTCGAAGGAGACGAGGGCTTCCTCTTCCTGCGGGAACCAGTAGGCGGAAGAGGGGAGAAAGACGCCCTCTTCTCCTATGATGCCGTCCTCGACGTAGGCCACGCCCCTTTTTATGAACTCCTGAGACTCGACCGGGGACTGGAACTTTCCCCTGAAGCCCAACGAGAGGCGTTTTCCTCTCTCCGGGAGCTTTATCGTAAGGAGGTCCAGGTCCTTTGCGTACGCCTTTCTCTCCACCTTGAGCTCGCCTCCGTCCGCCTCCGCCCCGGTCACCTCTGAGCCGGACCTGAAGAGGAGCTTGACCTCGTCCGTATCCATGCCGAGCGTTATCCTGTCGGTCCCCTGGACGGTCCTTGACTGTATATCGACCGAAATAGTCAAAGAATGGCGCGTGACAGGCGGGCTCTGTACCTCTGCGCCGCCTTGAACGCACAGGAGCATGAAAAGGACTGCCGCCAGAAGGAGTGAGCGCGATATTTTTTTCATATCGGGAATGATACCACATAGGGCCCGTGAGGTCTATCGCCTGACAGGTGTTGAAAAAGCCGGTCCATTAATCGTCAGCCCGGCTCTATGGTATACTTAATAAACGAGCCGCATGCGCCAAAAAAAAAGAGAAGGAGAGGATAACATGGCAAGAAGGATGGACTTGAACGAGTTCGTTTCCTTCGAAGAAGGCCTTTCCAGCGAGAAGGCGGCTCTCGACGCGCCAGGCGGAGACACCACCGGCCTTATTCCGCCCGGCGTCTATTACGTGCTGAGCGACACGAGCGTGCTCCTCCTGAGCGAGAAGTCCTGCAACTCTCTCCAGTGACGGCGTGCGCCGGAGGCTCAACGCCTCCGGCGCATCCTCTCTTAGCCCCCCTAAATATAACAATCGAAACCGCCGCCGCCGCGTTTAGTAAAATCATTTTACACTGTGCTGGCGCTGGTAAAATAATTACGCGCGTCTTGGTGCGGCGCCTGTTTTTTCTGTTACAATCATACTTGAACGCGTTTACAAGCATGGCAAGATCTCATCCTTCAGTAAAGTACAGCCTCTCTTCCGTTCCGAATCCGTAAAAAAATTATATAGGCCGCCACGCGCGGCGGCTACTGTTGCCTAAGGCGTCTGTTCCCTTTTTCCGGGTCTTCGTATCGGGCGAAACCATTCAAAAAAGGAGCAAGGAAATGAAAAGGGCGATCGCTTTCGCAGCGGCAGTGCTTGCGGCAGGCATGATGGGAAGTGCGGCGTTCGCGATAGACACCTATGCGCCTGGCGACGCCGCCGGCGGCATAGCGACATCCAGGCACAACCTCGGCGCGCTTGGCAGGTTCACCACTACGGCGAATACGACGGAGATATGCGTCTTCTGCCATACGCCGCACCATACGAACACCGCGAACGCGGTAAAGCCCCTCTGGAACAGGGGCGTGAGCAACCTGGCGACCTATACGGCATACGGGACGACGCTGGCGGGAACGCTCGTCGTCTCTACCGAGCTCGGATCTACCACTCTCGCGTGCTTGAGCTGCCATGACGGCATCGCCACATTCGACAACCTCGTCAACGCGCCGGGCAAGAACGGCGTCACCACGGCTGGGAGCGACCTCGCGTGGAGCTTCTTCAGCTTCATCGGCGCGACCTCCGACTACATGGTCAGCCAGCGCCTGAACATCGGCACCGACCTCTCCAACGACCATCCGGTCTCGGTCCTCTACAGGGAGTTCGTGGCGGGCTTGAGGCCCATAGACACGACCATCAGCTCCATAGACCTCACGTCGGATCTCACCATAAGCGCCCTGCAGTACGACAACGGCAACATCAGAAAGAACCTCTGGGCCGTAAAGGGCTACATATCGGAGACGGCCTCCATCTTCGACCTCCTGCGCGAGCACAGGGGGGAGCTCAGGGTGGAGTGCTCGTCCTGCCACGACCCGCATTTCAACAACAAGTCATTCAACGAGATAGACTACACCTATTCGGTCGCCGTGGCGGAACAGGAGGTCGAGTCCAACGGCCTCTTTCTGCGCAGGGTAGGCGGCAACACCGGCTCGGGCCTTTGCAGGACCTGCCATAACAAGTGACCTCGAAAGGCGTGCCGGGGCTGATTATTGTCATTGATGGGGATAGAGGGTGTGGTACTATCCCAAAAAAATGGCTGGAGGCGCTGGCATGGAGATAATAGACGTAAACGAAAGGACGGAGTTTGGCCCGGAGTTCATGCCGAGGATACTGAGGGTGAAGCCCGAGTACAAGGTGCCGCTCATCTGCATGGAGCCGGGGCAGGAGATAAAGCCGCACCAGAGCGGCACAGGCATATTCTACTTCATAAGCGGCAGCGGCGTCATGACCGTCGAGGGCAAGGAGTTCGGCGTGAAGGCCGGGAAGATGGTCTTCATAGACAAGGGCGAGGTCCGCGGCATAAGGGCGACCGAGCGGCTCGTCGCCTTCGCGGTGAGCCTCGGTTAGAGAGCCTGGCATCGGGTCGATCCGCCTCTGTCCTTTCCTGACGCGCGGAGGTCAGAGGCGAGAGGCTTTCAAGTAAAAAAAGATCCAGGGAACTCCGTTCAGGCGCCCGCGGCGCTCCTTTCCATTATCCGCAATCTGCCGGTTGAGAGCCTTATCCGTTTGGAGAGCCTTGTGTCTGTGGAAATCTTGGCCAGGAGCGAATCCCGAATGAACGTCATCGACTCGGCCATAATCTCGCAGGTCAACGCCCTCTCAAGGCAGTCCTTGTCCCTCGACCTCTTCATGGGCTTTCTGGCCCACAACCCGCTCCTGAAGGGCGGGGTCCTGGCGACCATCATATGGTGGCTCTGGTCCAGGGGCAGCGCCCAGAGGCCGTTCGTAAGAGAGCACATAATCGCGACGGTGCTCCTGTGCTTTCCATCCATCGTGCTCGCGAGGGGGCTGGCCGTGTTCCTGCCATTCAGGTTGAGGCCAATACACGAGGCCGGCACAGGGTTCACGGTCCCTTACGGAGTGGAGCTCGATATACTCGACGGCTGGAGCTCGTTCCCGAGCGACCACGCCGTGCTCTTCTTCACCCTTGCCACGGGCCTCTTTTTCGTCTCGCGGGGCATAGGGGCTTTCGCGTTCGCCTACGTATCGCTCGTCATCGGCTTCCCGCGCGTATACCTGGGCCTGCATTACCCGACCGACGTCGTCGCGGGCGCCGCGCTCGGTGTCGCCATAGGCTGGCTCGGCAACGTCTATATCGCGAGGGACAGGCGTTTCCAGTCAGGCATGGACTGGCTCTGGTCAAGGCCAGGCCTCTTCTATCCGTCGTTCTTCCTCGTCACCTACCAGATAGCCGACCTCTTCAGCAGCAGCCGCGGGCTCTTAAGGAGCGGCGTGAAGGTACTGAAGGCCCTCATGGGGTGAGACGGCGCAAACACTGCCAGCCAAAATCCTGCAGCGAGAACGGCTTTCAAGCCGTTCTCCCGTAACGGCTTGTTTTTACGATATAGTTATGATAATCCGTAGGTGTTGTTTTTACGCATCCAGGAGAGAGCGGTCGTCTTGGCTTGTCCTGGTAAGTCAGTGGAATGAACAGTCGTACTTGAGGCATTATGATGCGCCGTATCGCAGCTTTGATCATTCTCTTCCTGTTTCTTGCCATCTCGACATCCTCATCCGAAGAAACTACGGCGCCGAAGGCCGGGTTCGAGGACTTCGACTCGTGGGTCTTGAGCTGGCCTGCCCAGCGGTACAAGAATATGGACCTGCCAATATGGCAGCCGGACCATCGATATGCGGTTGATGACAGGATCATACCGGGCAAGGCGAACGGTTTCTATTACAGGTGTATTGTTGCGGGCGAGTCAGGCAAGGACGAACCCCGCTGGCCCGATGTCAACTACCGCGAATTAAATGACTTCTGGGTAAAATGGAAGGCCTATCCATTATATGACTGGTTCAAGGTTTCCAAAAACAGGCTCGACTGGGTCGAGATGGTCGGCGGACCCGGAGGCTATGACCACCCCGAATGGCGCTTCGGCCCTGACGCCGTAGCGTGGGCGTACAAGAGGTACCCGTACGGACAGAGCCACGGCAACTTCCGCCACGAGTTCGAGGCAGGTTTTTCGCGCTTTGACGGTGGCAAGGGGCTCGCAGGTTACCCGCACGAGGTAGACCTCTGGATGGTGGCCGACTGGCAGTATATAGAGGACGAGTACCTGGACAACAGCTCTACAGCCCTGGACAATAATTGGTGGGGCGTCGAGACGGCCTTTATCCGCGCGATAATGAGCGAGAAGACGGGCGACAACGTCTTCCGCCCGGTACTCGATTACTGGTATTGGGAGACCACGCCCTCCGGCGGCAACCCGGCCTTTGCCCTGCATGAGACCTATTACGGGGCTGATATCCCGTTTGAGCTTGGCAGGACGTATTATTGGAGGATAAAAAGGGAGCCAATAGGCAAATACGGCAGGCTCCGCTTCAGCGTCTATGCAGACCCTGAGCGCAGCGTGCCCATCGCCGATACGCATATAGACATCCCCAAGCCCACCGATTTTCACGGCCCTGTGCGAGGCCTCCATAACGGCACCGACAGGTCGATGAAGGTATCGACCGGCTGGATAGAGAACTTCAAAATATATTGAGTATACATATTTCGGGGAGGTATTTGGAATGAAGAGGACCGGATTGATGCTGATCTTCGCGCTCTGCGCGGCTTTCATGGCGGGGTGTGCGGAGAAGAAGGAGCCCGCTCAGGAGGCAAGGGAGACAATAAGCCAGGGCCCCGCCGTTGAAAGGCCGGCTGAGATAAAGGAGGCGCCGCCCGCCGCTCCCGCGGAGCCGGAGAAGAAGGACAGCGCGCAAGAGATAAAGGAGCCGCCTCCGGCTGCCCCGGAGGAAAAGGCGGTTGAAAAAGAGCCTGCGGGAGAAAAGGGCAAGGGCGCGGCCATTGGCGCTGCCATCTATAAATCGAAGTGCTCTCCTTGCCACGGCCCGGACGGCGGCGGCTCTGTAATGGCCCCGGCCCTAAAGGGGAACGACTGGGTGAGGGGCGCCTCAAACGCCGATATCGCGGAGGTCATAAAGAACGGACGGCAGGGCGCGGCCAAGAAATACCCGAGCTTCGTAGTCAGCATGCCGGCCAACAAAAACATACCCGAGGACGACCTCGAGGCCCTGGTGGAGTACATAAAGTCGATAAACTGATTTGGGGATGTAATTTTGAGGGAGCGAAGCGACCGAAGGATCTCGGCGCTTGAAATATGCATACCCCGAGATTCTTCGCTACGCTCAGAATGACATTCAGCCTTGCGGGGTGGGCTGTGCCTACCAAATCGGGTTAGTCATGCGTTTAAAAGGGCAGCCAAAATAAAAAAGCGGTCGGCTCATAAGCCGACCGCTTTTTTAAAAAATGGTTTAGGGAAGGAATTTAAGTTGTCTCTTTCAGGGTTCGATTGAAAGGGGGACGAAGATGGTGGGCACAGCCCACCCTACAAGGCTTACGCCCAAAAAAGTGCGGCAGCGCGCAAAAGGCCTTTTTTGGTGCGCACGGCGCAATCTATGAACCTACGGTTTTTCTTTTATATCTTTTGAGTAGCTTGTTCCTGATATCGACTCATATTGCTTAATATATACCTCTAAGTAATCAACTAGCTTTTTGTCGCCAAATGCCTTAGCTGCAAAGACGAAAGATAAAAGACACCTGTAATAATAATTCCATAAATCGTCTGAATATTCCTTTATCCTAGGTGTGCCAAGCATACCTGACAAATGGAATCTACGGGGATTGCCTCCATACATATCCATTATATGAATTGAGGCTGCATGAACAAACCCAGAATATGCTTTGCTTAAAGTTCTTAATACTTCCATGGTATCACTCGGATTTGAATAGGCGCCTTCAATTTTTGCCAAGTAGGCACGTATTTTCTTTCGTGGAATCATATCCCGCTTTTGAGGAGAAGTTAGTGGATTATCCGACTCGTCAAATTCTTCTTCGTAAAATGCCTTCAGAAATCTCTTGTGCAAGGGTGTAATTTCATCATTTGTAATTCCATACACAAGGAACAGGATATCTTCATTAAGTTCATCTATTACTCGATGATATACGGCTTGTTCCTGAACAAATCCATGCTCTAATAATAATAAGGCCGCCCGCAATCCACTTACAACACGAACCAGCTTCAAAATAATAGCTTGATATACAGATTGTTCGATATATCTGAATGTAGGGCCGCTTGCCCTGTTTACAAGCTGTGGTGGTGGCACTTGGCGTTCAAGGGTAGTAAAAGCAATATCTAGTATCGGCAAAGTTTGATGAAATAATCTGTTCATCTTTTAAAACCTCGCGCTAAGAATAACCTCACTTGTATGTGCGTTGCTATGCGCCGTCTTTTTTTGAGACGGTTCCGAAATCAGTTGAGTAGGGTGGGCTGCGCCCACCAAGATCGAGCCTGTATCGTTTATTCAGTCTTCCAGGATGCGCTGTGCACACCATCTTTTTTTGAGCGGTTCCAAAGTCAGCCATGCAGCCAAAGATCCGATTGTACCGCTCAGCTACGATACCCTAAACCACTCCTGAAGTGCAACAAGGGGGTTGGCTCAACGACCCACCCCCTTTGTCTTTATCCAAATCAGCCTGTTTTAAAAGCAAAATAGCCTTGCAAGCCTGCTTTTCCGCCCACCGGAATATTTAAAGTTTTCATGATTCCATGTCGATATTTATACGTAGAGCGCGCTTGAAAGTGGGACGGGGGTCAGCGCCATAAGAGAAGACGGCAAGGATGCCGAATCTACGCTAAGGAAGGTCGATGGATGTCTCTCGTAATAAATACGAATATGGCCGCCGGTATTGCGCAGCATAATCTCGCCATTAGCAGCTCTCAATTGACGGTCAGCGTGCAGAGGCTCTCCTCGGGCTTTCGCGTCAACAGCGCCGCTGACGACGCCGCTGGCCTCGGCAGGGCCGACCAGTTGAGAGGCCATTCCCGGATGATACAGGCCTCGATCAGGAACATCAACGACGGCGTGAGCGCCCTCGAGGTCGCGGACAAGGCAGGCGAGCAGATAACGAATATCGTGACCAGGATGGGCGAGCTCGCGGCCTCGGCTGCCCAGGGCACGCTGGACTCCTCGGGAAGGTCCTATTACAGCGACGAGTACAATAAGCTCATACAGGAAATAGACAGGATAGCGAATACCACCGAGTTCGGCGGCTACAAGTTGTTGAACGGCACGACCGCCGCCCTCACCATGTACATCGGCTTCAAGAACAGCGCCAACGATCAGCTCTCGGTCTCTCTCTTCCCGCTCTTCGCGATGGGCTGGGCAGGCTCTCCTTCCACGTCACAGGAGATGGTCTCTACGGATACCGTGCCGGACAGCGGGGACGCGATAACGACAGGCGGCTGGTTCAGCTTCACCGTCGGCGGAGGCCCGCTCCAGTCGATATACCTCGGCCCCGGGGCCACCCTGGACAACCTTGAAAGCGGCATCAACGGCACAGGGGCTGGCGTAACCGCTTCGATCGTCGGTACGATGGGGGACTACAGCCTCAAGCTCGTTAGCGACACTCAAGGAACCGGCCATGACATAGTCATCACGCAGAACGACACGGTCATCCAGAACTTCAGCGTGACGCCCGCTGAGGACGCCATAGCGGCCGGCGGGCTCGGCCTTGCGGCGGGCGCCCTGAGCTCGACAGCCGGGGCCCTGGCCGCGCTCAACGCCATAAGCACGGCCCTGAAGGCGGTAAACAACGCCAGGGCGGTCTACGGCGCGTCGACCAACAGGCTCACCGCGGCCCTCTCGAACCTCCAGGTCACGTACTTGAACTTCCAGGCAGCCGAATCTCGGATAAGGGACGCTGATTTCTCCTTCGAGACAGCACAGTACACGAGGAACCAGGTGATGGTGCAGGCAGGCACGTCTGTGCTCGCGCAGGCGAACTCCCTGCCGAAGAACGTGCTGACGTTATTGAGTTGATCCGGCGCAAGGCTGAAATGCAGTAAGGGGGTTGGCTAAAAAGCCAACCCCCTTTTATTTTCAAGATTCGGGATTCCAGGCGAAATTATTTTTTCCTCAATCTCCTCAACATCGCCAACCCGCCGAGGCCGCTGCCGAGGAGGAAGAGCGTTGACGGCTCCGGCACAGGCGCAATATCAAAATTTATTGAGCCGACCTCAGTGCCAGGGCTTGAGAAGGCAAAGAGCGGGAGCTCCGGCGGGCCCGGGGTGGGGCTAAGGGGCGCGTAGCCGTCGTGGACAGCCGCGAACAGGCCGATGGAGCCGGTGAGGTAGTCGCCGGCGCACGGGTTCGGTTGAGTTCGAGATGGTTGAAAGGTACGGTAGCAGTGAGCCCCGTCATGAGCGTAAGCCTGTGCATTCCCATACGCAGCTCTAAAACTCATACCGCGCCTGCACGTAGATGTTATCGTTCTCATCAAGGGAGGCGAACTGGGTCGTATCCTTTTTTCCGCCGAAGATGTTTGCGCCAAGGGCCGTCCAGATATGGTCTGAGAAGTTGTATCTGACCTCCGGGTTCAAAAGATAGTCCCTGTCCGCGGGAGACCAGAAGGAGAACCACTGGAGCCTCATATTCTGATTCATTAGAAGGTATGTCAGCCGTAGCGACGTGAGATCCCTGAACTTCGGCTCCTTTGGAAAGGAGGCTATCCGGGTCCTTTCGTACTCCGGGTAGTCGTGCATGTATTCGCCGTAATACTGGACTGTAATGCTCAGGTCCTCGATTACCTGCCTCTGGTAGCTTAAAAGAAATCGGGTCTGGGAATTGGGTATAAGGGGATCGGTGCCTCTCCTGTCGTCCAGAGAATCGTAATAACCCGCTTCAAAGCCTAAAACGCCCCCTAACGCGCCCCTCTGAAGGCTTGCCCCATAGACTGCAAGTTCAGGATATATAAGCTCTATCCTTGTTGGAGCAGTGAGGCTGTCCGGGCGCATCGAAGGCGTCCTGTAGAAGCCTTTATAAAGATATACGGAAGCATCAAATCCTGCTATGTCACGATAGGCCCGGAGCGCCACTTCGGTATTCCTGATGTTTGAGGCAGGCTCCTTTTGGACCCTGTCCGTCACGCCCGGCATAGGGTCGAACATCCAGAACCTGTTTGCATCAGGAAAGTTGTTAGGCTCAAAGAAAGGGATTACAACAAACTCGACAGAGGCCATATCGGGGTAGAAACTGGCCTTGACCGCGTCCACGCCTTTTTTCAGGTACTCAAGAGGCCTGCCCGAGAAGAACGCCTCATAGTCTTTCGGGAAAACATCGTTTATGAAAATCAGGTCGCCGAGGCCCCATGTGATTATCTGCCTGCCGGCCCTCAGGTCCCACCTTCCACCGGTGAGGTCAATATAGGCTTCCCTGAGCTCGACCTCAGTGTTTTTGTCAATGTGGTCGTAAAAAACATCGGCCTTGAGAAAGAGGCGCACGGGCTCCTGGGCGACTTCGGCCTTCAATTGCGCTCTTTCCTCTGCCCACTTGAGGTCGCCGCCGTCAGGGTTCGAGGCCTCTGTCCCGAACGAATAGTTGCCCTGGAGGAACCCGTTGACCGAGTAATCAGCGGCATACGCGTCTATCGTAAGGCATGACGCTATCATGAGAAAAGCCTGGAAGATTCGTTTCACGGTTTAAGCCGTCCTTAAGATGTACTCAGTCCAGCCACTTCCTTGGCGGCTGCTTAAGATATCTTTCGGTAAAGAGGCTGTCCTCTATGCCTATGTTGTAGTCGACCTTCGTGAAGGTCGTCTCCGTTGAATGCCCGCTCTGGAGGTTCTTCATGGTCCTTTTCACGACGGTCGGGAACCCCTTGATCTCCTTTATCTCCTCGGCGGTGAAGACCTTGTAAAGGGTGCTCCTCTTGTCGAAGTACTCCTCTTTCAGGGGCAGGAAGGTCTTTTTGTCTATCCACGAGAGCTTGTATCCGTAGTCAGTGTCCCCGGCCTTTGGCGTGCTCTTGACGACATAGCAGTCCGAGTCTCCGAGTTTCTCTTCCTTCGTTATCTCGTGCGAGTCGTCGGCTATGTCCCTGCCGGATACGTCCTCGTAAGTGAAATCCGAGCCCACGAAGCTCGAGCGCCTGTCCTGGGCCGCGATCCTCCTTACCATGTTGAGGGCCGGGACAAAGAGCCACCGGTCGTCGTCCCTGCCGGGGTATTTATACACCATGAAGGTCATGTCCTTTACATCCGCCGGCAGGAAGAAGTACATGAAATATTTCTGGTCTCCTCCGGTCTCCCCGTAGTTCTTCCTGAGCATCGTAAGCTCCCTTGCCCTCTCAGAGCCGGATTTGCTCACAAGCCGCATCACGATCCTTGCCTTGAAGTCCTTGCCCGGGTAGAGAAAGGCCGCCTGCGAGCTTTTCATCACCTCTTCAGGCGTTATTGCGAACGAATTGAGCGGCAGGAGCACGGCTACCAGTAAAAGCAGATATTTGAGCATGGCTGACCTCCATTTTACATGAGTCGAATACCGGCCTCTACAAGGATACATCAATTACCTCCAAAGAGGCGGCCCCTGAACAACACGATAAGGGCCGGGAGATAGATAATGGTAAGTATCGCGCTCAGGAGCATCATGCTGACGATAAAGGCCCCGACTGTTATGTAAGGCGTAAGCGGAGCGAAGAGCATGACTGAGAAGGCCGAGGCGAAAAGGACGGCGTTACGCATTATGCCCTTGCCGGGCCTTGCGGCCGTCCAGAGAAGCGCGTCAGTCAGGGATTCGCTGGAAGGCATACCGCCCTGGCCTTCCTCGGAGAGCCTCTGCCTGAGTCTGCTTATGAAGTGGATGGAGAAGTCAACCGCCATGCCCAGAGACAGGCAGCTCAGGACCGCTATAGGCATGTCGAAATCCTTGCCCATGAAGCCTACAGCGCCGTAGATGATGAGTATAGTGAATAGAAGCGGGATATACCCTATTGCGGCCCATTTGGCCGAGCCGAAGTTGAAGGAGAGTATGGCAAATATTACGACGAGGGCGATGATGAAACCCTTGAGCATGTCCCAGAGGACCTCGTCGTTCCAGACGAGGTTGAAGTACGCTATCCCGGCAGGCTTGAACTCCAGTTTTCCCGGGTTGTCCCGCTTGTATTCATCCACCGCTTTCATGACGCCTCGCATGGCCTCGGCGTCCCAGGTCTTGAGCTGCACCCAGATGTTTGCCTTCTGGAAAGGATAGTCCACCACATTGTCAAGATCCGATGGCTTCGCTGACATGCTGAACAGGAACAGGTACTGGCCTATCTCGTCTTTTGATGACGGGACAGTGTCGTACTTCGGGTCATCGTCGTGAAGGACCCTGTTTATCCTCTTTACATAGTCGACGACTGAGCTTGTCTTTCCCACAACCGGCAGCTTTTCAAGGCGCCTCTGCAGCCCCTCGATCTGCCTCATGGCTTCAGGGTCCTTGATATATTCTTCCTCGTTTGCAGTGGCCACTATATAGCCGAGCGAGGTGCCCCCGAGCGCGGCGTTCAGGGCGGAGTCCGCCGAGCGGACCGGGCTTCCTGCCTTGAACCACTCGACCATATTGTTGTTTACGACGACTCTGGACACTCCGAAGACCGACAGCCCGAAGATGACAATGCCTATGAGGGCAGTGGCCTTGGGACTATGCGCGCCGGCTGAGGCAAGGCCGCGCAGGAATCTGGAAGACCTGCCGGTGGACGCGTCCTCTCCGGAAGCCACTCTCTTGAGGTTTTTCTCTTTTACAAAGGTGAACATCGCGGGGATGAAGCTGAAGCTCAAGACCCTCAATGCCACGGTGCCGAAGGCCACCACAGCTCCGAAGACCTTTACAGGGACGATATCCATGAACAGCAATACCCCGAACGCGACGGCTGTCGCCAAGGCCGTGTAACGCACGGGCCGGCCCACTGCACGCATGGTCTCAATGATAGCCGCTTTTTTATCCCTCTTCTCCCTGTAGCGGAAGTAGAACTCGTTGAAAATATGCATGCTGTCGGTTGCTATGGCCATGAGGAAGACCGGGGCCATGGAGCTCATTATGTGGACGGGGAAGCCGAGCGCTATGAGAAGGCCCATTGACCAGACTATGCTCATCATGGCGTCCAACATCAAGGTGACGGACAGGAACAGGTCCTTGAACATGAGATACCTTGCAACGAGCATTATCGCGCCTGCTATGGGGGCGAATATCGCCATGAGCTTGAACATCTCGGCGCCGAAGGTATCCCTCGCCACCGGGTCGCCTGCGATATAGTACTTCTCCGGGCCGCCCTCTTTCTTGACGACCTCCCTTATCCTGTCGGCTATGGCCTTGCCGTTCGCGCCTACCTCAAGGGGGATGTAGATGGCCGTCGTCTTTCCGTCCTCGGATATCACCCTTCCTGTGAAAAGCGGGTTCTCAAAGAGGTCCTTTTTAAGGCGTTCCATTCCGGCCGCGTCCTTCGGAAGCTCAGCCATGAGCGGGGCGACTTTCAGGACTCCGGCTTCGGCCGTGACATTCGTAATGGTCGGCAGCCCGTTCACATCCCTTGCCGCAACGCCGTCTATGAGGAGTATCTCATTGGTGATCCTCAAGACCTTCCCGAGCGTGCGCTCATTCAAAAGCCCTTCATCGCTCGTTATGCCGACGGCTATCGTATCCTCATAAAGGCCGAATGTCTCGTCGACCGCGTCGTTCCAGACCCTTACGTCAGAGGTCGGCGGGAGCATGTTCTTGGGGTTTGTGTCCGTCTTTATCTTCGGGAACTGAGTGAGGAACCCGAGCGTTATCAGCACCGCTATGACAACGACGAGCTTTGGATTGTTTACTGAAAATTCTACAAGGGAAAATTTTTTCATGCGACACTCGATAGATAGATTTTATTTGATTTAGCCTTACGCCTTTATTGCGGCCGTAACCAGGAACGCGCCAGCCTTTGGGAACAACCTTCTCCCGAGCCGTTCCTGAAGCCCTGAGAAGCCGAGATAAATCTTTGAGTCTATGGGCAGGAAAAAGAGGCAGGTCCTCGTCTCTATACCCTTGAACCCCGCCTTCCTGAGTTCTGACTCTACGGCGCGCGGAGATAAAAATTCCGCGTTGTTGTAAACAGATTTTCTGAAAAGTCCCTTGGCCCTTCTCAAGAAGGCCCAGGGGGAGCGGCTGTTAAGAAGGGCTATGACTATCCTGCCTCCCGGCCTCAATACCCTCTTCATCTCAAGGATGGCGGCCTCCCTTTCCTTTACGAAGCAGAGCATGCAGACGGAAAGGACCAAATCGAAATGTCCGTCAGGGAAGGGGATGTGAAGCGCGTCGGCCTTGACGAAATCGATATTCAGGCCGGCCCTTCCGGCTTTGGCCCTTGCCAATTCGAGCATCCCGGATGAGGCGTCCAGGCCGGCCACGAAGGCTCCTCTTTTTGCGAGCTCGAGGGAATATATCCCCGTGCCGCAGCCAGCGTCCAGGACCCGGTCACCCTCCTTTACGCCTGCCATAGAAAGGACAAGTTCCCGTTCAAACCTGTCGGAGGCCTTCCCGAGCGGGGTTTCGTACCAGGCCTCATATTTTTGCGGGTCCCAAGTAGCCATATTTTTCGCGGCTGAACTCCGGATAAGGCTTCAGCAGGGTTATTCCAGCTTTTTGATTTTCAGGGCGCTCAGGACCGTACTTTCATAGAAAGGCTCGCTTATGCCTTTTTTCATCTTGCGAAGGAAATATTTTTCAAAGCCTATCTTCGCGAGGTGGACCCAGCGGCCCTTCTTCGCCCATGTCACATCCCTTGGAGGGATCTGCGGTATCGCCACGAACGCCACTCCGGTGTCGCCCATGTCGGCGAGGCAGATCGCGTTCCATGTCGCAACCGCCGAGGCCTGCCCACCCTCAATGCAAGCCTTGATATTCCGGACTGTAGCGGCCACCATGCTCTCGATCATGAAGCCGGTCTTGGGTACGCCAGTTGGAACTGCGGTCGCCTCCATCGGGGCTATGGCGATACAGACGCCGACCGCGTAGATGTCCGGGTACCTTGGCGACCTCTGGAATTTATCCACCACGACAAACCCCTTGGGATTGCACAGGCCCTCGACGGCGGCTACGGCGTCAACGCCTTTGAAGGACGGTATTATCATCGAGTATGCGAAAGGAAGCTCCCGCTCTCCTTCGTTCAACACATCGACTGCCATCTTCCCTTTTTCGACGCTCTTTATTTTCGTATTCGTATGCCAGCTTATGTGTCTTTCCCGGAGTTCGTGCTCAAGGAGGCCCTTTGAGTCGCCGACGCCCGAAAGCCCCATGTGGCCTATGTAGGGTTCCGGGGTGATGAAGGTTATGGGGACCTTTCTGCGGAGTTTTCTTCTCCGCAGGTCGGCATCGAGTATGAAGGCGAACTCGTAGGCAGGGCCGAAACATGAAGCCCCCTGGGCCGCCCCGATAATCACCGGGCCCGGGGTTTCAAGGAATTTCCGGTATCGTTCGAACGCATCTTCGGCATGATCGACTGTGCAGACAGATACAGTGTGTCCATCAGGTCCAAGGCCCGGGACATCGTCGAACGCGAGCTTCGGGCCTGTCGCTATGAGGAGGTAATCATACGGAACGACGCCGCCGGACGAGGTAGTGATTTCTTTTTTAACCGGGTCTATCCTGAGGGCGGCTTCGGCTATAAGTTTTACGCCCTTTTTCTCAAGCGGCGGCCTCAGGGGAAAGCTTATATCCTTCCTCGACCTCCAACCAACGGCGACCCACGGATTTGACGGGACAAAGTGAAAGGTGTCCGTATTCGAGATTACGGTCACGCTGTGGCCGGAACCAAGGGCCGCCTTCATCGCGTAGGCCGCCGGAAGCCCGCCAGTCGATGCGCCTATTATTACGATATTTGCCATAAGACCTCTTTGACGGCTCCGAAGAAAACCTGCTTTCAGTGACGAAACTTATCTCAACGCAGTACAGGTGGTGGTTTACCGGGATATCTTGTATTTCAAATAGCACTCGCCGACCGGGCCGGGCTTCTCGCTGCCCGTAAGTTCGACTCCGGTCTTCAAGGCCTTGCCCATGGCTGATTTGAGCATCTGGCTAATGGGGCAGGAGCCCTTCTTGCCGCTGCTGCGCAAAATTTCATTGCCGCTGCAAATGTCGCAGCCTTTGACATAGCAAAGAACTCCCTGGAAAAATCGTGAGACATAAAAATTCCTTTAGAACTTCACTTTTTTTGTAAGCGACTGCTTTTCGTTAAGGTACTCAAAAAGCACCTCCCTCATTATGTCGCACGCGGTGATGACCTTGGGGTTTGCAAGGGAGTAATGGATACTGACCCCATCACGCCTGCTTTTGAGTATACCCTTGTTGCGCATTATGGCGAGGTGCTGAGAGGCGTTCGCGCTGGAGATGCCTATCTTTTCGGCGATCTCGGTTGCCGAAAGCTCCTTGTCCCTAAGGGTATTTATGATCTCAAGGCGCTTGGGGTTTGCGAGGCACTGGCAGATATTTGCATGTATCTCGTAGATTTCTTTTGGTATAGAGTCTTTTTGGTTCATAGAGGTCTTTTTTTATTCCTTATTATTTAATAAGTTTCTTAATTAAGAAAATATCATTAATGACAGCGAAGTCAAGCAGAAAAAATCGACAAATGAAATCGCAAGGATGCTAATCTTTTTTGAAATAATTAAGGGAGAAATGTCTTAAAGGCGGTTTTGTACCCAGAAAGTCTGAAAAAAGAATCAGAAAGAGCAATTTGGAGTATCTACCGAAGAATGTTTTTTTTACCGGTCATTTTCGCTGGTGCGGTGGTGTAAAAGGGAACCCATGAGCCTAAAGGGTGCCCAGGCGGCGCTCATCGATTTCGCATATAACTGCGACGCGGGGAATCTGCAAGCCTCGACTCTTAGGAAGGCCGTATATCTGGGCGATTTCGGCAGCGCCGCAGAACAGTTTCCAAAGTGGGTCTATGCGAGAGGAATTAAGCTTTCGGGGCTGGTAAGGCGCAGGAATGCTGAGAGGGAGTTGTTTTAATTTTAAGTTTTTACAGGTTCCGGGGGCCGTGTGAGCCCTCAAAAAAGGAGGGGGTTAGTTTTGGCTAACCCCTTGATTTATTTCAGAAAGTAATTGGCTGGGGGACTGGGATTCAAGACTTATTTTGAACCGGTTGTTGCCCGGATTCGGTTGGTTTCTTAAGAAGCATATTAATGCTTTGGTGCGCGCAGCGCACCCTACAAGGCTGCAGTTGCGAGGCTTTTTTGCAAACCGACGTTACGAGAGTAGTTAATAATTTTTCCAACTTAAATTCCAAGAATTTATACGTATGTAATTCTCTTTTGAAAGAAGTAAAGATTCATTACTGCTCAAACCTAATGGCTTACCCTGTGCATCAACTGTACTTAGCAACTCTAACCTGTGGATATTCTGGTCTGCAATTTTAAATCCATCTTTATCCTGTAGTGTTATTGTTAAGCTTGAAATCTTTGCTTTAGGAAAAGGGCGTAAGTCAAATTGATAATAGAGGAAACCATCATGCCATGATGTTGATAAAGAAGCAGTAACTCCTTTACCTAAATTCTCAATTCCAATTTCTTGCCAAGATTTTAAAACAGTTAATTCAGCATTTTCTTTTTCTATTTCTTCCAAGCTTTTTATTTTTACTAGTCTGTCTCCTTCAATGAGATATATTTCTCCTGTCCTCTTATCAAGCCGAATTGTTTTTCCATCCTCGTGTTTAATTTCGTAACGATTGAAAACAGCATCAATTCTGTCGCAACCTAAGACGAAAGCCATGATTAGAATTGCTAAAGTTTTTTTCATCTTATACCTATTATTTGATAATCAACCGAAAATTTTTAAAAGGTCGTCAGTCGAAAGTCCTAAGTTTTTGGCTGTCGTAACCAGATGAGAAAGCAGTTGCGCTGCATCTTTAATGTTAACAAGCGAACCTTTTAATGTTTGAAGAAAGTTCTTCTCCTTGCTTCTATCTTCGAATTTAGGTAATTGCTCATCTATTTTGCTTTGAATAGTAAGGAGTAGTTGAATGTCAACGGATTGGCTCTGCATTTGTGTCGTGTTGATTACTGTGTTTGGCTTTCCTGTAAAAGGGTGGGATTCATTTGAAAAGAATTGACCATGAAGGCGTAAAATCAAACCGCTTAAATTACTCCTATATTCTTGAACTTGAAAATAAGCCGGAGAACCAATAGAATCATACTGGTTGGGAGATACTGGCGGGCTAATTTTTACATTAAAACGTGCATAATCCTCTTTTGTTATATCCGAAATTTTACTTATTAAATCATTCAGATTTTTAGCTAAGCTTGTTTCGTTAGAAGATATGGCACTTAGTGGCGGTGCCTCCACCAAATACCCCTGAAGTTCAGAATAAAATGGCCTGATAGTGTCTTTCATGTTTTCCTTTTTCATTGTAGGTAAAAGGATCGTTCAACTCAGCTAAGATACAATAACAACCCCCGAAATGCAATAAGGGGTTACAGCCTACACTGTAACCCCTTAATTCATTTCAAAATTGGCTGGGGG
>Ga0209323_10000204_pt1 | contig 36578 bp, 31 predicted proteins | sample Rifsed19ft2_FD_184014 | JGI IMG/M metagenome (GOLD analysis project Ga0209323, IMG submission 184014) | Soil microbial communities from Rifle, Colorado, USA - sediment 19ft 2 (version 2) | ecosystem: Environmental > Terrestrial > Deep subsurface > Rock core/Sediment | place: Rifle, Colorado...
TCACTGGATGTGGCGATGCTGAGGTGATGATTCAGTGGTGTTCACAACCTCAAACACCGTGCCGAACAGTATTGGGTCAGGGGTGTGTTAAGAATTTGATATGCCTCGCAAGCCCACACAACCAGAAAGTTTAAAAATCCTGTAAACAAATTTATGGCTAACCAGGAAGAAATTACACAATATAATATTCTCCAGTCTCTTGAAAACGGCGAGCAAATATCGCAGCGTCAGCTTTCCTCGCAACTGGGCATCAACGTAGCCTCTATAAATTTTGCGATAAAAAAACTCACGAAGAGGGGTTTTGTGAAGATGCTTGGAGCCAACCCTCGAAGGATGCGATATATTTTAACCCCCAAAGGAATTACTGAAAAAACGCAGATTGCCTATAAATTCTTTGACAGGAATTTTCATTTCTATAAGGCCGTTAGAAAAGATGTTGAAGATAAAATTGGCAGTATTCCATTTAATGACAAAAAGCGTGTAGCTCTTTACGGAGTTACTGACTTAATGGAACTAGCCTATCTCGTTATCCAGGACAAAGACTTAGACCTTGTTGCAATTGTTGATGATGAAATGAAGATAAGAATATTTGGGTATCACGTGATAGGCATCGAGGAGGTAAATACCCACGCCCCCGACTTTCTTTTGCTGACGAAAGAATTGGATGTCGAAAAAACAAAACAGATACCAGTTTCTACTAAAATTGTTGATATCAGGTTGTAAGGGATATTGGCTAACAAATTTAAGGATTTGAATAGTTAAGAGATGGGCAAATTGAATGTCTAGATAAGAGTTAAGCAAAAATAGATGAATCTGAAAAATAAAAAAATACTTGTAACCGGTGCTGATGGTTTTATAGGGAGTCATCTTGTAGAAAGATTGCTGGATGAAAACTGTCAAATAAAAGCCTTTGTCTATTATAATTCCTTTAATTCATGGGGGTGGCTTGATACTTTCCCAAAAGACAAACTTAAGAATATAGAAATCTTTGCAGGTGATATCAGAGACCCAAGCGGTGTAAGGATTGCAATAAAGGAAGTTGATGTAGTTTTTCATTTAGCAGCATTAATTGGGATTCCTTTTTCTTATCATTCTCCTGATTCTTATATTGATACTAATATAAAAGGAACTTTAAATATTCTTCAGGCTGCAAGAGATTTTAATGTTGAAAGGGTTGTAATCACTTCTACTTCTGAAGTATATGGTACTGCCCAATATGTTCCCATCAATGAAAAGCACCATCTTCAGGGACAGTCACCCTACTCTGCTTCAAAAATTGGTGCTGATAAAATAGCAGAGTCTTTTTATCGTTCATTTTCTACGCCGGTTATTATAGCAAGACCTTTTAACACCTACGGCCCTCGTCAGTCAGCAAGGGCAATCATACCAACAATAATAACTCAATTACTAAATGGCGATGATAAAATTTGTCTTGGGTCATTACATCCAACAAGAGATTTGAATTATGTCAGCGATATCTGTAACGGTTTTATAGCCCTCGCTCAATGTGATAATGCAATTGGTAGGGAAGTTAATATTGGTTCAGGTTATGAGATATCCATTGGAGATCTTGTAAAGCTTTTAATAGAAATTACTGAATCCAAAGCAGAAATAGTTTCTGAAGAGAAGAGAAAAAGGCCAGAAAAAAGTGAAGTTGAAAGATTGGTTTGTGATAGTGGTTTAATGAAAGAATTGACAGGGTGGGAAACAAAAATATCCTTGAATGATGGGCTATGGAAAACCGTGGAATGGTTTAGAAGCAAAGATAAATTATGTAATTATAAAACGGATATATATAACATCTGATATTACTAAATAAATGAAAATTTTTAAATTTATGTGAAAAGATTATGAAAGCTATTATTTTGGCAGGCGGAAAAGGTACTAGATTAGCACCTTATACAACTGTATTTCCTAAACCTTTAGTTCCTATAGGGCATAGACCCATTTTAGATATTATTGTTAGACAGCTTGCCTATTATGGATTTAGAGACATTGTATTGACTGTTGGTTATTTGTCTGATCTTATTTATGCTTATTTCCGAAACGGCAACTATAACTTGGCTAATGTAAGTCTTGCTTTCCATAAGGAAAACAAGCCAACAGGAACAGCTGGTTCTTTGTCTTCTATAAAAGGCTTGACTGAAACTTTTTTGGTAATGAATGGAGATATATTGACAACTCTGGACTATACCAAAATAATATCGCATCACCGAGAAAGGGGTGGTATTTTGACTATCGGCATGCATAAAAAACTTAATAAAATTGATTTGGGGGTTATTGAGACGGACAGTAATGGATTTTTGACTTCTTATAGCGAAAAACCTGAAAAGGAATATAAAGTGAGCATGGGTATATATGTATATGAACCAGCAGTTTTAAAATATATTGAGCCAAACACCTATTTGGATTTCCCTCATCTTGTTTTGCGATTATTAGAGAGTGGTGAAAAAGTAGCTAGCTATCCATGTGATGATTTTTGGCTTGATATTGGAAATCAGGAGGATTATGTGAAGGCACAAAGGGAATTTGAACAAGCGAAAGGTAAATTCTTACCTAAAGAGGTTGATTAGAGTAAAATAAATCATGTGGAAAATACCATTATTTGATATAGATTTTGATGGAAGAGAGATAGAGGCTGTACTGCAAGTCATTCGTTCTCGCTGGTTGACGATGGGAGAAATTACTGAAAGGTTTGAACAACAATTTGCAGGATTTATGAATGTCAAACATGCAATTGCAGTTTCAAATTGTACTGTTGCTCTTCATTTAGCGAACTTATCACTTGGCATCGGAAGAGGTGATGAGGTGATTTGCCCATCTTTAACCTTTGTTGCCGGTGCAAATTCAATCATACATACAGGTGCCAAACCAATTTTTGCTGAAATAATGGGTTTTAATAATTTCAATATTTCACCTGATGATATTGAGACAAAAATTAGCGAGAGGACCAAAGCTATTCAAGTTGTTCACTATGCTGGTTATCCCTGCGAGATGGATAGTATTATGGAGATAGCAAATAGTCATGGGCTTTCTGTAATTGAAGATTGTGCCCATACTCCAGGGGCTGAATATAAAAATAAGAAGTGTGGCGCCATTGGAGATATTGGTTGTTTCAGCTTTTTCTCCAATAAAAACATGACCGTTGGAGAAGGAGGGATGATCACGACGAATAGTGATGAACTAGCTAAAAAAATAAGATTATTAAGGTCTCATGGCATGACAACTTTAACTTTGGATAGGCATCAGGGACGTGCCCTCAGTTACGATGTGTTGATACCCGGTTTTAACTATCGAATTGATGAAATACGTTCTGCAATAGGTATAATACAATTAGAAAAGTTACAAAAAAATAATGTTAGGCGAGAAGAACTAACCCTAATTTTTAGAAAAAGACTGGCAGATATTCCTAATGTAAGTGTTCCATTTGATAAGATTGAGGGAGTTTCATCGTATCATATTTTCCCAATTTTACTGGACAGGGCTATGAATCGATCTAAGTTTATGGTGTTTATGAGAGATAAAGGTGTCCAATCAAGTATACATTACCCTCCAATACACTTATTTGATTTTTATCGTCGTAAATTTAATTATAATGATGGTTTTTTGCCTGTTACTGAGGAGGTTGGGAAAAGAGAGGTTACTCTTCCTTTATATCCTTCTATGAGGGATGAGGACGTTCATTATGTTTGTGATGTGATAATTGAATATATAAAGAAAGAAGAGGATAAGCAATGAATGTTTTGGGTGTTGGCGCTCATTTTGACGACCTAGAATTGGGATGCAGTGGCACACTTATAAAACATATACAGCAAGGTGATAAAGTCTTTATAATGGTTATCTGTAACTCTGCTTATAAAAATCCTGAAGGCGAAGTAGTTAGAGATTTGGATACTGCTTATATGGAGGGTAAAAAGGCAGCAGCAATTATAGGTGCCGAACTGATATGTCTGGATTATGACACGTTTATGGTACCCTTCGGTGAAGATTTGACCGGAACAATCAATCATTATATTGAAAAACTCAATATAAATATAATTTATAGCCCATGGGTTCATGACTTACACCGAGACCACCATTATGCTGCAAAAAATACTTTAATGGCAGGACGCCATGTTCCAAGGTTTTTAATGTATCGCTGTAATTATTATGATACTGAACAGTCATTTCGCGGAAACTTTTATTCAGATATTTCGGATGTAATTGACAAGAAAATTGAGGTAATCAAAACCCATGAGTCGGAACTGAAAAGAGTCAGGTATCGGTGGTTAGAATTCTTCAAAAAGCAAAATGAAAATGATGGACAAAAGATAGGCGTTCTATTTGCGGAATGCTTTGAGGTAGTTAGATATTTAATATAAAAGATTGTTCCGAGTTTTTAGATAATGATTGTAACAATTCACCAACCTGATTTTTTCCCTTGGCTTGGATTTTTTGATCGATGGCAGAAAAGTGATATTTATATTGTATTGGATGATGTACAGTTTTTACGTTGTGGATGGCATCACAGGGATAAGATAAAGACGCAGAACGGAGTTCAATGGTTAACGGTACCTGTTCAAAAAAAGGGCCGGTACCACCAGACCATTAAAGAAGTGAAGATTAACAATCAGGAAAACTGGAATCAGAAGCATCTAAAAACCATCCAGACGGCTTATAAAAAAGCACCTAATTTTGATCTTGTCTTTGGTAAGTTAAGTGAAATATATAATAGGGAATATGATTTATTAATAGAATTTAATATGGATTTGCTGAGGTTATGTTCAAAGCTGCTTGGTATAAATACACCTCTTGTTTTTGCTTCAGATTTCAACATGAAAAGTACTGGCAGCCAGAGGTTAGTGGATTTGGTTCAGTCTGTAGGAGGGAAAGAGTACTTGACAGGTACTGGTGCCAGAGATTATCTGGAGGAAGAATTATTTAAAAAGGTAGGCATTGGTGTTCATTGGCAGGAATTTGAGCATCCTGTTTATAAACAACTTCACGGTAGTTTTGAAAAGATGCTTTCAGTCCTTGATTTTTTGATGATGCGAGATAGTGATAATAGTGCAATTGCATAATGAAAACATTATTTTATAAACATTTAGAATGGGATTCGAAACAGCTTGATTTAAAATGCGGTCTTATTAGCTTCCGAGATGTTTCTCCCAACATAAATCAATATAAACTAGCGGATAATCTGATAAAGATCATTGCTGAAAATAAGAGCGCAGATTTAATTACCATAAAATTACCGGGAGATTTTCCGATAGTTTTAGATTGTTTATTAAAGAATTCTGCTAGGTTTATTGATACAGAACTAATTTACAAATTTGATCACGCTTCTGGTGTAAATAATGAACACACCGTAAACTTCTTTGATTCTTTTGACCCAGATCTTTTTACTCCTTTGGCCGATGAAATGATATTTAGCAGGTTTTACATGGATAAGAAGATTCCACGTGATAAGGCACGAAAACTTTGGGCTGATTCGATCAGAAATCATTGCATGGGCAGAGCAGACAGATTGGCCGTTGTATATCTCCAGGGACAACCTGTAGGTATGGCCACCATAAATTTTGGCGATAATAAGATTATAAACTTGCATATTATTGGAGTGCTAAAATCATTTCAGGGACAAGGTATAGGAAGCTCTTTGATGTCACGGATTACAAAAGAGTATGGAGACAAACATGAAGTCTTTGTAGAAACACAATCACTGAACAAAAGCGCCCAGAGATTATATAAACATGCAGGGTTTTTTTTAGATTCGATGCGATATATTTTACACGTATGGGCATAAAAGACAAAACAATCTATGAGTTATTGTAGAGAATATAAATGAAAATAATTGGTATTAACAATGAAATGTTTATATCTTCCGCCTCTTTAATTGATAACGGGAAAATAATTGCGGCTGGTGCTGAAGAACGTTTTAGCAGAAATAAACTTACCCGCGCGTTTCCTCAAAAGGCGATTGCATACTGTTTGAAAGAAGCAGGCTTAAAAATAGATGAAATTGATTATATTGCAGTTGCATTAAATCCGGGAGTCTATTTTGCCAAATTTAACCCTGTTTTTTCGGGGAGGAGACGTCATCATATAGAACAAGTGTATTCAGTTCCCGATTATTTGATGCATTTTCATGGTCGCCCTGCTGTAGATTACCTGTATCAAGAAGTTGTTGGTGATTTTGGTAAAAATAGGGTCTATTTTATTATTCATCATCGTGCCCATGCAGCAAATGGATTTTTTCTTTCTCCATTTTCATCTGCAGCCATTCTTACAGCAGACGGCCAAGGTGAGTTTGAATCAACTACCTTTTGCCATGGACAAGGCAACAAAATTAATTTAATTAAGAGTATCAATTATCCGCATTCTTTAGGAGCTTTATACAGTACTTTTACCGAGTTTCTTGGTTTCAAGGCAAATTCTGATGAATGGAAGGTAATGGCCTTAGCTGCTTATGCTGATCAATATAATGAATTTTATAAACTTTTGAAATCAGAGGTAATCAAATTTCAGGTGGATGGTAATTTTGAGTTGAACCTTAGTTATTTCAAGGGTTTTTTACATGATCAACCAAATTTATATACAGAAAAACTGGTGGAAAAATTTGGAAGAGCCAGGGAAAGAAATGAAGAATTACAAGAACGTCATTTTGAGATAGCTGCAGCATTGCAAAAAATATCAGAAGAGGCTGTTGTTCATTTACTGAATTGGTTATTTCAAAAGACAAGGGAAAAAAATCTTGTCCTCTCTGGGGGCTTTTTTATGAATTCAGTTTTCAATGGCAAGGTTCTTGAATTAACTCCTTTTGAAAATCTTTTTATATCTTCCTGTCCCGATGATAGTGGTAATTGTTTTGGCGCATCGTTGTATTTGTATAATCACATTTTAGGAAAAGATCGCAGTGTTCCAATGTCCCACAACTATTATGGACCGCAATATACCAACAGTGAAATTGAAGAAACGTTAAAGGGGCACAATCTGAAATACGAATATGAAGAACATATACTTCAAAAAACTGCAAAACTGCTATCGGAAGGAAATATAATTGGGTGGTTTCAGGGCAGGATGGAATTTGGACAAAGAGCGTTGGGAAATAGATCGATCCTGGCCGATCCCAGAAAAGTTGATATGAGGGATAAGGTGAACAGGGCAGTGAAATTCAGAGAAAGCTTTCGTCCTTTTGCTCCAGCCGTTTTAAAAGAGAAACAGAAAGAGTACTTTGAAATTGGAAAGGGTGGAGATGTTCCATTCATGGAAAAAGTGTATCCTGTTATAACGGACAAACGTGATCAAATTCCAGCAGTAGTGCATGTTGATGGATCAGGGCGGATTCAAACGGTTATAAAAGAATTAAACCCTAAATTTTATTCGTTGATTGAGGAGTTCGAAAAAATTACTCATGTTCCAATAGTACTGAACACGTCTTTTAATCTGAATGGGGAACCTATAGTTTGTTCACCAAACGATGCAATAAAGACTTTTTATTCTTGCGGACTTGATATGTTAGTCATCGGGAATTATATTGTCCAAAAATGAGTATTGAAGATGAAATCAAGATTCGTCCCAGGGATGGCGAATTGGCAGATAGATGGCATGGTATATCAGAAAGTATACCGGTAAACAATCAGCAATATAGCTTTGACAGCCCCAAGAGGATGGAAGAATTTACAAAAGCTTTATTTGATACAAGCGAAGAATTAGAAAGATACAATGAATACCGGTCCGAATGGTATCGGAGGGCAAAGGAGTTTGATGCTGGAGATGCGCCGCTTGCTGTGTGCTGCGAGCTCGTGAGTAACTGTAATTTGAATTGTCCGATGTGTTATACGATAACGGAAGAATTTCAATCCTCTGCTGTGGGTACACAGCGTATGCTCCCCTGGAAGGTAGTAAAAAGTGTTATTGACGAATGTGCGGGATTGGGTGTGCCGTCAATGCTTTTTAGTTGGCGTGGAGAATCGACAATGTATTGTTCCAAAGATGAGGATGGAAATGAAGTTAAATTTCCCGACGTACTTGCTTATGCGAGGGAAAAAGGAATACTCGAAATTACTTCACTTACCAATGGGCAAATGATTGACGAAGAAATGGCCAAGACAATAGTTAAGGCCGAACCGAATTGGATAAGCATTTCTGTTGATGGACTGGAAGAAAATTACGGGAAGATAAGAACTCCAGCAAATAAAAAAGGAAAGGATTACAACGCTTTTCAAAAAGTTTTAAGGAACATAGAAATACTTGTTTCATACCGTAATGAACTGGGGAAAAAACGTCCACAGATAAGAACAAATACCATATATCCTCCTATAGCAAAAAATCCAATGGCATATTATGAGTGTATGAAAAATATTGGTGTTGGTTGGGTTACTGTGAATGAGATATTAGACTTTAGAGGCGAAAAACTCCCTGAAGAGGCTGTTTTGAAGAATTGGGCATGTCAATATCCCTTTCAACGGCTAACTGTTTCTGCTAATGGTTGTATTATTCCTTGCACTGGGGCTCATAATGAAGAGGATGAAATGATATTAGGAAGATACCCTGGTACGCGGCCGAAAGAAATTATTGTAAGCAATAAGAAAAAAATGTTAAGTTATCCTGAAATGACTTTGAAGAACGCCTGGCATTCCGACAAGTTAGAAAAGATAAGGATCTTACAAAAGGAAAATCGGAGAATAGACATCCCGGCATGTAAAAATTGCCGCCATGGAGCGGTCAAGCACGGGGTTGAATGGATTCCGGAAGACTGGAACATGGAAACAATGGAATGGAAAGGTGGTACATGGAGAGAGTAGGTGTAGGGACTCTATTAATATGTCATACGTAATACCAGGAAATGTACTATGGTATTTCTTTCAAGGTATAGAACAAAGGAAAATATTCGGTACTCCTTTAGACTGTATGGGGAAATTCCAGATTCTAGAGAAAACTAACTTGTTATCTCAAGGATTGGAAATATTCTTGATACCTAATAAGTTAAGGAGCTTTGATGAGTTTGAACCATGGTTTTATTCCAAGTATTCAAGATTAAAATACAAAACAGTGCATATTGGAGATCAGAATGAGGGATTTTTGATAGATTCGGATAAAATATATAATAAACTAGAAATATTATCAAAAATGCTGGAGCGTCTTGAAGTTGATACTATTATATTACATGCAAATCATTTGTTACAAGAGCAAAAAACAACAAAGAAATTGTTGGATTCGGTGTTGTCCAGAACTACCATTTGTGTAGAGAATACTGGTTTTGAAAGCAAATTAGGTAGTGGTATAGAGGATTTAGTTCAGATCTTTAATGAATATCCAAAATATAAGCTGTGCTTAGACGTTTGTCACATCAACGATTACGTTAATTATTCTTTGGAAGAATTTGTTTCTGTTGAAATGTTGCGGTCTCGTATCGTTCAGATACATTTCAGCTATTCTACCCGATTAGATAAGGAAAACCTTTATGCAAAAATGGGTTTTAGAGGGCATGAACCGTATCATGCGCTTTGGTCAGTAGTTGGAAAATTTCCAAGTCGCAAAAGTATGAATTTTTTCAGAAAATATCCGATTGTCATTGAAGGAGTTGTTCCGATGCAGGACAAAAGTCTTCAGTACCTTCGGAGAGAAGTTGAGTTAATTAATAGTTAGGTTAAAAAAATGAAAAAAATAATTGCAGAAATTGGTTTTAACCATGAAGGTGACTTGAAGTTGGCTATTGAGATGATAAAGGCTGCTGCCAAAGCAGGGGCGAATGCTATTAAATTCCAAACTTACAGGGCGGCAGATTTGGCATTACCTTCGGCGTCTCATTACCAGGCAATAAAGAGGGGAGAAATGAGCCTGGAGCAACATATGGAATTAGCAAAAATTGCGCATGGTTGTGGGATAGAATTTCTTTCAACACCTTTTAGTCCATGGGCTATTGATATCCTTGAGAAGGTAGGAGTGCTGGCATATAAAATTGCTTCAATGGATTGTACGAACAAGCATCTTTTAGGTTTCATTGCAGAAACAAAAAAACCGATTTATTTATCAACCGGTATGGCAACTTTGACGGAAATCTCGGAGACATTGTATTATTTGTCTGAAGTTAAAAGTGGACCTGTATCTTTGCTGCATTGTATGTCCTTGTATCCCGCTGAAGCAAAAGACCTTAATCTTTCAATTATTCCGTATATGAAAGAGTTGTTTGGCGTGCCTGTTGGTTATTCTGACCATTATCCAGGTATAAAAGCATGTTTGGCTGCTGCCATGCTCGGGGCTGAAGTAATAGAAACTCATTTTACTTTGGATATAACAAAGGAAGGTGCAGACCATTATCATTCTGTAGATGCTGAAATGCTAAGGCAATTGGTAACCGAGATCGATCTTTTTCAGCAAATGAAAGGAACTAAACAAGGATGTTACAATAGACCGGATCGTAAATATGCTACACAATATCGTCGTGGAGTATTCGCAGCAAAATCGTTGAAAAAAGGTGATACTCTAAGAAAGGAAGACCTTTTATTGTGCCGTCCAACTTCCCAACTAAAACCCGAAGATTTGAAATGGTTGGAAGGGAGAATGATTAAACAGGATATAGAGGAGTTTCAGGCAATTGACAGGGATGCAGTGGAAAACTATGCAAGCCTCTAGTACCACAATACAAGCAGATAAAAGCGATTTGACTCGAAGTCACCTTGTAGTTGTTCAATGTCGTTATAATTCTACAAGGTTACCGGGAAAAGCCATGATGATATTGGGTGGAATTCCTATGTTGTCATTCTTGTTAAAACGATTAAAGGCTGGACTACCAGAGAACAGATTTAAAATAATGCTAGCGACAACAGAAAATACAGCGGATAATATGATTGCAAATTTGGGTAAAGAGGAGAAAATTGAAGTGTTACGCGGAGATGAAAATGATGTTCTAAAACGTTATTTAAAGTGTCTTGAAGTATTTCCGGCTGACATAGTAGTTCGGGTGACGGCTGATAATCCTTTGACCTGTCCTGAAGTTCTTGAATATGCCGTTAATGAAATGATTAAGAGGAAGGTTGATTATCTTAAATGCGAAAATCTTCCTGAGGGGAGTGGTGTGGATGTCTTTTCTGCCAGGTTATTAAAGCAATTAGGAGTTCAGGCAAAAGATCCGCAAGAAAGGGAGCATATCAATATGCATGTTTTAAAGAATAAAGAAAAATATAATACGTATTTCTTACCGTTTGGCGGAAAACATGCTCATCCTTCAATAAGAATTACCGTTGATACATTAGAGGATCTTGAGAATGTCAGGTCCATATTTAAGCAAGGTGATATAGAACCATGGAGAATATCTCTTCTTGATATCATTAAAAGAATGGATCCATCTGTTATTTAAAAACCACAAGAATCCAGAGAAAGTTCTGCTTCGTGTCGATGCAGGACGTAAGTATGGTCTTTCCTTTGGCCATGTTTCTAGGTGTTTAATGATTGCCAGGGTTCTTCAGGAGGAATACGGATCGGAAATCATGTTTTTGATGCGTAATTTTCCTGAGGGAATAAATCATGTTACTCGAAATGGTTATAGGGTGAAAAAACTACCTGTTCCTTCAGACCGACAAGAGCCGGAGAGTATTATGGATGCAATTAAAGAATATCAACCGGATATGTTGATTATAGACGTACCATACAAGAATATAGATACTTCATATTTCAGTAAATTGAGAGAATGGGAAATAAATATTGTATTTATTGACGATAGTCGATTTATCTATCCTAATGTGGATGTGCTGCTAAATTCCAATATACTTGCACCGAAGAGAATGCAAGAGATAAATAATCAAAAATATATAAACACCAGATTTCTTTTAGGTATTGACTATTTTGTTTTTGACGACTCTCTCTTAGAAGAAACGGCAATAAGAGGAAAAGGGGATTACAATATATTAGTAACTTTAGGGGGATCAGACCCAACCTTGCTCACTCTTAAGGTACTTAAGGCTCTTTTAGAAGAAGATTGGACAGGATATGCTTTTTACATAATACTTGGACCTGGTTATTCTGATCTAAATGAAATCGAAACATTAATAGGAGGATCGAGAAAAGAGTATAATGTTGTAATAAATCCCACAAACTTGATTCCTTTTCTGAAACGCTGTGATTTTGCAATATGTGCTGGTGGCAGGACAATGTATGAGCTTTTCTATCTTAAAAAAAACTTTTTCCCTATTGCTACCGCAAAGCATGAAGCAGAGGTTATAGAAGAATTTGTTCGTCGAGGTATAATAAAAATTGGTATAACAAGTTGGGGCCCTAAATCCTTTATCTCTAATCTGAAATGTTTAACAAAATAGGAGTTCGATAAAGTTAGTGAGGATATTGTTTCGTTCCTTCTAAAAAAGAAAGTTAGCAAGATGCCCTGAAGTCTCAATATGCCAAATCTGAAAACAATAACCTTGTGGTAAAATAAGACGTTTTGTCCTTTTAATAAAGGTGTTAAAAAATATGGAAGAAGGTATTCTTTTGTATAACGAAGTAAAAGCGAATGATTTTTCTGTACATGGTGACCCAAATAAATATCTGGAAAATATACTGGGAGAAAGATTTAAAGAATATCGTATAAGATGGAATAGCGCTGGACGACTTGAAAAAGTTTATGATTTTCCACTCTTTTTGGTTTTTGAACCTATGTGGAAGTGCAATCTCACGTGCATAATGTGTTGTCATTCTAATCCTCAAAATAGCTCAATGGAATACGATAGTAGAATGCCATGGGATATGTATGAAAAAATAATGAAAGAGGCGGAAGAGCATAACTGCCCTTCTTTAACAATTGGGGGGCACTGTGAACCGTTATTGGATACGAGGCTTTCTGAAATGGTAGCTTTAGCTAAGAAGTCCGATTTTGTTGACATTATGATAAATACAAATGCAACGCTTCTAATAGAGAAGGTTAGTAAAAAGTTAATTGAAAACGGTTTAACGCGTTTGAGAATTGGTTTTGATGGGGTAAAGGCTGAAACATATGAAAGAATAAGAGTTGGGGCTAAATTTGAAGAAGTCAAAAATAACATTCTGAACTTCATAAAACTGCGTAAAAAATTAAATTCAAAACTGCCGATTGTTCGTATAAGTTGTGTCCACCTTTCAACGAATGATCTCGAAATTAATGATTTTATTAAATACTGGACACCAATTGTTGAGTATGTATCTATTCAGAGATATAGACCGCATGAAATAACAAAAGAGCATAATAGTAATAAATTAGAGACAGGTGGAAATGTTATTAGAACTCTACAATGTAGCGAACCATGGGAACGTCTATATATAAGGGGTAATGGTGATGTTCATATTTGTTGTCAACCTATTTACGGTCCTAAACTAGGCAATCTAAAGGATTACTCACTTTATGAAATGTGGCATTCTGAAGCAGCAAATAATTTGAGAAATGCTATTAAAGAGCTGGATTGGGACAGAGTTCCTACTTGCAAGGAGTGTATGATTCAATACGTAAGGTAATTTCCAGACTGTCTAATGTTCAGGACTTCGGACAATACTTACAGCTTTGATCAAGAATTGTTTAATTTATGTAACACAAATATAAATAGTTTAAGGAGGTGAAAGAGGTGAAAGAGGTTGGAAAAGTGAAAAGTAAACCCTTGATTTATATTGCGGATCTCACGTATAGTACCACAGTATATTCAAGTGACACCTTTCCCATTGGCATTGGGTATGTTACAGCTTACGCACAGAAAAATTTACCTGATTTATTTACCTTTAAACTTTTTAAAGTTGCGGATACATTGTTTGATGCAATGGACTTAGAGTTACCAGATATTCTAGCCATGAGTTATTTCCCATGGAATAAAAATCTCGATCTTATGGCGGCTCAATATTATAAACGACGAAGACCTGAGGGTATTGTTGTTATTGGGGGTACTTTTGTTCCTGCTAGGCCAGAGGTACAGATAGAATTTTTTAAAAAGTATCCCTTTATTGAATTACTTGTCAAGTATGACGGTGAGTTTGGTTTCTTAGAATTTCTCAAAAGATATTTGAGCAATAGTGGTAATAACAAACAAATATTTTATGGAAAACCTATTGATGGTTGTGATTTCTGGAGTAAAGATGAAGGTGAATTGAAAATAGGAAAGATTATTGACAGACCAAAAGATATAAATGAAATACCATCGCCTTATTTAACCGGTATATTAGATCCATTTTTTGAAAACCAATTAATGTCCCCCATGATTCAGTCAACACGTGGATGCCCATTTTCATGTACATATTGTTGGGCAGGAAACAAATTCAACAGCAATGTTAAGCATTTCAGTATCGAACGTATTTTATCTGAAATAGATTATATCGCAGAAAAGAGAAAGGATAGTGAAAATCGCCTTCTTGTTTTTGCGGATGCCAATTTCGGTATGTACACTAAGGACGAAATAATTGCTGATAAAATTGCTTTTCTTCAGAGGAATTATAACTATCCAAGTTCTTTTAATTCCCCATGTGGAAAAAATAATAAAGAAAGAATTCTAAGGATGTTAAAAAAGATAAAGAATGCCTTTCCAATTGTCTCGGTACAATCTACTGATTATCAGATACAACAAAATGTTAAAAGAACGCCAATAGATATTGAAGAATACAAAGATATTGTAAGCCGGATAAAACAATTAGGTATTCGTGTTCAAACAGATATTATCACAGGACTTCCAGGAGAAACAAGGGAAACACATTTGCAAACAATAAAAGACTTAATTTATATGGGATTTGATGAAATTAGTGCTTTTACACTGATGTTTCTTGAAGGAACTGAACTTAACACAAAAGAGTCGCTGGAGAAGAATAATTGGTATAAGCGCTATCGTATTGTGCCGCGCAATTTTGGGAAGTTCCGTGGAGAAGTGTGCGTTGAAATAGAAACAGTGGGTGTGGGATCAAACACGTTTACTTTTGATGATTATCTTTTTCTGCGTGGGTTTCAAGGTGCCTTGGCAATGATATTCAATACTACTTTATTCACAGAGTTTACAAGCTATTTAAAAAATAATGGTATTGAATTATTTGATTTCGCACTATCTTTCTATGAAGATTTAAAGTATGAGCAAGGGCCAGTTGGAACTCAATTCAGGTCTTTTTTAAATGAGGTTCGCGGAGAGCTATGGGAGTCAGAAGAGGAAGTGAAGCGTTATTTTACGAAGCAGGAGAATTACAAAAAACTCCTATCGGGAGAAATTGGTGATAATCTGCTCCACAAATATAAGATTATTTCAGTTGATGAGAATTTTAACTCTTGGTGTGAATATTTCTATGGCCAGTCATTAAAGCTACTTAAAGACAAATATCATAATAAAGATATATTGGAAACTGAGTTGGCTGATATAAAGAATCATATACTGGCAAAAAGTGATAAAATATTCAGTGTCCAGAATGCTAACGGTGAACCGTATTCAATCAGACTTTTGCATAATGTGTCACAATGGAAAAATGATAATTATATTCACCCATTGGCGCAATATAGATATGAAAAACTTACAGAGGTAAAATATGTAATTAGGGAAGAGAATAAAAGACTCGTAAAAGAAATATTAACACTCTATTCAAAGGATAAGTCCGCATTATGGAAGGTTGCTAGTGCACGGTATTATTTGCCCGCAATTTTTAGGATAGCACAAATGTCTGATAATTAAAAGAGTAAGCGGATAAACGATAGTGAAAATCTTTTGTTTTTAAATTATTAGATATGATTTCCTAACCCAGACGAGCCGAAAAAGGACATATAACCGTCCACCGTGTTACAGGACAGGCAGGTCTGTTTTCTCACACAAAGCCACCAAAACGCAAAGATTTATTGTACATCTCATTGATTATTCTTAGTGATTATAAACTATTTTGCCAAACATACTATTTGTTTGGCTATATTACAATGCAAACACAACATTTGGGGTTTTCGGCAAAATAGTTTATAATCACTTTATTTTTTGAGGTTTCGTGCCTTTGTGTGATTGCTTCTCTTATCCGTAACAGTCCCCCTGCAGAACAATTCGCAATCGGAATATTGTCAAAAGTCTGGCATTGGGAAAACCTCCCACAAAGCCTCATAACAATAAAGAATTAAGACATCACTATAATATTTTTGCCAAAAAGGAACTATGACAGTATCAAAGGTTAAAAATTGATCTCTAGCCGTCTCAATTTATTATTAATATATCCGCCGAATTCTGGTGCACGCCAAGGAATTAAAGGTATTTATTATCCACTTGGAATTGGTTATATTGCTTCAGTTCTCAGAAAGTATTTCAAAGTAAAAGTGCATGATTTTAATTATGATTTTTGTTTAGGATATTTTAATAGTTCAAATTATGTAGAAAACATATTAAAACAATATGATTATGACTTTTTATTAATAGGTGGAGTATTTCCTAGATTTAAGTATCTAAAACAGATAATTGAAGTGTCAAAAAAAATTTCTAAGGCTAAAATTATTATTGGAGGTTCATATTTAAAGCCTTCTATTAAAGTACTTGCTAATTACTTGAAAGCTGATTACTACGTTTTAGGAGAAGGTGAAGAAATTGTTTTGAATTTGCTTAAACATATCGTTGAAAACAGATCCATAACGGATGTCGACGGAATTGCATATCATAGCGATAATGATGTTTGGTTAAGTAAAACTGCTGTACCAATATTAAATATAGACGATATTCCTTTTCCTGCTAGAGATATTTTAAACTTTAATCGTTATAAGAGATATTTTGCGTTGGGACATCCTTTACTTTATACCGCACATGTAATATCAAGCAGGGGATGCCCTTTTAATTGTCTTTTTTGTAATCCAGTGTTTGGAAGGGGTGTTAGAGTTAGAAGCCCTGAAAATATCTTGGAAGAAATATCGTTACTTCAGAAAGATTATAATTGTAATTTTATATATTTTCACGATGAAGTTATATTGGGTGGAACGAAAAAAAATGTAACTAATTTCTGCGAATATATTTTATCAAAAAACAAACGAGGATTTTTTTGGGCAGGCTCTACAAATTCTCGAATCCTTGATAATAAAATTTTAAGTCTTATGAAAAGAGCAGGCTGCATAAGAATCTGTTTAGGAGTTGAGTCAGGCAGCCAAACTATTTTGGATGAAATGAGGAAAAAGAATGATTTAAAGCAGTTGAAAGATATTGTTGCTCATTGTGATAAAATTGGCATTGAAACAAATTTTAGCTTATTAACTAATACATTCTCTGAAACGGAGGATACGCTAATTGAAACAAAGAATTATTTATCATATTTCAACAAATTTTTTTTTAGAAGTCCATTTTCAATTAACTATATCGTACCTGTTCATGGGACAGATATTTATAATGAAGCAAAGAAAAGAGGATTAATTAATTGTGATGATTTGGAATACATTCTTAGTTTAGACGAAAACTCACGATATGCATTAAGATATAATCTGACGAATATTGAATCAAAAAAATTTTTAAAATTGGTAGATGGAATTAATAGAGAGCTTGCTGAGGACTATTTTAACAAGCATCGAGTACAACAGTTGATATCTAAATATACGAATCTCTATCATTTTAGGTTAAAAGAAACAGTCACTTCTATTTCTGTAAAAAACACCCTTCCATTATTGGAAGGATTACTATGGGCATTGTGTAAGGGAAATGAAGAATCGGTAATAGGAAAAGTATATAAAAAAATTGTATATGGTGAATATGGATGCAATAGGATAGAAGCGATGCCTTAACGTAAGGCTTTTATTATTACAGAAAAGACAAAAAACGAAGATTAAAATCCATATTTGAACATTCACTGTGTTTTTTGAAGTACAGTAGAATGCATTGATCTGCAGGTTTTTCTAAAGCTATTTGAAAAACAATTCCAACTGCTAAAAAATTTATAAAAGAATGTAAGACATTTGTAGGAAGAAAAAAACTATTCGTGAGAAAGGTTGTTTGATTAAATTCCGTGCAAATCAGAAGAGAACTATGAGGAAAAAGCCAATCGAAGTTTGGGTAGATCTGTTATGTTGGGAATCAGTTCTCGCAATTTTGTTTAGTCGAAAGTTCCGTGTAAGGAAAATAATTTATTTTCAAGCTTCTAAATTATTTACCCCTTTTTTATTCATTTTTCAAATTTTGATAAAAGTCGATTTAGAACAAAGTAAAAATTTCGTTATGAGTGAAGAGCACCTTGGTGGAATAACAGCATACGAGATCCTTCATAACCGGCTAAACAGCATCTTGGAAAGCGTAAGTAATCAATGGACGTTACATAGTAAAGTTTGTAATTTTGTGAAAAAAAATGGATATAATTTGATAAAGGTTAGAGAACATCTTAAAGAGCAGGCTTTTTATTATATCTACCGTCCAATAGAGATGGGTGTTGTGTCCGAAATTAGATCTGATAAAGGAAATCGTTGTTTTGTTTTTAGAAGAACTCCTTTTTCAAATATATTAATAAATGAATTTAACAACGATGAGCTTCTTTTTTATAGAAATTTTTTTTCCTGCTATTTTCTTATTATTAATAGAAAGGATTACTATTATGATAAGGTAATTTTTAATTCATATTATCCTGGTTGTAGTAGGATGTTTTTTGGGGAAATTATACATTGGTTCCGGGCATTTATTAAAGCGGTTTTATGCAGAGTATTTAGTGACCATAGAAAAATATTATTAAAGGATCAGCAAACCAATATTGGCATTGAACAATCACTAAACAAGATACGCCTTGATGAAAGAAATGATATTTTCTGGATGGAAGATTCAGAGATAGACCCAAAAAGTGTTTATTTCCTAGAACACGATAGATTAGATTTGGTTTCTCAAAAAGTCCTTTCTTCATTCGGAATTCAACGGGTTAGAGTTAATGTGCATTTGTGGTTCTGGTTCGAGAAATTATTTAAAAGAAATAATGGCGAAGCTGTCACAATCGATGTTACTTCTGATATTGTTTCTGTCTTTAGAACCTTATGGCCAATATTGCTTGCATCAAAAATATCCTTTCGATGCAATGAAGGTTCTTGGATAGATTTTCAACTTGCAAGTTATAAATACCGAACCATTTGCTGGCAAAGTATCTTTAAAGAATTAAATATAAAAATACTATGGGCGATGTTAGATATTGACCGTGATAAGCTTGTAAAAGCTCAAGCTTTAGAGAATATAGGGGGAATTTATACCGGCAGTCATTGGAGTAAAATAGAATTATTTGTTGTGCTTGCGCAAAAAACCTATGATGTGTTTTTTACGTGGGGACTTCACTTTGTTAAAAATATTTATAATAGCTATCCTTATCTGGGGGTATTCATAGTTGGGTATATTTATGATTATTGTTTTATAAAACAACAAAAGCGTGCTAAATCATTAAAAGACAGCCATTCAGGAAAATTCATATTATCCTATATGGATGAAGTTGTGAGTAATGACATCCCCTTCAGTGAAAATATGCAAATTATGATTTATAATATGTTAATATCGATTTTAGAGAAAAATAATCATTTATGTTTATTTCTCAAACCCAAAAAAAAATATGGGTATGATAAAATTGTTGAAAAAGTACCTCAAATAAAAAGTTTTATCAAGAAAGGAAGGATAAAAGTATTTTTTGGAGGGACGACAGATACCAAAGAGGTGCCAGCGATGGTTGGTATGGCAAGTGATTTGGTCTTTGGGCTTGGGATTAGAACAGCTGTCGCAGAATGTTATTTTGCAGGTGCTCTTGTCTTTAATGCCGATTTGGCAGGATTTGTACACAATGAATTTAGTAATAAAGGCTTAAACAAGATTGTATTCAGGGACACCAATTCTTTAAAAGAAGCTATTCAAGAAATAATTGATAATGGATCTATGGGAAAACATTTTGAGTATAAGAAATATTATAGTTCTTTAGATCCTTTCCAGGATGGCAAGGCATATAGGCGTATAGCGTTTGTTTTAAAGGAGTTGCAAGGGTTGTTCAATGAGGGATTTTCAAGAGAAGATGCCGTAAGGAGAGTTCAAGAGAGATATAAAGATTTTCTTTATAGTGCCACTAAGATAAACGGAGAAACAGATGTCTAAAGATTTTCTAATATTTGGTTCACCACTCATTGAAGAAGAAGAAATTGAAGAAGTAGTAGATACATTGCGTTCTGGTTGGTTAGGTACAGGGCCAAAGGTACAACAATTTGAAAATGAATTTAAAGCATATAAAAATTCGCAGTATGCTGTAGCGCTTAATTCCTGTACTGCTGCAATTCATCTCAGTATATTGGCTGCGGGAATAGGCCCTGGTGACGAAGTAATTACTACGCCGATGACTTTTTGTTCTACTGTTAATACCATTATTCACAGCGGTGCTACTCCCGTTTTGGCAGATTGCGATAAGACCACTCAATGTATTGATCCACAATCGATTAGGTCGAAAATTACTCCTAGAACTAAAGCAATTCTTCCTGTTCATTTTGCTGGAAACGCTTGCGATATGTCAGCTATTATGGGAATTGCCAATGAGTTTCAACTGAAAGTAATTGAAGACTGTGCCCATGCTATAGAAACTACTTATAAAGGGCAACACGTTGGAACCTTTGGGGGTTTTGGTTGTTTCAGTTTTTATGTGACGAAAAATTTAGTTACCGGTGAGGGTGGAATGGTCGTTGCGAAGCACAAAAAAGATTCAGACAGAATAAAAGTCTTAGCTTTGCATGGAATGTCGGCAGATGCTTGGAAAAGATTCAGTGATGAAGGATACAAACATTATCAGGTAATTTATCCTGGTTATAAATATAATATGATGGACCTTCAGGCAGCTATAGGAATTCACCAATTAAAGAGGATTGATAAAAATTGGCAGAAAAGAAAAAATATCTGGGAGAAATATAACGAGGCTTTTGCTGATCTTAATATTACACTGCCCTCAGATCGTGTTCCGGAAATAAAGCACGCTTATCATCTCTATACAATATTAGTGGATGAAACAAAAACTGGCATTTCACGAGATGAATTTTTAAAAGCTATGACAGCAGAAAATATAGGAATAGGTGTTCATTACAGAAGCATTCCAACCCATAAATATTATCAGCAAGCCTTTAATTGGAAGCCGGAGGATTATCCGAATAGTTTTTATATCGGAGAACGAACGGTAAGCTTACCGCTCTCGGCAAAGCTTACCGATGATGATGTTAATAATGTTATTCATGCTGTAAGGAAGATTCTGTCCAGAAAGATTCTCATGAAATAATGCTGATTGCAACTCCAATATCTCAATTATTTAAACTAGAGCCGGAAATCCAAAAGATAATTGATGCCTCAGATTGTTTTGAATGTAGAGACGCATCCTTCGAATCGACCATATCTAAACAAAGAATATACCATTCCGATTTTGAGCTCATTCATACATGGACGGAGAAAGAGAAAAAAATGTTGTCTTCCGTTCAGTCTACAAAAGAAGAATTAGAATTGATCAGTTTTCACGTTGCTTCATGTTATAGCAGGCCAGCGATAATAGATGGCATCTTTCAACCAGAGGGGATTGAATATTCAAGAGAAGATATGATTGCCAATGCCAGAGAAAACATAAGAACTGTCAGGGACATCTTTGGAAACAACATTGAAATTGCAGTTGAAAACAATAATTATTATCCAACTCCGGTTTATAAGACCGTAACAGATAGCGGTTTTCTATCGACGATAGTCAATGAAAATAATATTGCATTTTTATTTGATATAGCTCATGCAAAGGTAACTGCACATAACAGAAATATTTGTTTTGATGAGTATACGGAAGGACTACCTCTCAACAGATGCGTTCAATTACACATCAGTGAATTTGGCATTAACTCCAGGGGGATTGCTTACGATGTACATGAGGAACCAGGTAGAGAATTATATGCCTGTATAAAAAATTTACTCTCTCGTTACAAAAAGATAAAATATGTAACGGTAGAATATTATAAATCTATTGACAGGCTTCTTTTTATCATCAGTCAAATAAAAGAAATAGTGATTAGTCTGTGAACGGAGATTTTTTGAAAAAATTATATCATTTAGAAGGAAAATCAGTCTTGATAACAGGTGCAGCCGGACAGATTGGCAGAGAGTTATGCAGGGCATATCTTGAATGTGGTGTCAGGGTTTTTGCGACAGATGTAGACATGAATAGAATGAAAGAAAGGCTTGGCAAACTGAACAACGATACTTCTCCAGATATGGTATTTTTCGAGATGGATGTAAGCAAAAAAAAATCTGTAATTAAAACCTTTGACAATATCTTTTCGACGTACGGCCAAATCGAGATTTTAATTAACAATGCTGGTGTCAGCTGCTTTGAGCCATTTGAGGACCGACCCGAAGAATCTTTTGATTGGGTTATGGACGTGAACTTAAAAGGTACATTTTTTGGTATTCAATCATATGTTAATCTTTTTGATAAATATAAAATGAAGAAAGGTGCAATTGTTAATATCGCCTCCTTCTATGGAATTATAAGTCCAGATTTTAGAATTTATACAGATTGTAACCGTAAAAACTCTGAAATTTATGGGGCGACAAAAGCAGGCATTATTCAGATGACAAAATATTTTGGAGTTCATCTTGCAGATAGAAACATACGGGTAAACGCAGTATCGCCTGGCGGTATTTACAACCCAGATAATCCTCAGGGGGAAGATTTTATAAGGAATTATTCACTTAGGTGTCCTATGAAAAGAATGGCTAATGATAAAGAACTCTTAGGAGCTATCATTTATCTTTCAAGCGATGCCGCAAGTTATACCACTGGACAAAATATTATAGTTGATGGAGGCATGAGCTGTTGGTAAGCCACTCTATACAAAGAAGGATGAGGGTTTTATAATGAAGAATTTGAAAAAATACGGTTTTTCAACAGACAATAAAGTATACGTTATAGCTGAAATAGGTTTAAATCATGGAGGAGATATAAATACAGCCAAGCAATTGATAGATTCAGCCTCCAGAACAGGTGTTGATGCTGTAAAATTTCAAACGTATCTTACCGAAAAAAGAGTACCGAAAAATTCACCTATTTTTGACATTCTCAAAAAATGTGAATTGCCATTTGAAGCGTTTAAAGAGCTAAAAGATTACACAGAGACATATAATATTGAATTTTTCTCAACCCCCTTTGACGAAGAAAGTGTTGATTTTCTTGAAAGTATAAATTGTGCTCTTTATAAAGTTGCTTCATTTGATGTGGTAAACTATAAACTGTTATCTAAAATTGCGGATACAAAAAAGACAATTATAATGTCAGTAGGAATGGCTAATTTATCTGAAATAGAAGAGGCTTTTAAAATTTTGAATAATAAAACAAAAAAACTTGCAATTTTACACTGTATTTCAGCTTACCCTACAAGAGAAGAAGATGCAAATCTATCGGCTGTTTATACTTTAAAAGAAAAGTTTGATTGTGTTATTGGCCAATCAGACCATACAAACGGTATAGTTGTGCCATTATATGCAGTAGCAACAGGATCTCAAATCATAGAGAAACATTATAAAATTGATGAAAATATGAATTGTGTAGATGCACCTGTGTCAATTTCAGAAGAACAGATGAAAGAATTAATTGGAAAAATTAGAAAATTGGAAAAGATTTTGGGTGGTGGTGAATTGGGTATAAAAGAGGCAGAAGTTGGATGTAAGATCTTTAGGAGAAATAATAAAATATAGTGAATAAACTTTTTATATTTCAAGATAATATAGATAAAGATTACCGCAAAGAATTAGAGTATGCTTATAAGCTATGTAAAAATAGTTCCCATAAGGTAGAAATAGGGAATCTTACCGTTGATTATCTGGTTGATAATTCAATAGAAGTGGTTATTTCAAACGGATTACCAAAAGATTGGCTTTTCATTCTAAAAGGGCTGAATATTGTTACGGTGACTTTGGATAAAATAGAAAAATATCTCGACTTGGTTGATATAGTCATAGATTTTAAAAGTCAGGATAGCAACAAATATTTTACTGGAGAGATATACTCAGTATGTAAAAATAAAGATTTTGTATTTGATGAAATAGTAAATCTGATTACAAAGCTTGATTGGGACACAAATTTCTGGGGTTTTCCTGTTGCATATTTAAGTTCGAAATATTTAACAGATAATATCTTGTTGAGAATCGAAAAGGTTATAAAAAGAGATAACATAAAACTTATAGAATATTTATGCAATTGTCATGATAGTAAAAGTGTAAAGTTTGCTGAAAAAAATGGGTTCCATTTTACTGACATTAGGTTATCGTTTGAGAAACCTTTGAATGAAAAATATGATTTTAAACTGCCCAATAATATTACATTTGATAGAGCGAAAAACAGTGATATTCAAGAACTAAGAGAGTTTAGTAAAGATTTATATAAGGATAGCAGATATTTTTTTGATGATAATTTTGAGAGAGAGAAAGTGTCTGAATTTTATCAAACATGGATAGAAAGAGCGGTTTTAGGGCAATTTGATGACGCGTGTTATTGTTTGTACGACAATGGTACTCCTTTTGGGTTTTGCACAATAAAATATAATGTTTTAAATACTGCTAATATAGGACTATTTGGTTTGTCAAAAAAGTATCAAGGAAAAGGACTAGCCAAGACACTTTTATATTTAATATTTAATATGTTAAGTGAGAAGAACGTTCATACTGTATTTGTGGTTACACAAGGAAGGAATTATGCAGCACAGAAACTTTACCAAGGTGTAGGGTTTAGCACAAAAACGACCGAATTGTGGTACCACAAGTGGCTGTAAAAGTGTAAGGAGAGATTAAATATGAATTCTGGTTTGGAATTATGGCAACGAGCAAAGATGTCTATTCCCGGAGGGAACGGTCTTTTATCAAAAAGACCCGAAAGGTATGCACCGGATATCTGGCCTACATATTTCAGCAGGGCAAAGGGTGTAGAAATTTGGGATTTAGACGGCAACAGATATATTGATATGGCTCAAATGGGCATTGGAACAGCCATTCTTGGATATTGTGATAATGACATAAATACCGCAGTGAAAAGTGCCATTGATAATGGTGTTAATACTACTCTCAATGCACCGGAAGAGGTCTATTTAGCTGAAAAGCTATTAGAATTAAATCCTTTTGCTGGAGGCGTTAAATTTGCCAGGTGTGGGGGAGAATCAATGGCAATTGCAGTGAGAATTGCAAGGGCCTATAGCGGTAGAGATAAAATTGCATTTAGTGGATACCATGGTTGGACTGATTGGTATCTGGCTGCAAATTTGAACGGCGAAAGTAACTTAAGGGATCATTTATTGCCGGGACTTAAACCCAAAGGTGTTCCATATGGATTAAAAAATACTGTTTTTCCATTTAAATACAACAATGTTGGAGAACTTAGAGAAATAGTGAAAAGAGAGGACATTGGCGTTATTGCGATCGAGGGAGCAAGATATGATTTTCCCACAAAAGAGTTTTTGGACAATATTCAAAGAATTGCGGAAGAAAAAGAAATAGTAGTAATCGCAGATGAAATAACTTCGGGTTGGAGGATGACAGATGGAGGCATTTATAAGTTAACGGGGTTTAAACCTGATATTGTGGTTTATGGTAAGTCAATGGGTAATGGTTTTGCAATATCTGCAATTGTAGGTAAAAAGGAAGTCATGAATGAAGCCCAGGAGACCTTTATCAGTAGTACCTTCTGGACAGAGAGGGTCGGATTCGTAGCAGCTTTAAAGACAATAGAGAAATTAACAAAAAATAAAGTATGGGAACATTTAAATAAAATTGGGGACATTATAGGAAAAGGCTGGGAACGATTAGCGGGTAAATATGGCTTAAAACTGCATGTTACTGATTTTAAACCGCTAATAACATTTAAATTTGAGTACGATGATAGAAATTCAGCATTATATACCTTGTTTACTCAGGAAATGTTGAAGAAGGGGTATCTCGTAACAAATAGTGTTTATGTTACATATGCTCATAACGAAGATATTATAAAAGAATATTTAAAGAATGTTGAAGGGGTATTTAAGCTAATTGCAGATGCGATCTGGCATGATAATATTCCAGAAAAACTTGAAACTTCCATTAGGGATGAAGGATTTAAGAGGCTTAATTGAGAAATCATAATGATAGCTGGCATAATACAGGCAAGAATGGGGTCAAATAGATTACCAGGAAAAGTTCTAAAGGATATTAATGGATATCCCATGCTCTCTTACATGATAGAACGGGTATCGGCTGCAAAAAGTATTGATAGCTTGATAGTTGCCACAAGTGTTGATTCATCGGACGATCCAATCGTTGAGTTTTGTAAAAACAGCAAAATACTTTATTACCGGGGGAGTCTCGAAGATGTATTAGATCGATATTATCAAACAGCGAAAAAGTTAGAGTGTGATGTAATTGTGCGGATGACTGCAGATTGCCCTCTTTTAGACCCGCGGGTTATTGATACAATTGTTGAAGTATATAAAAACTATACATATGATTATGTGGCAAATACCTCTCCCCCTGACCGCTTTACTTTTCCCGAGGGAATGGATGTTGAGGTTTTCTCCTTTAAGATATTAGAAAAAGCGTGGCTGGAAGCTAAGAAACCTTCAGAACGTGAACATGTTACCTTTTATTTTTGGCAGAATCCTCAAATATTTTCAACCTTTCGATATGACCTGAGTAAAGATTTATCAGGTTATCGATTGACGGTAGATTATCCTGAAGATTTTGAAGTGATAAAATTACTGATTACAAAACTCTATTCCAGAAATCATTTGTGTACATTGGAGAATATCGTTCAATTTCTGGATGAGCATCCTGAAACGAAAAATTTGAATGCGGATATTAAACCGAATGAAGGATGGAAATCTTCTTTTATAAAAGATAAGGAAGCGGGGTATTAGTATAAAGATGGCAAGTATTTTTTTAAAGATGATTTTTACAAGATTTGAATACAAAGTATATCGTTGCAAAATTCTTGGCAGTAAATAGAGTAACAATGATTATACCGAATAGAAGTGAGGGAAGATATCATGAGATATTGTAGTAAATGTATGTTGCCTGAAACTCATGAAACGATTGAATTTGATGAGCAAGGGAAATGCAATATATGTCGTCAGCATGAATTTAAAAAAACCAAAATAAACTGGGAACAAAAAAGGGAAGACTTCGAAAAACTGCTTGAACAGTACAGGGGTAAATATTCTTATGATTGCATTGTTCCTTTTAGTGGTGGGAAAGATAGTGCTTATACATTGTGGAGGCTTGTTAAGACATTTAAACTGAAATGTCTCGTTATTTCTTTTGACCATGGATTTATGCGACCGAAAGTAATTCAGAATCGTACTCGAATGTTCAGAATACTTGGAGTTGATAGTATTATTTTTACTCCTAACTGGCATGTTGTCAGAAAGCTTATGCTGGAAGCCATATTGAGAAAAGGTGATTTTTGTTGGCATTGCCATACTGGAATTTTTTCTTATCCAATGCAAATGGCAATTAAATTAAAAGTTCCCTTAGTTATATGGGGTGAACCACAGGCAGAATATACAGCATATTATTCATACGAAGATACTCTCCATGAGGCAGAAGAAGTTGATGAAAATCGTTTTAATCGTTTTGTCAACCTTGGAATTACTGCAGAAGACATGATTGGAATGCTCAATGACCAATCGATTGATCCAAGAGACTTGGAACCTTTCACCTATCCAAAATTAAGAGACTTGAAAGCCATTAAATATAGATCTGTATGCTTGGGTAGCTATATCCCTTGGGATGTTAAAAGGCAAGTTGAGATTATTAAGAGAGAACTTGGTTGGGAGGAGGATTGTAATGTCGGCATTCCACCACAATACGGATATGAAAAGGTTGAATGTCAAATGCAAGGAATCCGGGACTATTTACGATTTATTAAAAGAGGATATGGAAGAACGGCACATCTTACCACCCTTGATATTAGAAACGATCGACTTAGCCGTGAGGAGGCAATTGAATTAGTTCAGAAGTATGATGGGAAAAGGCCTTATAGCTTACCATTTTTCCTGGAATTACTTGGATTGACTGAAGAAGAGTTTAATAAAATAGCAGTTTCACATCTTATTCCTCCGCATAAGTGGGAGCCAAAAACCTCGGTAACAGGTCCGAAATTACACGATCAGGATAAATGGGATAAAACAAATCCTCTTGAACGAGAGTATACTCAAAAGAAACTTAAAGAAGCTAACATTATTTAGAAAATATTATCGCATAGTGTTTTTGCAAGGTGTTGAATATGGCTAAACAAATAGGTCCTATCAATTACAAAAAATATTTATCAGAAAAAAGGTCTTGTATTATATGTAATAGTAATAATTTTCGGCTTTGGGGTAAAGCAGATATATTTGATGTTGTGCAATGTATAAACTGCGGTTTAGTATTTGTTAACCCTTGCTTGAATGAAGAAGGACTGGGATTGGTATATTTAAATCATCATAATAAACGCATTAAAGATATAGAAGAATGTGACAAGAGAGAGGAAATGTATCAGATCGATAGGGACTTCCTTTTGGAAATTATTGATGAGGGGAAAATCCTAGATATTGGTTGCGGTGGAGGTTTTTTTCTCGGTAAATTTAATTCAAAAAAATGGAAAAGATACGGACTAGAAATTGATAAAGATACCACATCATATGCTAAAGAAAATTTTGATACAGATGTTTATTTATGGGATTCAAAAACAATACCATTTGAGGATAACCTTTTTAATGTTGTTGTTTTTAGGGGGTCTTTTGAGCATATGATAAATCCTCATTTAGTTGCCGTAGAAGTCAAACGAGTTTTAAAGTCAAACGGCTATTTTTATATATGTGCTACACCAAATGTTGAATCATTTTGTGCGAAGATATATAGGGAAAAATGGAATCAGTTTGATGCCAAAGAACACATTTTTATGTTCTCACTTAAGACTCTCAAAAAAATAGTAGAACCTTTAGGTTTTAAAACGGCAAAGACAGCTTATTTTTACGAGGAAACACCTTACTGTTCTATTGAGAATGATATAGCTCAAGTTATAAAAGATTATCAATTATATAAAGAGGGTAAACAAGGATTAATGAATATTTCCCCTCCTTTTTGGGGGAACATGCTAAATGTAATTTTTAAGAAGACATCTGCGTGATATTTTTGAAGAAAACGTTGAATTTTTTCTTATGTGGAGTTTAATTTCCTTATTCAATGAAAACTTTTGAGAGAGAAAAAATAAAAGATCGGAATGAAAAGCTTGCAAGTCTCTAGAAACTTTTTAAATAAATCCAGGAACTGAAGTTGTTGGTAGGTATATTAGATTTGGAAATGGGTAACCTAAGATCAGTATTTAATGCCTTTTATACTTTGGGTTATGAAGTAGAAATAATAAAAGATATTGCTCAGTTTGATCATATATCTCATTTAGTAATTCCCGGTGTCGGCTCTTACCACAAAGCTGTCTATCATCTTGATGGGAAAAATTTTAGGTCTCCTATCCGTAAATTCGCCGAGAGAGGTAAGCCTTTATTAGGGATATGTTTAGGAATGCATCTTCTGTCTGAATATGGGGAAGAAGGCGGTCGGAATCAGGGGTTGGGATTAATAGGGGGGTATGTAACCAAGTTAGCCTCTACTCCAAATTTTCCTATTCCGCATGTAGGATGGAATACTATCAAATTTAGAGAACACCACCCCGTATTTGAAGGAGTAAAATATGGTATTGATTGTTATTTTGTGCATTCATACCACTTTGTTTGCGACAATCAAAAATATATATACGGAACAACAGATTATGGAAAAGAATTCGTTTCCATTATTGTGGGAAAAAATGTAATTGGTTTTCAATTTCACCCTGAAAAAAGTCAGTCTAATGGACTCAAATTGCTTGAAAATTTTTGTAACTGGGACGGGGTATGCTAAAGAAAAGAATTATCCCTGTACAGTTGCTGATTAATAACCGGTTAGTAAAAACAATAAAATTTGGGAATTATCGCGATGTGGGCAATCCGGTAACGAGTTCGAAAATCTATAGTGCCAGTGATGCCGACGAACTCATTTTTTTAAACATTAATCGAGACTATCGAACAGTAGAGCAATTATTAACCTTGATTGAAAAAGTTTCTGAGGTGTGCTTTATGCCGCTTTCGCTTGGAGGAGGTATAAAAACTCTAAAAGATGCTGAGCAATTACTTAAAAATGGTGCTGATAAAATTGTTGTAAATTCTGCCAGTTATCGAGACAGAACTATAATTTCTCAAATAGCGGACAGATTTGGAACGCAGGCCGTCATTGTTTCAATAGATACAAAACTAAATGAATCAACCAAAGAATATCAACTTTACTCCAATTGTGGAAGACAGCTTGAAGACATTTCTTTAGAACAGCACGTAAAGGAATCAATAGAGAAGGGAGCAGGAGAAATTTTCATTAATTCTATAGATAGAGATGGAACTATGACTGGATATGATATTGACCTTATCAAAAAGGTTTTTGAATATTCCTCAGTACCCGTTATTGCGTGTGGTGGCGCTGGGAATTTTGGTCATATGAAAGATGTTTTTCTGCAGACAGGGGTCAGCGCTCTTGCATGTGGTAGTCTTTTTAATTTCGGGGATAATAATCCTATACGAGCAAAAGCTTTTTTGAGTAATTATGGTCTGCCTTTCAAAGTTATTTGAGGGATAGAGTTTGGCATGAGGTTTAATGCTATTAATAAAGTAATTCTCTTTGGTGGTTCACTAAGTCTTGTGGGAATAGCAAAACAATTAAAATCTGATGGAATTCAAACAATAGTTTATACCTCTCCTCGCCATGCTGCAGAAATTTTGAATACTTCTGGCCAGACTCTTCTGGAGATGTTAAATGATCTGTCATTACATCCTGTTATAACGGAAGATATAAACAAAGAAACGTCTCTTATGGATGAAATAACACCACATACTTTAGGGATAGGACTAGGGGAAGCATGGAGTTTCGATGGTTCGATTATAAAGCGATTTGAATGTAGACTTCTTGATTTCATGGGTATTCCTCTTCCACGTTATCGCGGTGGTGCACATTATACATGGATGATTCTCAGGGATGATCGACAAAGTGGTTGTAATCTTCAAGTCATTAATGAAGAAATGGTTCAAGGGGTCTTTGATTCCGGTGAAATTGTAAAGAGTAAAAAATACATCTTTCCCAAAGCTTGTACTCCTCAAGATTATTTTGACGTAGAAGTAAAAGAGGGGGTTACATTTATAAAAGAATTTCTCAATGAAGTGAAAGCGGGTAATAACTTTGATTTAGAAAAAATGGATGAGAGTCAGTCTCTTTTTTTACCTCGGTTAAATACAATAAAACAAGGATGGATAAATTGGTCATGGTCAGGCGAAGAGATTGAGCGTTTTATTCGTGCATTTGATACTCCTTACAAAGGAGCAAGTACACGTATTAATGGAGAACGCGTTCATTTGAAGGGGGCCACGTTAGATATGAGTGAAGCCGCATTTCACCCTTTTCAATCAGGAATTATAACACGTATAACAGAAGAAGAGGGTGTTGTTGTTGCCACTACCTCGGGGCACTTGAAGCTGAAATATATCTTGAATAAAGAAAACAAGTGCATCAATAGAGCATTAAGTACAGGCTCCAGATTTTATACACCACCAAATGATCTCCAATCAGCAATGGAATTCTATAGTGCGTATGGAACAAAGGGGCTCAAACAGTATATGGAATGTGCTATAAAGCCGGAAGATTTTTTAGCAGGTAAAAAGGTTTTTCTCCGTCTTGTAACAATAAAAGACTGTACTCAACGGTATGTATCATGGCTAAATGATCCTAAAGTAAATCAATATTTGGAGACTCGTTGGAGCAATCAAACGATAGAAACTGTTCGAGAATTTGTAAATACTATGATCAATAGTCCGGATAACTATCTATTTGCTATTATAGAGAATAAAAACGGTACTCATATTGGCAATATAAAACTTGGCCCTATTAATTCCCATCATTCTTTTGCAGATGTAAGTTATTTTATTGGAGAGCGTTCAATGTGGGGGAAAGGATATGCCACTGAGGCTGTGCAGTTAATCACTCAATTTGGCTTTAAGAAATTAAGATTACATCGCTTACAAGCAGGTATTTATGCCAGCCATGTCGCCAGTAAACGGGTTTTAGAAAAGGTGGGTTATAAATTTGAATGTTCCAGAAAGGCACAGTTGAAAGGAGCAAACGGTTGGGAGGATCACTTATTATATGGATTACTTCGTGAAGATTGGAATGCGTAACTGGTAATAAAATGTCTGGTCTTGTTATACTGAGAGGTATTCAAAACAGAGATTATGAGAAGTATGAAACAACTTATCTCAAGGCTTTCTCCGCTTCGCTTAGCACCAAATAGCGCTGGCCTAGATGAATGTGTTAGGATACTTCAAGAAGAACTTCCGTTTAAGATATATGAGTTTAAGGATGAATCAGAAGTCAATGGCTGGATTGTTCCAAAAAAATGGGAGGTATTGGAAGCAAAGATAAGAGATATTAATGGAAGTATTATTTACGATGGAATGGGTCATAATCTTGCAGTCATTGGTTATAGTCAATCATTTGTAGGACGGATCAAAGCTACAGAATTGAAGAAACATCTCTTCTATACAGAAGCTTTTGAGGATGCCCTGGTTTATCACTGTGATCTTTATTATAAACCATTTCGCAAGGAGTGGGGGTTTAGCGTTCCCAAGCAAGTTTATGATTCTATTACTGAGGGAGAGTACGATGTAGAATTACGGACGTCTTTTGAAGAGGGTACGATGAAGGTAGTGGAATATGTGTTAGAAGGAGAGTCTTCCTATTCTATTGTACTTAATGCCCATAATTGTCATGCATCGTGCTGTAATGATGACCTTTCTGGAGTAGCCGTTGGTGTTGAGGCGATGCGTCGCTTGTCAAAACTAGCCCAAAGGTGTTTTACGTATCGCCTTATCATTGCACCTGAGCATTACGGTTCCATATTTTATCTTAGTCGGTTAGATGATGAAGAAGTTTCAAATATAAAGTGGGGCATATTTTTAGAAATGCTCGGAAATGACAATAAATTGGCGCTACAACGCAGCTTTATAGGTACGAGTCTTATGGACAGGGCGTTAACTAATGCATTACAATGGGTGGCAGGTGATTGGTGGACTGCTCCTTTTCGTAAAATTGTAGGAAATGATGAAACCTGCTGGGAAGCCGCAGGTTATGAAATTCCTTTCCCGAGCCTTAGTCGGAGCGATGGTAAAAGTCATTTCCCAGAGTATCATACGAGCTATGATTGCCCAGAGCTTATTAATGAGGCACGGTTAGAAGAGGCTGTTCGTGTTGTATTGGAGGCAGTTTATATTCTTGAAAATGATTCAATTATGAAGCGTAAATTTAAAGGTCTTGTTGCTTTAAGTCATCCAAGATATGATCTTTACAAGCCTTTTGCTGATCCTTCAGAACCTGATCGACGTACTATTTCACAAATGCAAATAAAGTGGAATCATCTCATGGATTGTATTCCTCGTTATTTTGATGGTGAAACGAGAATTCTTGAAATAGCAGAAAGACATGAGACCTCTTTTCGAAATATATTCGAATATATAAAAGAATTTGAAAAAAAAGGATTGGTAGAATTAATACCTGCACCTGCGACGAATCCTGTTCCACGAGAACTGCCTCCCGTATAAGTACAATAATTTTAGCTTGATGCAAGGAAAAGGACTGTGACATGAACTTTCTAATTGAATTTACAACACGAAATTATAAAGTTAGAAACAGTATGGCGATACATTTAAAAAAATTATATCCCGGAAGTAGATTCGGCGGCATAATAAGTGCTCATGGAGCTATAAAAAAATATTTGGAAAGTCAAAAAGAGGTGGGTTATGAGTTTCTTTATGACATAACTAACATACAAGAAGAATTTTTAAAAGAAGATGTGCCAATTGAAGAGATTAAAGATTTTGAGGAATCTATACCAGGAAAAAGTTTGTGGCGATTTGTTGCCGTTGACCGGGAATGGGGTTATCAGTTTATCAAAGGTTCAATACCGGTAATGTATTTTTCAAAAAAAAGAGTAAATTACGAAAATATCCAAAGGATTGTTGGTGGTTATAGTAGATTTTTCAAAAAGGTTTTATCTGGATTTAATGCAGATGTGGTTATCTTTATGCTGGGGGCGCATTCGGTACAAGCGCCAATACTTGAGCAAGTATGTAAAAATTTGAAGATTACTTATATTTCACCTGCAATAACAAAAATTCAAAACTATTTTAGTATTACATCTAACAAAGAGATGTTATTTCCACAAATAAAGGAGGCTTACCTTAAAAATATACAAGGAGAATTGGTTACTGATTCATCTCCAGGTGAGAAATCTTATGAGGAGATGCATTCTTCCTTGAAAAATAAAAATAGTACATATTATTTTGATCAAGGGGATAACTATGTTAAAAAGTTAAAAGCTAATAAAGGATTTAGTTTTATTTATTTGGTTTTAAAGCGGATAGCAACAACATTCCTCCATTGGTATCAATTGAGAACATTAGAAAAACAAAAGGCGGGCAAAAGCTCAAGGTATTCTTTCAAAAGCCTTCTTTACTTTAATTATTATAATTTATATAAGGTTTATCAAGGTAGAAAGTTATTAAAAAAATCCTTCTATGATACATATAATCCCAATGAAAAGTATATATATTTTCCGCTTCATGTGGTACCTGAATATGCGCTTCTGGTGAGGGGAAACATGTGGATAAATCAGCTTTTCATTATTGAAAATTTGGCAAAAAGTATACCTTTGGATTATAAAGTCTATGTAAAAGAACATCCCGGAACTATTGGTTGGAGGGTAAGACCATTTTCTTTTTACAAAGAGATTAAAAGTTATACAAATGTGAAGCTTATACCCCCTTATTTGGATAATCATCAGATTATTAAAAATTCCCAATTAGTTATTACTGTTACAGGTACACCAGGCTGGGAAGCTCTGTTATTTCATAATAAACCGGTTATTAACCTTTGTGAGGATTTTTATGAAATTACAGGACTCTCAAAAAGAATTCATAACATTGCTGATTTATCGAAAGAAATTCAGAGTGAAATAAAGAGAATAAGCGAAATAAGTACAGAAGAAAGAAAGAGAAGAATTGTTTGTTTGCTAAATGCGATAATTATAAATAGTTCCTGGGCTGATAAGCCACTTAGGGTTTTAGGCGAAGAGGATGCCCCGGTTTCAGAGCAAGAGGTTATGGATGCGGGAACCCTTCTCGGGAACGAAATCGGAAAATATCTGGACAGATTGCAAAATTAAACCCTCTACTTTTTAATAATCCATGGGAGTTTAAATGTACTTTTATAATCTACTAAGTAAGCTGAAGTATATTTTCACACTTGTTATTACCACCCCCTATTATGGCTGGATTATTTTCCTTCAAATTATAAGTGGTTTTTTTAGTATTGCCGGCATCCCCATGCTAATCCCTGTCCTTGAGTATATAAGAACGGACATTTCCGGAGCGGAAAAACAAGGACATATGGGGTTTTTTAATTATGTATTTAGTTTTATTGGTGTAAGGCCTTCCTTTTACAGTGTTTTGATCGTTTCTTCCGTGTTGATCCTCCTTGGTCAGATTCTCGTATTTGTTTCTACTACCATTGCTCAATTTGCACAAATTAAACTTTCAGGTGAATATCGTAAAAAACTCTTTAATTCCTATCTGGCAGTGGACTGGTTATGGCTTACAAGAGACAAGTCAGGGGAAATGAATCATGCAATTATCCGGGAAGTTGAACTGGCAAGTGTTGCGCACTTAAACTCGCAAAGGATTGTCATTTATTTGACACAATTGATGGTATTTTTAGCTCTTTCTATAAAATTATCTTTTAAAGTTACCATGCTGGCTTTTGTTATTTATGGTTTTCTCATTATTATCAATGCAAAAAATACGAGTTATGTACAGAGCCTTTCTGAGAATTTTAATGAAACTTTTAAGAGACTATCCACTTTAACGGCTAATATTTTGCAGAATAAGAAATTTTTTAAATCTTCCATAGCATATAAAGGATTTGTAAGTAAAGTGTTTCATTGTATTGATCAAACCATGCACACTGCAAAAATTCTGAATATAAGGGAACAATTGCAAATTTCATGGACATTTTTAGTTACCTTTACTTTTCTGATTTGTTTAATAATGAGTCATCGTATATTACGTGTCGGTTTTTCTGAACTGCTTGTCGTGCTTTTGGTTTTTCAAAGGCTTTCTCCACAATTTAGTTCATTATTTGAAAATTACCTTGCACTGAATAAAAATATTCCTATCCACCAATCCATTACTCATCGTTTAAACGACATCAAGAAGAACAAAGAACTTTGCGGCGACGAAATATATCAATTCAATAAATCCATAACTTTTAAAGAGGTTGGCTTTCGCTATCCTGAAGGCAAACGGGTTATAAACAATATCAACTTGGAAATTAAACCCTGTCAAACCGTTGCATTTGTCGGTACATCTGGAGCTGGCAAGTCGACAATTTTAGACCTCATACTGTGTTTATTGAAGCCGGCAAGGGGAACAATATTTTATGGAGAAATTAGTCATGATAGACTTGATATATTTGCCTTTAGAAAAGAAGTTGCCTATGTGAGCCAAGATGTTACTCTATTGGACGGTACAG